>Ga0007794_10000123_pt1 | contig 24457 bp, 21 predicted proteins | sample CryBogmetaGMA5M_FD_60365 | JGI IMG/M metagenome (GOLD analysis project Ga0007794, IMG submission 60365) | Freshwater microbial communities from Crystal Bog, Wisconsin, USA - MA5M | ecosystem: Environmental > Aquatic > Freshwater > Lake | place: Crystal Bog, Wisconsin, USA | collected 2009-07-06
AGGCGGGCGTGGTCCGGGAGGTGGATGCCGAGAGGATCGGGCGGGCCAGTCTGGTGCTTGGCGCCGGGCGGACCAAGACAACCGATGTCATCGATCCCGCAGCGGGACTGTCGGGGTTGGTCAAGATTGGAGAACGGGTTGAGGCGGGCCAGCCGCTGGCCACGCTGCACTCGGCCTCGCGGGAACGGATCGGGGAAGCCCTGTCTATCGTCGGGGAGGCCTTTGTGATTGGCGGGGAGCCGGTGACGGCGCCGCCACTGGTATTGGCACGAATGTGAGGATGGCAATGGACACAGACAAGATCATCAAATGCGCTCAAGATGTGCGTGCGGCCTTCCCGGCCTTCCATCCCAAGCTCGCCCTGGTCATGGGCTCCGGCTGGCGCGATGTGGCCGCGGGATTCACGGTGAAGCACGCCCTTGACTATGCGGCGATCCCCGTCCTCGGTGCCACCCAGGTGGCAGGACATGGCGGGCAGCTCCTGATGGCGGGGCTGGATGGTGTTGAACTCCTGATCTTTGCCGGGCGGCGCCACTGGTATGAAGGCGCCGGATGGGAGCCCATCGCCTTTCCCGTGTGCCTGGCGAAAATAATGGGGGCGCAGGGGATGGTGCTGACCAATAGCGCCGGGGGTATCAATGCCCGGTTCCGGGCAGGAGCCGTCATGGTGATTGACGATCATGTCAACCTGATGGGGACGAATCCGCTTATCGGTCCGAATCATTCCTTTTGGGGCACACGGTTTCCCGATATGACCTGCGTGTATGACAAGGATTACCGGGACCGACTGGATAAGTCCGCGCAGCGGGCCGGAGTGTCGCTGGAGCATGGTGTGTATATGGCGGTCACAGGACCGTCGTACGAAACGCCCTCTGAGATTGCCGCGTTTCGCGCGATGGGGGCCGATGCGGTGGGAATGTCCACCGTTCCCGAAGCCATACTGGCCCATGCGGCAGGATTGAAGGTGGCGGGATTATCCTGTGTCACCAACGTGGCCGCCGGGATGGGGGGGCTCCTGTCGCATGAGGAGGTGCTCGCCGGTGCAAAGGCGGCAATTCCGGGACTGACCCGGTTACTTCAGGAATTTATCAGGGAGGCGTGCTGATGAATAAGGTGCAGGCGGGATTGTTGAGATCGGCTCTTGCGGCTTCCCGAAAGAGCTACTCCCCTTATTCCGACTTCCCGGTTGGCGCGGCATTGATGGCCGACGGGGGCAAGGTGTTTACCGGGTGTAATGTGGAAAATGCCTCGTATGGGCTGACGGTTTGCGCCGAGCGGGTGGCAATCATGAAGGCGGTTTCGGAAGGGCACCGGAAGTTCAAGGCCCTTGCTGTTGTGGGGGGACGGGACAAGGCCGTGCCACCCTGCGGCGCCTGTCTTCAGGTACTGGCCGAATTCTGCGATCCGGATCTCCCGATATTTCTGGCTCCCCTAAACAAGCCGAATCAGGTCGTAGCCCTCTCCCTGGAAACCCTCCTCCCCCACGCATTCCGACTGAACACTAAACACTAAACACTGCTCCCTGCCCACTGCCCACTGATCACTCCTCCCATGACCACCTACCCTCTACCCCTGGCCGCATCCCATCCCTCCTTGTCCGGGGCGGTTGAGGTGGTGCGCCGGCTGCAGGCATCGGGATTCCTGGCCTACTGGGCGGGCGGCTGTGTCCGTGATCTGATCATGAACCGGCAGGCCAAGGATTTCGACATTGCGACCAATGCCGTTCCCGACAAGGTGATCGAAATGTTCCCGGAGGCTGTGGCGGTCGGGAAATCCTTCGGGGTGGTGCGTGTTCCCGTGGAAGGGAACTGGTATGAAGTGGCCACCTTCAGGAAAGATTCCCCCTATGTGGATGGGCGTCACCCGGTTGAGGTGACCTTCTCCGACCCGGAGACCGACGCCCAGCGGCGGGATTTCACGGTTAACGCCCTGTTCTATGATCCCCTCCGGGGGCAGGTGATTGACTATGTTTCAGGCAGTGAGGATATCGCCCGGGGCGTGATTCGAGCGGTGGGGAATCCCGATGAGCGGTTCCGCGAGGACCACCTGCGCCTGCTGCGGGCGGTGCGGTTTGCCGCCACCCTCGGATTTACCCTGGACGACCGGACGGCGGCCGCAATCCGCGAGACGGCGCCGCGGATCACGGCCATCAGCGCCGAGCGGATCCGGGAGGAACTCAGCCGGCTGTGGGTTGAAGCCAGGCGGGCGGGCGACGCCCTGATCCTGTTGCGGGACCTCGGGTTGCTTCAGGTCATCCTTCCCGAGATTGCGGTGATGCAGGGGGTCGAGCAACCTCCCGAATATCATCCCGAGGGGGACGTATTCCAGCATACCGTGGTGATGCTTAACGAGATGCGAACCAATGACTACCGGCTGGGGTGGGCGGTGCTGCTCCATGATGTGGGTAAGCCGCCAACCGCCCAGCTCAAGGAAGGCCGCTGGCGCTTCGAGTGCCATGCCAATGTAGGCGAGACGGCGGCCCGTGCGATTATGGAACGGCTGCGCTTCTCCAATGATGACATGGATGCGATTGCCTTCATGGTGGGCAACCACATGCGGTTTGTGGATGTCAAATCCATGCGGCGTGCCACCTTGCGGAGACTGGTGGGGGCGCCTACATTCCCTACGGAGCTGGAACTTCACCGCTTGGACTGCCTTTCCTGCCACGGTGACCTGACCAATTACCAGTATCTGGGTGAATTCAGGAAACAGATGGAGAGCGAACCGGTCTTGCCGCCCCCCTGGGTCAACGGGCGCGACATCATGTCCTTGGGACTCAGGGAAGGCCCTGAAATCGGTGTCTGGCGAAAGAAGGCTTACGATGCCCAGCTGGAGGGGACATTCCCCGACCGCGAGTCCTTGCTGGTATGGTTGAAGTCCGAGATCAGCGGCGGGACCGAGCAGAAATCCGATGCTGATTGAGTAGACGGGACATCATGCTGAACCTGTTTAGCATTGGATATTTGAGCAGATTGCACCTTGCAATTCTGCTTTCCTGTGGCCAATTCATGCTTCTTATTCATGAGGGGTGGTGGGCGTTGAGTCATTCTCTTGCATTGAAGCCGATAGGGGGCTTAGGCGAATCAGGCGGGGTCATTAAGTTGCGCATCGCATCGAACACGACACGGAATTGTTCGTCATACTTCTTTTCCAATTCGTCAAGTTTTCGCGCTAAATCAGCATGTGTTGCCAGAATATATCGGAGACGCACGAACGCCCGCATGATCGTGATATTCACCTGGACTGCCCGAGGGCTGTTTAACACGCTTGAAAGCATCGCAACACCTTGTTCCGTGAAGGCCATTGGCATATAGCGAGTCCCGCCACGAGGGTCAGGTTTTGAGGTGCCAAATTGGCACCTCAAAGCTGCAAACTCTTGACGATTGAGAACAAACATGAAGTCGTCCGGAAAGCGATCGCTATTTCTCATGACCGCCCGCTTAAGGAGGCTGGTGCGAACTTCGTATAGTTCCGCTATATCTCGATCCAGCATAACCTTTTGTCCTCGAACCATCAGGATCTTCCTCTCGATCCGCTCTATGGGGATTAATTCATGGCTCATGGCGTCCTCCCGTGGTCTTGTTTTGACGCTTCTCTGTCGTGTGTCGCTCCGCGTGTCAACTAAAAGCTAATCAGAGCTATACTATAATCGTAATATAACGTACTTTGCAGCATATTAGTGAATTGAAAGGGCAGGTTGTGGGAAAGTGAGTCAAGAAGCTTGTGGCACGCTAAATTTGATGTAGACTGATTATGGAGTTCATCATAGAGTTTTACGAAAGTGCGAGCGGACAGTCGCCCGTGCAAGAATTTCTTGACGCACTCAAGGAAAGCGACCCGACTGACCACGCGGCCGTGCTGGCCGGTCTGGCGAAATTACGAAATCGCCAGTGTCACCGTGAGCCGCTGTCCAAGGCGCTGGGTGACGGCCTCTTTGAGTTGCGTCACATCGGCAGATTGAACACGCGCGTGTTGTGGTTCTTTATGAAGGGGCGGCGCATTATTGCTGTTCACGGCATCCGCAACAAAGGGCAGGCTATTCCGCGCCGGGATCTCGAAACCGCTCAGGAGCGGATGAGTGACTGGCAGAAACGAAGGGGAACATGAAGAAGACCAATTTCGACCTCTATTTGGAGGAACAACTGCAGGATCCGGACTTTGCCGACCGGTTTGACCGAGCGGGAGAGGCGTGGGACGTGGCGTTGCAGATTTCGGAATTGCGGGAGAAAGCGGGGCTTTCGCAAAAGGCTCTCGCGCAGAAGCTCAAAACTTCCCAGCAGCAGATCAGTCGCCTGGAGTCGCCCTCCTACGAAGGCCACTCGTTAAGCATGTTGCGCCGCGTCGCCAAGGCGCTCCACGCCCATGTGCATGTTGTGTTCGAAGCGGAGTCCCCCCGGACAAGGATGCGCGTGGCCGAAGCCGGGACTGCCTACGGAGCCCGCCGCAAGGCCAACAAGTAAAAATATTGATCAAGTGCTGGTCTTCGTTAAACCCGGGCACGATGAAGATTTTTGACACCCGGTAGCCGCTCAAACTCAAATTCAAAAACAGGGTGTATTAATCTGTGCCGCCATGGGGTCCGGGTGGTGAATTGCTTGAGCCTAAGTGATGGGGCGCGACTTTGAAAGTCGTCAGAGGTCGCCGCGCAAATGTTATAGACACCTTTTCTGTTCTCGTTAAACTCGACAGCATTTACGGATGGAGCGGACTGCCGCCGCTCATCCGGGGAAATTCCATAATAACGGGATTCCTGATAATAAAGAGTTGGCCGAAAGGGATGATGCCGAAAGGAATCGACAAGTCGGATTGGGACCAAGTCCATCAGATGGCATGCGACGTCGCAAATGCCGCCGTGATGGAAGATGATGTCCTAATGGAGTCCAGAAACTCCGCCATGCTCGATCTGCTGTCGTGTCTTCGCGACAAATATGGTGATCACCCATCCATTATCGCCACCATTGCCGACTATCTCGATGACCCGGAGGAGCGAAAGGCGCAGTACCTGAAGGCTCTCGCCATCGCCAAGGAACAAGGAGATCAGTCGGAGATTGCCGAGATCCAAGATTCACTGAGACAACTTGAAGACGATAACAGCCAACAAGGTCAGGCAGGCTAGAACTCGCCCTGCGGGCTCATTCAGCCTGCTGACCACCGTTAGGCGGGCAAAGGGATAATAATTTCATGAATAAGACGTTGAATTCCGGCACCGTTGTGCTCGTGGGCGCCGCGGCTGCGAACGAGGATTCGCATGTGTCGCCAACTCAGGCGATCATAACCATCGATACTGAAGGATCCGCGAAACCCTATGACCGGATGATTTTCGGCGGGTTTCTCGAGCATTTCGACAATCAGATCTACGGCGGCGTCTTCGAGCCTGGCTCGCCACTGGCCGACAAGGATGGATTTCGCCTGGATGTTATCGAGGCGCTGAAGGAACTGAAGGTCCCTGTCATCCGCTGGCCTGGCGGATGTTTCGTGGACGCCTACCATTGGCAGAAGGGGGTGGGAAGGAAGCGCGAGCAGTATGGTGATTACCGCTGGGGAGTCATCGAGCCCAATACCTTTGGCACCGATGAGTTTGTCGAACTTTGCCGCAGGGTCGGCGCGGAACCCTACATCTGCTTCAACGGGTTGGCATCTCCCCAGATGAATCTGGACTGGGTAGCCTACTGCAATGCGACGGATGGCAAATTCGCGGATCTGCGCAAGGCGAACGGTCACCCTGAGCCGTTTAATGTCAAGTTCTGGAGCGTGGGCAACGAGCGATACGACAAGGCGTACATCCACCGGGTGCGGGATACGGCAAAGGCCATGAAAGAGCTCTATCCGAACGTGGTGATCACATGTTCGGGGTCGCAGGGCGGAGAAGGCACGCGGATGAATGGGGTACACAGCTATCTGATGGAGCAGGCCGGTGAGTACCTGGACTGCGTGTCGGTGCACGCCTATTGGCTGGGAAGGGGTCCTGCTCTGCCGAAATTCGGCTATTTGGACGCGCTTGCGGAATCGGAGATGCCCGGTGCCTACATGACGATTGTGGCCGACTCACTGCGCGAGGCTGGAATGGGCCGGCTCAGGATCGCTTTTGACGAATGGAATCTGCGTGCCTGGCAGCATCCGGGGTTTCCTCGATCGAAGGCAGAAAACTACGACGCTCCCGAGATCAGGGAGTTGGTAGAACGAAGACGCAGCCAGAATGACGTTGCCGAGCAATACACCATGGCAGACGCTCTCTTCGCCGGGTCATTCCTCAATTCCTGCTTGCGTCACGCGGAAGACGTGCGCATGGCCAATGTCGCGCCTCTGGTGAATACGCGGGGGCCGCTGTTCGTCCATCCCAAGGGAATCGTCAAGCGCACGTATTTCCACGCCATGGCGATGTATGCCAATCTTCTTCAGGAGCGGGTCGCAACAGTTCAGATCGAGTCCGGCAAGCTGACGGGGAGCGAGTCCTCCGTTGCCACCGTCGACGCCATTGCCACGGTTGACAAAACGGGCAGACAGTGGTCGATCGCCCTGATGAACCGGCACCCGTCGGAAAGTGTCACCTGCACCATCAAGATGGGAGAGACGGCACTTGGTGGCTCATACAAGGCAACGGTTCTGGCCGGGGAGTCGCCGGATTCCTACAACGATATCGAGCACCCCAACCGTGTGATACCAAAGGAGGTTAACCTGACCTTCAAGATAGGTGCCATCAGCTTGCCGCCTCATTCACTAGTGATCGTTAACGTGCCGTTAAAGAAGTGAGTGTTGCGTGATGTGATCCCCCAGGGTCTGTCCCCGTGGCTCCTGGGTGGTGCGGTTGATGCGGAACTTGTCGCCCTACCCATTGATCACGCATGAGACTGTGGATTTGGACACGCCGGAGGCCGTTGCGACATCTGAAATCGAGATGTGATTGCTCATGCTGAACCTGTTTAGCATTGGTTATTTTGAAAGGCAAGCGCCGGCCAAGGGACTGATCCAACGGCTGGGAAAGCGGATGAAAATCAGGGAGCCAGGAAGGGTTCCAGCTTCGGGCGGCAGGTGGTGCACAGGGTCCATTCTGAATGCGACAGGATGCCGTCGATGGCCTGCTGGTTCCATTTGGCGGGGTAGTCCGGAGTCGAAAGACGGGCTAGGGAGGGCGGAATCAGGCCGAGACGGAAGGGATTGAAGCCCCGCTTGACCGCTTCGGTCATGGCTTCAGGTGTGATGACTGTCTCCGCCAGGGCCGCGCTGCAAATATCGCATGGCATGTTAATCTCCACGGAAAGTTAACTACTCGCTAATGCGGGTATCTATATCTTGTTCCTAAAATAGGAACAAGAGAAATGTTTTCACAGGCATCCCGTTTTCCGGAAACCCCTCACCCCCGCACTCTCCCTCAAGGGCATGTGCGTCAACCTAAGGGGCTCGACACGACCCCTATAGGCTCAAGGCGTGAAGATTCACCACCCGCCTGGAGTACCAGCCTTCTCATCCTAACTCAAGCCGTACTCGGCGGGTGGTGAATCCTAATCCCCGTTGCTGGGATGCCTTAGCTTGAAGCGCATACCTCAAGGTGAGAGGGAGAATCATCGGAGTTCCTGTAAGACGCCACAAAAGCATTTCCTGAAGCTTGCTCCGATTCAGGGAGTTGGTTAGAGTCGGTTCGATTTCAGATACTCCATAACAACACATTGCATCAGGGGCGGTTTATGGGCATGACACTGGTGGTTCTGGCGGCGGGGATTGGGAGCCGCTACGGCGGACTCAAGCAGATCGAGGCGGTGGGGCCGAATGGCGCCATTGTGATCGAGTATTCCGTGTATGATGCCATCCGCGCGGGATTCGACCGCGTGGTGTGCGTGATTCGCCGCGACATCGAAGCGGATTTCCGGTCCCTGGTTGCCGCCCGCTTCGAGAAACATATTCCCGTGGATTATGTGTTCCAGGATATGGCTGATCTGCCCCCGGGCTTTTCCGTGCCTGCGGACCGCAAAAAACCCTGGGGTACCGGACATGCCGTGCTGGCGTGCCGGGATGTCGTCACGACCCCCTTTGCGGTCATCAATGCCGACGATTTCTACGGCCGGCGTTCGTATGAGTCGCTGGGGCGTTTCCTCAAGGGGGTCAATCCTGACTCCGGCAGTTACAGCATGGTGGGCTTTACCCTCCGCAACACGCTCTCCGAGCATGGGTACGTGGCCCGCGGGGTGTGTGAAGTGGATGGACAGGGACTGCTGAAGCGTGTGGTGGAGCGGACGAATATCGAGAAGACGAATACCGGGGCACGCTATGCGGAGGCTAATGGCGGGTGGACGCCCTTGACGGGCGATGAAGTAGTTTCCATGAACATGTGGGGATTAACCCCGTCCCTGTTTGGTCATCTGCAGCGTGAATTTCCCCGTTTCCTCCAGCAGAATGTCGCGAACCCCAAGGCGGAGTTTTTCCTGCCAACCGTGGTGGATGGACTGGTCGGTACAGGGCAGGCCTCCGTGAAAGTGCTCACGACGCCGGAGTCATGGTTCGGGGTTACCTATCCCCAGGACAAAGCTGTTGTGGTCGAGGGAATCAGGCAGTTGGTGGAGCAGGGCGTGTACCCGGCGGCACTGTGGGGCTAATGAACTTCCCATTACCCCCCAAGTGATGCAGAGAAGAAGGATTTCACCACTAATTGAAGAAATTTAGGGAATTCGGAATTCGGATCACAGAATAATGTTTTGCGATTTTTTATGTCTGGTGGGTACACCAGCCACGAAAAATCGCAAAACGGTTTTTCCGGGACATTGAAGAAGACTGCAGAGGTGCAACGGAGGACTCCGCATTTTCCCTGATTTCCCAGAACACCGTTGCGGTATTTTTATGCGGTGTACCCGCCGCATACAAATACCGTAACATTTTCCGGGTTCCCTCTGGATTTCTTCAATTTCCTGGATCAGTGGTTAAAACTCTTCCCGACTTGTGGGGAACTCAAAGGGTGATGAGCTTGTAGATGGCGGAAAAATCCTGTTCGCCCAACCCGCCGGTCATGCCCTTGGTAAAGATTTCCTTGAGCCGCTCGGTCTGGGGACAGGGGGTTTCCAGTGTTGCGGCCCGCTCCAGGGCGAGGCGGATATCCTTGTCCATGTGCTTGAGCGAGAAGTGGGTGGAATAATCGCCGCTGAGCATTTTCCCGAGCTTCATATCGGCCAGGACTGAATACCCCGCATTGGCCTTATAGGCATCAAGGAATGTGGCCATGTCGAGGCCGGCCTTTCCGGCGAAGCCCAGTCCCTCCGCCATGGCCTGCATGAGGTTTGCCAGCATCATGTTCATGATCAGCTTGGCATCGGCGGCGGTGCCGGTCTCTCCGAAATAGAAGCATTTCTGGCCGATCTGAAGCAACAGGGGTTCCATGCGGGCAAAGAGGCGCCGGTCGCCTCCGACATAAAAGATCAACTTGCCCGCAGTCGCGCCGTCCTTGCTGCCTGTAAAAGGGACCTCCAGGAATTCCCCGCCGGCGTTTTGTACAGCCCGTGCCGCACGCAGATTATCGGCGGGGCCCACGGTGCTGGCGTTCAGTACGACTTTCCCCTTTAGCGACGTGCGGGCAATGCCGCTGCTGCCCTCGATTACGGAGTCCAGGGCGGGCGGGTCGGCGACAACAATCATGATGACATCGGAAGCCCGGGCCACGGCTTCCGGGCACTTCGCGAGGGGGAACCCCGCGTCCTGCGCGTGAGCCGCTGTCCGGTTCCAACCGATGACGGTGTGTCCTGCCTTCTGCCAGTTCCGGCCCATCCGCGCCCCGATAATTCCGCAACCGATGATGCCGATATTCATGGTGTCCCCGCAGGGAGTTGAGAGACTTCAGCGATGACGAGGCAGACATCGTCATCAAATCCAGAGGAGGTGGCGAAGGCTTCTGCATCCGACACCATGGCCGGCAGCAGGGCATCCGGCGGGGAGCTCAGATGCCGCCTGGCGCTGGCGTAGAGCCGCTCCTCGCCATATTGTTCCCGGCCCTTGCCCTCGACTTCGGTGATGCCGTCAGTGTAAATGAGGACCCCGTCGCCGGAGTCCAGGGGAAGTTCAGTTGTTTTGAAGGTGTGTTTGTCCAGGATGCCAAGGGCTGGACCCTGCGGTTCCTGGCCCGTGCCCAAAGACGCGACCGTGCGGCGGATGCGGTTGATCAGCAAGGGATTCGGATGTCCGGCATTGCTGAATGCGAGGCGCCGGGCAGTGAGGTCGAAAAACACATACGACGCTGAAACGAACATGAACTCCTGGGCATCCCGCAGGATCGTCATGAATTCCCGGTTCATATGCGAGAGGAACAGCCCTGGATTGTCCGCGATGGGTTTCAGTTCCTCCACCATGCTCCGCATAATGGCGGTGATGAGGGCGGCGCGCATTCCGTGGCCCATCACATCGCAGGCGAACAATCCAGCCTGGTGGTCGGAGAAGGGGAGGATATAGAAGAAGTCGCCGCCCAGGGTCGTGCTGGGCCGGTAGAAATGGTTGAATTTCAGCAGGCTCTCCTCCGCGGCTGCCCCGGGAGGGAAGGTCGGGAAGGTGCGGGGGAGAAGGGCCAGCTGAACTTCCCGTGCCATATCGAGGTCGGCTTCCATCTCGTTGTTCCGGATGCGGAGCTGTTCGGCGTACTGTTCCCGCTGGGCTTCCGCCCGTTTACGTTCCGTGACGTCATTGAAAGAGAGCACGATGCCGACCAGTTCGTCATCCGTGTTGAAGTTGGCGGTGGCGGCGGCCTGGACATAGAACGTGGAGCCATCGCTCTTGCGCGCCTCCACTTCCTGGCACCAGGCTTCTCCTGTTGCCACCCGGTTGCCGATAGCCGTTCCCAGGTCAGGGTTCTTGAACAAATCGGACAGGGTCAGTTTTTGTGCGGCTTCCTGATTTTCAATTCCCCACATGCGCAGGGCCGTCGGGTTGCCGTACATCAGGCGGGATTGAAGGTCGGCGATGGCGATGCCGCTTCCTGCAAGCTGGATGGCGGTGTGTTCCGTGCGCAATTGTTCCTCCGCCTGCCGGCGCAGTGAGATGTCTCGGACAAAGAAGCACAGGTAGTCCTGCCCTGAAAGGAAAAGCCGGTTGATGGCGGTTTCGGTGGGGAATACCGTTCCATCCTTGCGGACGAAGAATGCCTGCAGGAGCACAAAACGGGTATTGGCCAGGTTCTCCCGGATCATGGGCAGGAGGGTTTCGTCGGCACCGTAGAGCAGGTCGAATACCTCCATGCGGCACAGGTCATCATGTTCGTGGCCGAGGAACTGGGTGAGGCGCACATTGGCATCCACAATGCGACCGGAATAATCGGTGATCACGGCGCCATCGTAGACATTCTGGAGGAGCTGCTGGAAATCCGAATCGCCGACCATGCTGGTGCTGGACTTGGCTTTTGTGACCCGGATGGTGGGGCGCCGGGGCGCCGCCGCCTTCCCGATCTTCTTATCCTCAAGCAGGTCGGGGGTCAGATCAATGCGCATGGTGCGGGAGCTTTCCCGCGAAACCGAGGACGACGGGTTGTCCGACTGTGTTTTATCCATACTTGTCCCACTCCTTCGCTATTCAGCGGTCACACTACCATGGGAGGGCGAGGGAGACAAGAGCGGCCATTCGTATCTATTTTCTGGCGTCCGGGAGCGAAATTCAATAGGCTTCGACCGCATTTTCAGGAGGATAAACACCATATGATTCCGCGTTACACCCGCCCGGAAATGGGCAATATCTGGTCGGACGAGAATAAGTTCGCCGTCTGGCTCAAAATCGAGATCCTGGCCTGCGAGGCCATGAACAAACTGGGCATCGTTCCTGCCGCTGACCTGAAGCGGATCAAGGACCGTGCGGCCTTCAGTGTCAAACGGATCAATAAGATCGAGGCGAAGGTCAACCACGACGTCATCGCCTTCCTCACCAATGTTGCCGAACATGTCGGTCCCTCCTCCCGGTTCATCCACCGGGGGCTCACCAGTTCGGATGTCCTCGATACCGCCCTCGCAGTCCAGATGCTTCAGGCGGTGGACATCCTGATTGCCGACGTGAAAATCGTCCGCAAGGCCGCCTCCGTCAAGGCCCGGAAATTCAAATACACCCCCATGATCGGGCGCAGTCACGGGGTTCATGCCGAGCCGATCACCTTCGGCCTGAAAATGGCACTCATGTACGATGAGTTCGGGCGCGCCCTCACACGGCTTGAGGCGGCACGCGAGATCATCCGGGTCGGTCAGCTCTCCGGCGCGGTCGGGACCCATGCCCACATCGATCCCTTCGTCGAAAAATACGTCTGCGGGAAGCTCGGTCTTAGGCCTGCGGCAATCTCCACCCAGATCCTCCAGCGTGACCGCCATGCGGAATACATGACCGCGCTGGCCCTGGTGGGTGCCTCGGTGGATCGCTGGGCCACGGAATTCCGACACCTGCAGCGGACCGAGGTGCTGGAGGTTGAGGAATACTTCGGCAAGGAACAGAAGGGGTCCTCGGCGATGCCCCACAAGAAGAATCCCATCACGGGGGAGAAGCTGTGCGGCCTGGCGCGGTTGCTTCGGGGTAACGCCGTTGCCGCCCTGGAGAACGTGGCGTTGTGGCATGAGCGGGATATCTCGCATTCCTCCGTGGAGCGGGTGATCATGCCCGACAGCACGATCGCGCTCGACCACATGCTTGTGAATCTGGAGAAACTGGTTCGCAACCTGGTGGTGTCGCCTGAGCGGATGAAGGAAAACCTGAATATGACGCACGGGTTGATTCATTCGCAGCAGGTGCTGCTGATGTTGACGCAGGTGGGTTTCACCCGCGAGCAGGCCTACCGGATGGTCCAGCGTCATGCCATGGCCGCCTGGGAGACGCGGCAAAGCCTGCGTGGCCTGATCGAGGCGGATCCTGAGATCATGGAGAAGGTAACCCCCGCCGATCTGGACAAGGTCTTTGACCTCAAGGTCCATTTCCGCGACGTAGCCAGGACTTTCAAGGCCGTGGGGCTGTGAGTAATTGAAGATTTTGGATTGAAGAGTTCAGAAGGAAAGAGGATTCAATGAGCAAGAAGATCGTAAAGCGGGCGAAATCGGCTTATGCGGCGTCGGGTGTGGATATTGATGCGAAGATGAATGGGATCGCCTCCATCAAGAAGATGGTGAAATCCACGAGGACCGCCGGCGTGCTCAACGAAATCGGGTCCTTCGGTGGTTTTTTTGCCTCGCCGGGCAAGGATAAGATTTTGGTGGCCAGCACCGACGGAGTCGGCACCAAGCTGAAAATTGCCGCCATGGCCCGCCGGCACGACACGGTGGGGCAGGACATTGTCAACCATTGCGTGAACGACATCCTCGTGCAGGGTGCCGTGCCGCTGTTCTTCATGGACTACGTTGGCATCTCCAAGTTTGAGGGATGGATCTTCGAGCAGGTGGTCAGCGGTCTCTGCAAGGCCTGTCGCGAGAATGGGTGCGCCCTGCTCGGCGGGGAGACGGCGGAAATGCCCGGACTCTATCCCCCCGGCGAATATGATCTGGTCGGGACGATTGTCGGAACGGTGGACCGCCGTGAGGTGGTAACCGGAAAAACCATCCGGCCGGGTGATGTCATGATCGGTCTGCCGTCCTCGGGTCTTCATACCAATGGCTACTCCCTGGCCCGCAAGGTCATTTTCGAGACTGCCAAGCTGAAGCCTTCCTCGGTCCTTCCCGGCACCAGGAAAACAGTGGCCGAGATTCTCCTGGCTGTTCACAAGAGCTATCTCAAGCCGGTGACCACGCTGATGAAGTCCGTGAAGGTCAAGGGCATGGCGCACATCACCGGCGGTGGATTCCCGGACAACGTGCCGCGGGTGCTGCCCGATACGGTGAATGCCGTGTTTGACCGGGCTTCGTGGGCCATCCCCGAGGTGTACCAGTTCATCCAGCGGGTGGGCAAGGTGGACCGCGAGGAAATGTACCGGGTTTTCAACATGGGGATCGGCATGGTGGTTGTGGTCCGCAAGCAGGATGTCGAGAAGTCCCTGGCCGTGTTGAAGAAAGCGGGCGAGAAACCCGTCCTCATCGGGTGGATAGAAAAAGGTAACCGTAAGGTTCGGTTGATCAACTGATTTAACCGGGGGGCGGATGCGACCAATACTCCTTATTCTGGCGGGCTGGATGCTGATGCTCACGCCGGAAGGGGGGGCTGGGTTGATTCAGCTTCAGCCTGACGTCCAAATAGAGATCACCAATGGTCTCCCCGTTGCGGTCATCAGAGTCCTTAATTGCGGCCAGGAGCCGGCCCGGGTGACAACCCTTGAGGTTGGCATAGCTTCAAGCAAGGAAGGGGGCGCCGGTCCCGAAAGAAGGGCGATATCGCGGTCGGTGGCTCCCGGTGACTCTGTTCAGGAACGAATCCCGGTTCCCCTGCCACCCCTATGGCCGGGTGTTTATCAGGCGATCACCCGCATCCGGTATGCCGATTTCACGGGGCGGGAGTTCTCTTCCGTGGCGGTTTCGGGGTTAAGCCACGCCGGGGCGGTTCAGGGCGAACTTGCCAATTGGGTGGTGCCTACGGTGTATCCGGCCGATCTGGGGCAGTCGGGTGTTGTGCGTGTATCCCTGCTGTTGATCCAGGATGATCCCGTGGAGGCCACGGTACGACTGGTTCTGCCGGATGAATTGGCGTGTCGGGCGCTTGAACAACGGGTGTCGCTAGAGCCTGACAGCCCGCGGGACGTGACGTTTGAGATCACCAACCGGCAGGCTCTTCCGGGCGGAGTCTATCCTGTTCATGTGATTGTTGAGCAGGACTCGGCGGGGGCTCACCGGAGCGTGTCGGCGTCCGGTCCTGTGACGGTCTCCGAGATCAAATGGCTGGGGCAGTCCTACTGGGTCTGGCTGGGCGGGGCGCTTGTGGTCGTCCTGCTGGGACTGGCAGGCCGTCGCCGTGGGGGCTCCACACAACCGGTATGGCTTGACGTAACCCTGCTGGGCCTGATCAGTTGTTTTATACTCTGGCAGTTCTCGCCGGCTGATTTGATCTGCAATACCACGACTGTGGGGGGCGACACGCCGGCCCATCTCTACCTTGTCAGCCATCTCAAGGAACAGCTTTTCCATCACGGAAGGATTATTTCGTGGGCGGGTGGTTGGTGGGGCGGGTTCCCGATGTTCCAGTATTATTTTGCGCTTCCGTATCTTGCAGCCGCGTTACTGAGCACGCTCATTCCGTTGCCAGTTGCCTTTAAGCTGGTCAGCATGGCCGGGGTGCTGCTGCTGCCGCTGTGCGCCTACTGGGCCGGCTGCCTGTGGCGATTGCCGCGACCGGTTCCCCTGGTCCTGAGTCTGGCCATGCTCCCCTTTCTCTTTGTGCACTCGCACACCATGTGGGGCGTGAATACCTCAAGTACTCTGGCCGGAATGATTGCGAACAGTTGGAGCTTCGCGTTGATGCTGCCCGCCCTGGCCTCCGCCTGCCGCGATGCGGGGGAGGGCCGGTTCCGGCTGGGAACGGTCGCGCTGATCGTCCTTGTGTTGTCATCTCACTTTTTCACCTCGGTCATGATGTTCCTGGCGCTGGCCATCGTGCCGGTGTTGTGCGGGAAAGACGGTGGCATTCGTGCGGTTAAGGTCCTGTTCCTGGAGAGTTTTCTGGCTCTCCTGCTCATGGCTTGGTGGATTGTGCCACTCGTGGCGAAATCGGCGTTCAGTATGGATTTCGGGACCAACTGGGATGTGACGCTGTGGATGACGTTTCCGAAATATGCGGCCGGCTTGCTGGTGTTCGCCGTTGTCGCGCTGGTGCCCTGGGGCCCGCCCCGGCCGAAGGTGGTTGCAGGGTTACTGCTCTGGATGCTGGCCATCGGGGTTGTCCTGTTCAAATATGGATTCACGCTGTCGCCGGTGTTTGTCAATGTCAGGCTCTGGCCCTTTATATTCTTTGCGCTCGCGGCATTGGCGTCGCTGGGGCTGGGAAGGATCCTGATGTCCATCCGGGGCCAGATATATTGGCTGGTTGCGTTGCTGGCGGGAGTCATCCTGGGGGTGATGGCAGGGGATTCCCTGACAGGCCGTCCGCAGGATACCGGCATTACCCGAATGTGGGCGAAGTGGAATTATTCAGGACTTGAAGCCAAGCCGGCGGCGTCCGTGATCCCCAAACTCGTATTGCCGTTGAAGGGGACCCCGGGACGGTTGGCGAATGACTTGTGCGAGGAGAACAACCAGCTTGGTTCAAGCCGCGTATTTGAGTTGGCTCCGTATCTGGCGGGAAAACCGGTTCTGGAAGGCGGGTTGGTCAATTCAGCCCTGGGATCCATGTATGCCTATACCATCCAGGGAGAATCGTCCGATTCCTGCGCTGGCTTTCCCGCGATTGTGACGCCGCAACCGTTCAATTTCACGAATGCCACCCGGCACCTCGAAATGTTCAACGTGAAGCACTTCATTGCCCGGAGCGAGCGGACCAAGCAGGCCCTGCGGCAACAGCCTGGCTGGCGACTGGTCGCCCGGGAACAGGAGTGGGAGTTGCATGAATTGATGACCCACGAGGGTCGCACGGTGGTTATCCCCCGGCGGATGCCGTTGGAGGTTGAGACGGCCCGCTGGAAGGAGTGCTCCCTGGCATGGCTGACCACGATGCCGGCTATGGATCAGCCTGTGATATGGAGGGAAGCGGGGGAGGACAAGGGAGTGAAGGCGACGCCGTTTCTCTCGGAGAAACAGTTTTTCGATCGTCTAACGGAATGGCGCATGGGGAATACAAACGGTTTTGGAGTGGCGCTCCCCGAAGCCGGAACCCGATGCGTCAGCACAGAGGAGGTCACGGATGACACCATCCGGTTCAAGACCACGGCGATTGGCCGGCCGCATATCGTCAAGGTTTCGTGGTTCCCCAACTGGAAAGTGCGCGGGGCGCGGGAGATCCTCAAGGTGTCGCCGGGGTTCATGCTGGTTTACCCGGAGCAGGAGAATGTTGAACTCTATTATGGAACGCAGTGGAGTGACGGCGTAGGATATGTGCTGACGGTAGTGGGGTTACTGGGTGTGGCGTGGGCGGCTAAAAAAAGAAATTGAGACTCTTCATGAGGGTGAGACTGCTCAAAATCCTGGATGTGACGGTAGGCTTTTTCTTGTGTTGGACCACCGGGTATTTCCTCCATCTGTTCCGCCGTAATGGCCTCAATGAGCTGCCTGTGACGCCCCCTCTCGATGCGATCAGGCGGATTCTGGTGATCCGGCCGGGCGGGATGGGCGATATGATTTTGCTGCAGCCGATGCTGAAGAGCCTCCGGCAGCACTGTCCGCAGGCCGAGATAGACTTGGTGTGCGAGAAGCGGAACCGGGATATTCCGGCCCTCGCCGGGGAATCCGGACGGGTGCTTCTCTATGACGCCCATCCCTTCGGCTTTATGCGCCAGCTTCGTCAAGGGCGTTATGATGTCGTCATTGATACCGAACAATTTCATTATTTCTCGGCAATTATGACCATCCTGAGTCGTGCGCCGGTGAGGATTGGCTTCAAGATCAATCCCGGGAGGAACACCCTCTACACTCATCTTGTAAATTATGATTTGGAAGGGTATGAAGCCGGCGAGTTTATGCGATTACTGGTTCCGTTGGGGATAAACAGTGAGGCGGTGGTGAAGGGCTGCCTTTCCGTGCCAGGCCGTGTCCGGGCGAGAAACAATTCAATAGTCATCCATGTCGGCGCATCCACCCGGTACAAGCATTGGGCGACCAGCAATTACGTGGGATTGGTGAAGAGATTGGGCGGCCTGAAGTCTGATGCCCATGGACGCTCCGCCGAAATTGCAGCGGGAGGGGACTGCGGAACGATATTCCTGGTGGGCGGTTTTAACGAGGCTCGGTTGGCGGAAGACATTGCCCTCCAAGCCGGATTGGGTGATCGGGTGAAGGTCGTGGCGGGAAGCCTGGCAATGCAGCAGACTGCGGACTTAATCGGGAGTGCGGCTCTTTTCATTGGCGGCGACTCCGGATTGGCGCATTTGGCTGTGGCCCTGGAGACTCCGGCCGTGGTCCTGTTCGGTCCGAGCGACCACAATAAATGGGGCGTATCAAGTCCCGGCAATGTCGTTGTCAGGAACGATCTTCCCTGTGCGCCTTGCTCCATTTTCGGCTACCACAAGTTCTGTCGCTCCATCGCATGCATGTCGGGGATCACGGTGGATCAGGTCATGGCGGGGGTCAGGAGCGCCTTATTGGAACGCATATCCTCTTCAAGCAGTGATTCCAGCGCACGATAGACCGGGCCGGGTTTTCCATTCCCGATGGGGTAACCGTCGAATTCCACTCCAGCGGCGACATTAATGGTGGTGCCTGCCAGGAGAAATTCGCTCGCTGCCTGGATGTCATTGCGGGAGATGTCGGAAAAGGCCACCTCCTTCAGGAGGCCGGAGCCGGTCAACGACCGCGCCAAGTCCATAACGCGCAGCATGGTGGTGCCCGCCAGGATCCGGTCCAGCTTCGGGAACAGGAGGCGCTGATCGGCAGTTACGATGCCCATGTTCTCGATGGCGCCTTCTGTCAGGAAGCCGCGTTCATCAAAGCCGGCGGAGAAGTTCACGCCGGCATCCACGGCTTCCTTTTTCATCAGGACGTTGGGGGCATAGTTGCAGTTCTTGATATGGCTCATGCCGGCCGACTTGGCGGCAATCCGACTGGTGCAGATGCGTCCACCCTCCGGGTGCAGTTTCATGAACGGGGTGCCGAGTGACGTGACCACGACATAGAGCTGGGACGCCGGGCAGTCATAGGGGTTGACTGCAAAGCTTCCCGGGCCCCGCGATACAAAGACACGAATCATGCAATCGGTCTTTTTCGCCGCCTTGATGGTTTCCTGAATGATTCCACAAAGATCCTTCCGCTCAACGGGGAGCGTCAGGCAGAGCGCTGCGGCCGACTGCTCAAGCCGGTCCAGATGGCCGTCGAGGTTATAGATCCGGCCGGTGACGGCCTTGATGGCTTCAAAGATTCCGTCGCCCCGGTGAACCATGTGATCATCAATGGGAAGAAGCATAAGGGCGGGATCGGTGACAATTCCGCCATACAGGCTGGAATACATGGCGAAATAGCTATCCTGATAAGGCCGGCGTAGCGCGGCGGCGAGGACGGGCCAGTCGGATGATGTGAACTGTTTCATTGGGCCGAGCATATCAGAAAAGAGATTCAGGATGGAATCCGTTATTTCCCCGGAATCCTCAGCCCTAAAACTCCCCGCTTGCCCCTCGCTGTTTATTGTTTCAATATCGCTTGCATGAGATTCCAAGTGGAAATGACAAGGGACGAGCGGACGGCGATATGGCGCCATGCCGCACCATTCCTGATATGGGTTGTGATCATGAGCATCCCTGTCAAGGATGTGGCTTTTCGCTATGCCCTCCAAACTGTGGCAGGGGTTGCCGCTCTCCTGATCGCCAGGCCCTGGCGTTACTATCCCGCCCCTTCAATCCGCTGGCTGCCAGTGTCGGTTCTGGTCGGCGTGGCGGTGTTTGTGCTCTGGGTTCTTCCAGAGTCGTCTTGGGCGAAGCGTATCCCGTGGCTATACGATCTGTATGCGCGTTACGCGGTCAGGGTTACCGCGCCGGTGGCGATGGGATCCTCTCCCTATGCGCCGGAACATTGCGGCTGGTTCCTTTCTGTTGTCAGATTGGGGGGCTCCGCCTTTGTGATAGCCGTGGCCGAGGAGTATTTCTGGCGAGGCTTTCTGATGAGATGGTTGCGCGGACGCGGACATCCCTTTTTAAGCATCATGCCGCAGGGGGTAGGCTGGGGGATGCTGATCGTCAGCTCATGCCTGTTTGGTCTGGAGCACAGCCGGTGGCTGGCGGGAGTTCTGGCAGGCCTGGCCTACGGCTTGCTCTACATCAGGACGGGTGATCTTTGGGCGGCGGTGACGGCCCATATCACGACCAATTATCTGCTGGGACTTTATGTCCTGGCCACGGGCGCCTATGTGTTCTGGTGAGGCACCGGATCCTGCAGGACCGGTCCCTGCCCGGTGAGCATCGCGGGCAGTCGGCATCCGTTGCACCCGTTCCGGCTGTTCAGGCAGAAATCGTGAAAGATCTGGAGCAACCCCTGTTGTCTCAAGCCGGAGCGGTAGAGTGAGGGATTGTGGTCGTGTCCGAACAAGGCGTGTGCAGTGTGGCGCCCGAACCGATTGTCATCCTCAGGCGGGAGCGACAGGAGCCATTCCAGGCCGGGTTTCGAGGTGGTTGTGGCCGCCATCCAGGGGATAATGACGTTCGTGAGGAGGGTGGCTGCGCGGCCGGGGCCGATCAGGGCGACGGGGGTTTCGCTTCGTGGACTTGAGAGCCCGGTTCGCCATGCCCAGTAACTGTCCCCTCCTGCCTCCTGTAAAGCATTCAGGATCATCCGCCATGAAGAGGGTGTCTCAAGTGAGAGGGCTGTCAGTTCAAGGAAAGGACCGCGACCTGTGAACAACCCGGCGGCCGCCATGAGTCGCCGGAGTGGATGGTTCACCGGCCTGACATGGGAGAGTACCCACTCATTCCGGCTGAGTGTTTTTCCATGCCATACGGCTTGATGGCGCCACCAGACGTCCCAAAGTGACCTGACGAATCCGCGGGTTTCCTCGTCCCAAAGAGGGTTGGTTTTGGCCGGCAGCAGACCCGACACGCCTGCCAGCAGGGCATAGGCGGTATTCATGTCGTTTCCCGAGTCCTGTCGCAGGCGATCAAGAGTCAGGTGTTGGGCAAGTTTATGGAAGGGGCTGCGATTATGCTTATATCCCAGCGCGCCCATGACTTCCTCGTAGAGGGTCTGGTCTTTATTGCCGCCTGCCATGGTTTGCGAGAGGCGCTCGGTCTTGAGTCGGATCCGTTCTTCGCCTGCCGAATCAAGGAGAGCTCCCTTTTGCTCCGGCGACCAGGCTTTTAATAGTCCGGCGCAGGGAGGGCAGGGGGCAAGGGTGGCAAATGGATAGGCAGGCAGGTCCAGACTTTCGAAAGAGAAGGACGGGATCCGGCTCAGCGCCTTTTTCAAGGAGATCTGAAGCACCGGGGCGGGTAGATCCGCTTCCCCGAGTATGCCGTCGAAATAGGTGACATGCGCGATAACCCCCTGATACCGGCGGTCGGCGGCATGGCCATGATGACGCCAGTCGGCCGGGCGTATATGCAGTTCAATGTCGCCCCGGAGGGTGCACTCGTCCGGTCCGATTCGCAACACGGCATCGAGAAAATCAGGCCCGGCCTCCAGGTTCCAGCGACCGGGATTTTCGACGTGAACCAGGCGGCCATCGACCGTGAGCAGGGGAGTGGGACGGTAGGCGGGATCCGCCCAGACACATCGCAGGTGCCGCTCCGACCAGGGGAATTCAAAATTGCCGGACGATTCCCGGAGGACGGTGACCGGGGGCATGCGAAGGGCGCGGTACCGGCAGGCTCGGGGAAACAACTCGCTGCTTGTGATGACCATGCAGGGAGTTTTATAAAACTTATAAATTAGTACAAGTTAATATTTAAAGCTGCTCCGGCCGATGTATTCGCGCAGCATGGAGGTATTGGGGACTTCCCGGTCTGGAATGCCGATGAAGTTGAGCAGGAAGGCCGTCAGGCGGCGCGCCTCGGCGTATTCCCGGTCGAATGGTTTTACCTCCATCAGGAGGGGCTCGGCGATGGGTTTAAGAACGGCCAGCTCATAATCCAGGGCGGAGTTGAAGGTGGCGTCGGCTTCTGACTGGAAGGGAAATATCCACCGTTCCTCACCCCGTCGTACTGAGGACCACATGTTGAGGGTTTTCAACGCCGAATGGCCCCGGTATTTGTGGTCCCTTACCATGCGGCGGATCAGTCGGTTATCCGTGGTGGAAATCCGGTTGTTGGCATCCAGGCTGAGTTGGGTCAGGGCGCTGACATAGACGCGGAACTTGGCGGAGTCGGGTAGCATCCGGGTTAATTCCGGGTTCAGTCCGTGGATGCCCTCAATGATGAGGATGCCGTCATTGCCGAGTTTCATTTTGTTTCCGCGGTAAATACGGGTCTTGGTTTCAAAGTCAAACACAGGCGGGTCGATTTCGCCACCATTTGCGAGTTGTTCCATGTGGCGGTTGAACAGCGCCAGGTCCAGCGAATTGATGTGCTCGAAGTCCGGAGCGCCGTTTTCATCCCGGGGTGTTTTTGACAGTTCGAAAAAGTAATTATCGAGGGACAGGGTGGAGACGCGAAAGCCATTCACGCGAAGCTGGATGGCCAGACGTTTTGAGAAGGTCGTCTTTCCGGAAGAAGAGGGACCCGCCACGAGGACGATGCGGGCGGAGTCGCGTCGACGAAGGATCTCGTCGGCGATCCGGGCGACGTTCTTTTCGTGGAGCGCCTCCGCAACCTTGATGAAATCACTGATGTCGCCGTTCATGATGATTTCATTCAGGCGCCCGACGGTGTTGACGCCCATGACGCGTCCCCAATCCTTGTGCTCCCTGAATATCTTGAAGAGCATGGGGATGTCCCGGAAGGCGGCGACTTTACTGCCTTTCGAGGGTTCGGGGAGTTGCAGCACAAATCCGGGTGAATAGTGGATCAGATCAAACATGTGGATGGCGCCGGTGGAAGGGGCGACAGGGCCCTGGGCGAGATCGTAGAAGCCTTCGCACACATGAATGACGACCCGGGGCGGGTTCCGGAACCTGAGCAGATTCAGCTTGTCGGTTTGTCCCGCCTCGGTCAGTCGCCGTGAGGCCTCGGCGAAGGAGATCTTTTTGCGTTCGATGGGAATGTTCCTGGCGATCAGGGCATCCATGCGTTGATGGATGGCTTCAACTTGTTCCCGGGTGATGCCCCCATTGTGTTCGCCGTCCTTCTTCTCGAAACTGCAGTAGAGGCCGTTGCCCACGGCATAATCCACCGAGAATCCCGAGCCCGGAAACAGCTCTTTCACGGCTTTTGCCAGGACGAAGGCCAGGGATCGTTGAAAGACATGCCACCCCTCCGGGGATGCCATGGTCAGGAGTTTGATCTCACTGTCCATTTCCAAGGGGTAGTTGAGCGAGCAAATGTCATTGTTAACAAGGGCGGCGATATAGGGGAGGCCGGCGGCATCGGTGCAGGAAGGCAGTATATCGCTGAGGGTCGTGCGGAACGGATATTCCGCGATTCGCCCATCGTCAAAGGTCAACTTGATTGTCTCAGTCATATATCCTCCCCGGTCCCCCGGATCCTCCCGGAAACCGTTACGATTCGATACCCCTCCGACCCTGAACCCCGGCATCGTAGTAGTGCTTGATGCAGCGCATTTCCGTAACCAGGTCTGCCCTTGCCTGCAGTGCCTGGCCGGCACCCCGCCCGGTCAGCACCAGTTCAACGGTGTCGGGTTTATCGTCGATCAACTGAAGCAGATCTCTTTCCGTGATCAGGCCGGCTCCGACGGCGCCATGGGCTTCATCGGCGATAACCACGTCAAAGGAACCGGATTTCATGGCATTGGCGAGCGCTTCCAAACCGCGCTGAGCTTTCTCGATGTCCGCAGGCAAGGGGCCGCCCCGGATGAAATGGCCCAGCCCGTATTGTTCAATGGTGACCTCGGGAAATCGCTCCCGCAGGAGACGGATTTCGCTGTAGTCACCGCTTTTTATGAATTGGCCCAGATAGACCCGCAGGCCGGCCCCGACAGCCCGGACGATGAGGCCCAGGGCAGCCGTGGTTTTGCACTTCCCGTCGCCCGTATAGACTTGGACATAGCCTTTCATGGATTCTCCCAAGGCGGCCTTTCCGGGAGGAGGGTCTTGAATTGTTGCACAAGGGCGGCTTCATAATCCCTGTCATAGCGCCCCTCAAGGAACCGGCGGTACGCCTCGCGATGGAAACACGCCCAGGAGGCTTCCTCGTGTCCGGGGTTGATCGGAAAAAAAAGCGCCCCCACAGCGGCTGCAGCCTTGAGATCACCCGGCGCATCGCCGATCATCAGGACGCGGTCGGACGGATAGCGCCCGGATGTCGCCAGGGTGAGGTGTTCGGATTTCGTTCCGAGTTCCTGGCCGGCGATGACCTCGACAAACCTCAGGAGCCCATGTTCCTCCCATTCCCGTATCAGGGCTTCGGTGGGGGTTTGTGATACACAAATGGCATCCGAGTGCGTTCTGATATCCTCGAGGCTTTCGATGACGCCCTGGAAAGGCTTGATATTCCTGACAGTCCGGGCCACGGCCTTATTAACCTCAAGGCTCCATGTGAGGAGTTGTTGCAGTTCGGGATCATGAGTATCCGCCACACGTTTTTCAAGGGCAGGGTTTCCGAGGGGTAGCCCTGACTCGCAGAACTCCCTGAGAGCCCGTGTGGAGGGCAGTTGAAAACCAGTCCGTCGCACCTCGGGATGACTACGAAGAAGGTCGAAGGTGGTCAGCAGGCAGGGAAAGCGGTTCTGGCCCCGGTGGATGGAATAAAGGTTTACGAACTCGGCCGTCTGCCGGAGGGCCATTTCAATGGGCTCCAGTTTCCAGATGGAAATGATGAGGGAATGAAAACATTGCTTCTGCTTGATTTCCATGGTGGGAAAAATGC
>Ga0007794_10000124_pt1 | contig 24348 bp, 36 predicted proteins | sample CryBogmetaGMA5M_FD_60365 | JGI IMG/M metagenome (GOLD analysis project Ga0007794, IMG submission 60365) | Freshwater microbial communities from Crystal Bog, Wisconsin, USA - MA5M | ecosystem: Environmental > Aquatic > Freshwater > Lake | place: Crystal Bog, Wisconsin, USA | collected 2009-07-06
GCGACAATCGCGGAAATGAACCGGCAGATAACTGCACATCTTGATGCGGTCGATGCAATCCGACGTAACCGGCGCGCTGTTCGGGACGAAATGCTGCGGCGGGAACTGGCCGGGATCAAAATGCGTTCTGTTGGTGAGGTTGGTGGTGAATGAACGCGGCAATCAGGAAGGCTCAATCCGGTTCCCTGTAGACCGGGAACGTCCCATATGAGATAGGCCCGATATTCCGCCGCGCGATCCATAATATCTCCGATGGTTGCACTCAGGGCATAGTTCACCCTTCCGCTACTCCTGCCTGCCCCGCTTGGTGACGGGACGGACAGTTCCACAAATCAAGCCCCTGTTTAGCCGCACCGTCCTGTAACGTGGACCAGACGCTCCTGCATGCAATGGCGCGCCTCTCGGCGTTCCTGGTTGGCTCGCACCAACCCCGTTGCATCCCGGTCGGAAGGCTAGTCAGGCAATATGGGTGCGGTTATGCCCTTGGCCGTGAAAAGCCGGCGGGCGGATCGGAAGGGTAAGTTATCCCAAGGGCAGTCCCGCGAAGTCGGAGCGCGGGCGGCTCCCCTTTGGTTCGGCCAGATCGGGCAGTTTGATGCTGGGGGTGCCAGTGCCATCGTCTTTCCTGCAAGCCGCTTTCCCCGGAAGGTCCGGGGTGATGACGCCAGAACATGGACGCCAAAAACACGGGCAGAAGGTGTTGCAAAAACGATGGGATGCGGATATAGACCGCTTATTGATGTTCTGCGTCGGTGGGTTTCTGCCAAGATTAGCACCGATGCCCCGTGTCTACTCCGAACGCCTCGCAAGGTCAAGCCTCGCGGGGCGTTTTGGCGTTCAGTCAAACCCGCGCATTGGGCGTATCGGCTTCCGTTCCTTCGCGGCCTTCTTCCTGCCCCTGAATGGGCGCCTGGGTCCTTTGCGCTCCAAGGTGTAGGCAATCCCCAGCGCCATGCTTGCAGCCCATTTAGCGGCTACCAGGGCGAACGGGTCAAGCCCCTGCCCCAACCACCACGGCAATTCCTCCCCGGCATCGTGGAGCGATCCTGGGTATCCTGGGCCATGATGCCAGCCGCACAGGCCGGCGGCGTTGTTATCCCCGGCCTTCAATCCTCGGGCTTTAGGTTCGGGACCGCACGTCAGGTGGTGAGCGAACACAGGGCGCCGAAAGCAACCGGGGATGCAGCAATTCCCTTCCCCCAACCGTCTCAGGTGCCCCGGCGAGCGGATGCGGCCTTCGATAAAGTCGGGGGTAACGTCAGCCATGATCGCGCTCATAGGCCATGACAGCACGGCCAAGTATCTCGGGAATTTGGGGAACTACGGCGTTTCCAATGGCGGCAAGTCTGTGTGGCCAATCGGGAACCCCATCAACCATTCTGGTAGGATCGGGTTGATCCAACCATTGATAAGATAAGGCAGGCACCGTCGATCCCATTTCATGTCGAATCCGATCACTGCGCCGGATGGTCTTGTCTCGCCATTTTCGCGCCGGCTCATTGTCAGCATTGAGAATGGGGTGAACCCGTTTCCTTTGTTTGGGGTAGGCCACCACCCACAATCGGTCTCGTATGTGTGGAGCGCCGATAGAGGAAGCTGGTATGCAATGCCATTCCGCATCATACCCGAGCGCGGAAAGGTCTCCGAGAACTCGGCCAATTCCCCGTCCAAGCAAAGCTGCGACGTTCTCCACGAACACGTATCGCGGTCGTATTTCGCCAATAAGGCGCGCGTATTCTGACCAGAGACCGGAGCGTTCGCCTTCGATCCCGGCGCGCAATCCTGCGTTGGAAATATCCTGACATGGGAACCCGCCGCAAATGGCGTCAACGGTAATTCCATCGGCAGCAAGTCTTGCGGCGGTGAGCGTCCTGATATCGTCATAACACGGAACCTCGGACCAATGTTTCGCCAGCACGCGGCGCGGGAACGGTTCAATTTCACAGAACGCGACGGTTTTGAAGCCAAGAGACCTTTCGAGGCCAAGTGAAAACCCGCCGATGCCGGAGAACAAGTCCAACAGGTTGAAACGGGCGTCACCCACTGGCAAGAGCATCCCGACCGGCCCGCGTGATCGCGTAAGCCACTCCATCCCCACCCAGCCGGTATGCCCAACCCTTTGCAACCAGACGCGCGCCCATTGGTCCTCCGACTTTCACCCCGCCGAGAAATTCGCCGAGGTCGGACGGGACAAAATACGGGTGCTTTGCCAGCGCCGTGAGGGCCTTACGCTGCGGTTCGGTCATCGCGGCCATTCCCATACGTGCCCAAACCCGAGCCTATCCAGGACCGCTCCCGCAGCCCTGTATCCCGCTGCCCGATCATCCGGGTTCCACACTACCCGACCGGCCGCAGTGGCGCTGATGTCGGCCGCTGCGGTGCCGATGGCGTTTGCGTGGAGCAATGCGGTATGGAGGGTCAATCCGCCGCGTCCAAAAGATCGAACAGCGATGGGGTTGCCGCTTCTGCCTCGGCCGCTTGGCAGTATCGCATCGCGTCGCGCCAGTATGCCCCGGACAGTTCGCACCCATACCCGACGCGGCCGAGTTTCAACGCGCGAAGCGGAACGGTCCCGATGCCGCCGAACGGGTCAAATACTGTTTCACCCTTCATGGAAAACTGGATTATCAGCCGGTCGGCGATATCGTATTGCATCGGGCAAAGGTGGAACTCCTGCCCCTTGCGCTCTTGTTCCATGTTCAATGTCCGCATCCGCGCAACGTCGCTCCAAACGTCGGGGTGGACGGAGTGCGGCGGGAATAGCATGAACGTAGCGGGCAGGCGTTGCATTTCGTCCAGAGCCTCGCACACGGCGCGGTGTTCGGAATAGTCATAGACCCCGCCGGGAGCCGTGATCCGGGCTTCCCACCATTTATACATCGCTTCATGGGGCATATTGGCAAGTTCCGCAGTGGATAACAGCCTATCGCCATTGGACCGGGTGTATCCGTGGGCGTCAAGCTGCCACACAGCGCGGCTGTATCCCGTTCCAGGAACCGGGTGTTTCCAATTGTCTTTCTTATCAAAGGCCCGGACAACCCCTTCATTATCGGTGCAATCCGGCTTCTCCTTCACGATGGGATTATCCGCATAACCAACGCTCAGGTCTGTCGGTGGCTTGCGGAACATCAAGATATACTCGGGGGTTCCGCATCCCATGCGCGAACCATCCTTGCATTGTTCCGACCAGCCTAGGCGATACGTTTGATTGTTTTCCCTCACAACGTCGGTAGTGACAGTCTTCATTCCAAGGAAAGCAAAACCGTGCCGTTGATAGTGATATATCGCCTCGGCATGGAACGGGTGGAGGGTCTGGAAACCCAGGCCGTTGATACCGCCGGGCACGATCCGGTCTTTAACGTGTATCATCGCGTTCCGGCCGGGCTTGAGCATACGCAGCAACGATGGCGTGAGGAAATCCATCTGTTTCCAGAAGTGGTCATTATCGTCGGTATGCCCAAAATCGTTATAGAGCGGCGTGTATTCATATTGCGTCGCGAACGGGATGCTGGTCACAATCAGATCTACGCTATTGTCTGGCGCAGCGGCGCATTCCAGCACGCTATCGTTGTTCACGACACTCCAACCGATGCCGCGCGCCTCTTGCCGTTCGACGTTCATGCCCCGGTGTAGGGCTTGCGCGAAGGCTATATCGGCAAGGCCAAACTCTCGCACTAGGGCGCACATCCGCTGGACCATTTCAGTATGGCGCTTCCATTTCGCTTCAAGCGACCGCCGAACCTCCCGCTCTGCCTCAGTATAAATCAGGTCGATACGCACCGTCTTGCTTTGCCCAAATCGCTGCAACCGATGCACGGATTGGATAAAGTCATGGAACTTGAACCCGATGCCGAGGAAAATGGACCATGCACAGAACCGTTGCAGGTTTGTCCCCGCGCCGATCAGAACGGGCTTACCGGCAATTTCCTGATATTCGCCATCGCTAAAGCCGATGATAGCGGCTTCGCGTTCAACCAACGGTTGGGCACCGTAAACCGTCGTTATGCCCGGTATAGCAACCTCAATCGCGCGGCGCTCATCCTCCAAATCGTGCCAGATAATCCGATGGGCGCAGGGGTCCAGCGCGCGCAATTCCATCATCTTTTCCATGCGTTGGACAAGGGAAGATCGCTTCTCGCCAGCGGTTTCCGACACGCCGAATGATGCATTGCGGAACATTCGGCCTTGTCCGTCGCGCTCTTGGCCGGCCTTGGTATGATCGGTCGCGACCTCATGCCAATGGACTTCAAGTTCTGGCATGACATAGCCGTCATCGGGGAAACCAAGGTCGGACGGCAGGAGCATGAAAATTGCCCATGATGACACCCACAACCAGAACTCACGCTCCTTGTGCGCGTGCAGCGTCAGCTTGTCGGCGTTGGAACTGTCCCGCTTGAAAAACCGGGTTTTCGCTTCCCCAACGTCCATAACGCCAAGGAATGCAGCATAGGCCAGCAGCTCAATGTATTCGTTCGGAGAAGGTGTCGCGGTCGCCACAAAACGGTATTTCGTCCCCTCGAACGTATTCATCAGCGCGCGGAAGGTTTTCGTTCCTCCGAACCCACGGAGCCGAGCGGCTTCGTCAAGGCAGACGCTTTCGAAAAGCGTCATATCCAGCTTTTCGTCCCGCGCCGTTTCGTAATTGGTGACGTAGACGCCGGGGCCGGCAACCTCATCCGTGCGTCGGATAAAGGTTACACTCATGCCCATCTTTTCCGCGTCGCGGCGGAACTCCTGACGCACGCCGAGGGGCGCAATAATCAGCGTGGGTTTGCCGCTGGTCTGCGATATGATGCGCGATATTTCCAACTGCATGGATGTTTTGTGCAGGCCGAACGATGCGAAGATCGCGGCCCGGCCCTTGCGTAGCGCCCATTCCACCATCGCGGCGGCGTGAGGCTTTAACCATGGGCAGATTGTCGCATTCGGAACCTCAAAGCCAAGGTTCTGTCCAAACGACACTTTGTCATTCAGAAACTTTTGATATTCAGTTAGGTTGATTGTCATTCCCACGTTCCCCTCAAAATTGCCTCATGCAACGCCGCGATTTCTACCGGCCCATTAGCCTCCGATGGGTGGGTGATAAACTCGGCTGCCCAATCTTCCATTTGCTGGTCATCGGCGCTGATTGCCCAGCGATATTCCAGGCGCCATTGGGTTCCACGACGATGGCAAAGCGGGCTTTGACGGTGTTGCTCATGGCACTATCTCCCCTTGGACGGGGAACGCCTCGGCCAGCTTGGCCAGACCCTTGGGCGTGACGCGGACCTGGGTGGTGATCCGCTCCGTGCCGTCCGTCCGGTGGATCGTGGTGACTTTGTGTTCCAGCCAGCCGGCGTTCAGCTTCTCAGCGCGCCCGACCCAATGGGATGTCCCCACCCTCATAAATATCCAAAGGTGCGCTTTCATCCAGGCGATCAAGTCCTTTGGGCGGACTTGGAGCGTCTTGGCTGTGTCCATCAAACAGAGCGAACCGTCTGTGTTAGCGATGCGATCTAGGGCTACAGCTTTGGGTTGCAATTCGCTAACGCGCCCCTCTAACGCGATCACTTTCTCGGTGTATCCCAGCAGAAGCGCGCGCATGGTCGCCGGGTCGCTGAGTGCTACCATCGGGTCGGAGGCTCCGTAGGAGCCGGTCTTGCGGATGGATGGGATAACCTCGGACGTGATCCACTTCCTGAACCGCTTTGCCTCGGGCTTCCGGCTGGTCAAGGTCAGGCTGTAAAGCCCGCTCTCATTGACGGTGGTCATGTTGGGGTTGCCGGGAGTTCCGTCGGTAATAGCGACGGTATTTTTTTCGTCATCATCCAGGCGCCCGGCGGCGTCGCGGGGGTTCGTGATTTCCAGCACGCGGCACACATCGGCCAGCACAAACCACGGCTCCCCGTCGCGGGTGATCGTCCGAACCGGCTGGTTGTCGAATGCGTAGGGGATCAAACTCATGGCGGTGTTCCTTTCATGCGAACGGGGGGAGGGTCAGAAGCCATGGACGCGGCGCGGCGTTCAAGCCATGCGTCGATCTCGGGGGGGGCTTGTCCATCTGCCCGCATCCAGCGGCGCACGGTGCTTTCATCCCAGCCTAGAAGGTCGGCAAGGCCACGCTGAGTCCAGTGTAGGGTCGCTAGGCATTGGCGGCGGCGGGTGGGTGTCATGCTACTGTTCCCAATCGTAAGTTAAGGGAATGGCTGTTCCCTTTCCTTGGCGAACTATCAAGTAAAACTTGATAGTTGGACGCCTATATGGCATTCGCTGCTTTGATCCCGATTACGATAAGCTGCGCGAAATAGCGGGCTGTGTTTCCGGCAGGGTCAGCGACCAAGGAAGCGAGGATCGACGCCACCGGCACGCCTGCTTTTTTGGCCATGAAGTCGAGCGCCGCGTCTACGGTGATATTGCAGGTGGTAGCGAGTGCTTCGGTGGCCATCGGGGCAAACCCTCAATTCGCCGGGGTCCATTCCCTCGGCGTGGGTGAGTTATGCCGCATCCCGCGTATCGCGTCAATCGGGGAATGCGGCACCCAACGATTTATTTTGCGCAGCGCGCCCGCTGCCTCACATGCTGCCCGTCGAAGTTATAGGGTATGAGGCTCACGGCGGTGAGCCTTCCGATATGGGTAGAACTACGTAAACGCGCTGCGGCGTTCCCATCAAGCCTAATCGGTTGCGAATTGCCTCCGTTGGTGATTTTTCTCCGGCCAGGATTTGCCCGATAAATTGGCGCGTCACTCCGATATCACGCGCGAACGCTGCCTGCCCCCCCGCTGCCGCACACGCCTCCCGCAGGCGGTCGCGCATCTGTGCCTCGGTGATGATGGTTGGTGTGTTCATTGGTGGCTCTGTCGCTCTGCTTTCATTTCTCGATATGCTTTCATTTCCGCCTCAATTCTCCTCATTAAAAAAATTATGCCCGGGGTCAAGTCTTCGCCTGATATACCATACACTCTCGACATGCCTCCGACCGTGCATCCACACTCGTCGTTTTCGAGGTGGTCGATGCATTCATATGCGCCTTCGCCCGCAAAGTAACCCTCCCCCATTTGATCCCGTGGTCCATAAAGCTCTCTCAGTTTTTGCGCGGTATTGGAACACCAAGCGCATGGTATTTTGCGGCGTGCGGTCATCAATCACTCCCGAGGTAGATCAAATTGGCGGTATGGTTTTATGATGATCATGGCGCGCTCCCCATCGCGAAAACGGATGGCCGACGTGGCTGATATCCCCCAACTTTCGACGATGGCATAAGGCCGGGGTTCATCGGGATGGCAACGCGGAACGGAGGGATTTCTTGCTCAGCGCGAAAAGCGTTTACCGCGGCTAAGATCGACCCATCATCCGCATGAATCCCATGCTCGATGGCGTATTGGACAACCTCGGCCTCGGTCACGGGAACCGTGTCAACGTGCATTGCATCGCGGGCCAGCAACCTCCCCACGGCCGAGAGTATCCTGTCCGTTGCCGTGCGCCCTGCCGGCGCGTCCGACATGATCAGGAGTTCCGGCGGAGTATGCTTCAGATCCGCACGGGGGCGCCGCAGCCCAAAGGAATGCACGACAAAGCCTATGACCCCTTTCTTCGGTAGGCGAGGCCCACCCGCTGCCGTCAGCCGCTCTATGATGCCGTCATCCCCCTCCCATGGATGGTCGGCTGGGTAGTCCCGTCGCAGGATTTCCAGCCGGGCATGGGTCAGCCATTTGGAGCGGCCGACAAGGGAGGTAGGGGATGGTTCGGTCATTGGGGTTCATTCCATGTTTTGCCAGATGGCGGGAAATTATCGGATGGGGCAGAATACCGACCGATAACGGGGTCATAGTTCATGATCGTGTTTTGCGGGTGTTGCCCCCAGCGGCGATGCCGGGATTTCCAAAGGTGGAATTCCGATACGCCAAGATCGGGACGATAAATCGTAACGCCCATATCAGCTTTGTTATACCAATGGGCACTTCCGCTAATTGCGTAGGCTGTTGGCACTGCTGGCGCTTCCCCATTCTTAAGAGCTGGTTTTGCAGGATGGGCAATAATCCAGATATTGCACGCATGACGCAACGTGAATGCGCGGCACCGTTGAAGAAATCGACCGATATATTCTGTCTCGGTTATGCCGGTCGGGCGGCTGTTGTCCATTTCGTTTACGGGGTCAATGAGAAGGTCCGTTATCCCGTCGCGCAGCACCGCAGCGCGGGCGCGTTCGAAAATCCAATCAGCAGTCGGGGTCTGATCCTCCGCATCGCATACGATCATCGTAAGGCGCGGTCCGAACCATTCCTCGGCCTGCGCGGCTTCCTCATCGCTCATGGTCGGATAACCCGGCTCGGGATAAAACGGATGCCCGGTCAATGGTTCCGCGCACGATACAACGAATTGCTGCCAGGGTTCCATTTCGGGGGAAAACACAGCCCATCGGCGTGCGTAGTTCTTCATTCCGTGTATCATGACAAACCGGACAAAAGCGGTTTTTCCGCTGCCTGGGTAGCCCGTGGTGACGATAACGGCACCTTCCAATGGGAACCGAACACCGATTTCGTCAACGGATGATACGCCCGTCGTCATAACGCCCGGCCTGGGGCGCCTGCGTAGCTCCCTGAGCGTGCCCGGCACGACCCGCTGCAATCCCTCAATCGGGTAGGGCTGGGCCGCCCTAACGCATTGCATCACGGTTTCCGGGCCATGCAACCGAAGCACGTCGCCAGCGTCCTTGCAGCCTTCGGGCCATTCCACGGTATGGCAGCGGTGGCGCCCCAGGCGGCGTGCAAGTTCCTCCCGCAACACCATGCCGGGTTCGTCGTTATCGCCGGCCAGGACGATCCTGCGGGCTTTTGTGAGCATGTCTGAGTGGGTGCGTAGCGCCTCGAAACGCTTATCGGTTGGGGAGGGGTTGTCGGACAGTTTCGCGGGTGCGCCGTCTTTGAGCGATACCGCGTTCGGTATCAGGCACTCGAACATCGCCATCACATCGCAGTTACCAGATACCGTGACGGTGTTCTTTTGGCGAACCAACATCGCTCCCGATGGCACGGATAGACAAAAAACAGGACCGTCATAGGGCACGTCAGACCGGGACAAGAATTGAGTTCCCGTATGTTTTTTGCCATGTAGGAGCGAGACTTTCAGCCATTCTCCCAAATCGTTGGAACGGGGTATAATGGTGCTGCAAAACCCAGATGTATGGGCCAGCGCCTGCACCCAAGATGCCAATTCGGGGAATCGGCTGGAAAATTCAGTCTGATTACGGTTGGGGACGGAGTTCCCATCCCAATGGCGCAGTTCTTCAACGATTAACGCTCGCTGGCACGCCGTAGCATCGCTAATCCAAGACCACGGTAGAAAGCGTCCTGGTATCCAATCTGGCATGGCCAAGCACATACTTTGCTCTCCACTCGCCACGATGGCGTCAGAAAATTCCAACCCGCATTCAGACAATAATTCTCTCAGTCTGTGTATTTTCCTTGGCTTTGTGAAGGCAAACCGCGCGTAGCGACGTTCCTTCGCCTTGTGTTTCCCTGTGTTTTTCCGTTCGTCAATTGCGGCATCCGCTGAAATCGCGATTGATAGCCTGATTTGAGCATCGGTCAATAATATACCAGCGCCGTCGCAAACCCCGGCGCGTGGTATCGAATACCGGCTATCGGGTTTCATGGAGCCGGCCTCAATAGCCGATATCCCGTGCCCCCTGCGCTGAATTATCAGCCGATGTTTTGGTGTGGTGGATGAGATAAATCCGCGCCCAGCCCATTGAACAAGATCGCCGTTATGTTCGCGTTGAATATATGCAATTGGCTTCACAAACTCAACGCGATGATCCTGCCATTGTGCCACTATGTCGGCTGGATTTATCGTGGCGATGTCAACCCACCCGCGTTGGGTTAGAACCTCGGTTCCGGGCGGAAAGCATTCCCCTTCCACCCAAACAATCTCGTCAGGGTCATCGCCCAATCGATCTACATTGTAGAGTGTTTGCAAGGCGTTCTTGTCTTGCATCATCGGATTTTTAGCGGGATGCGGCCTGTATTTACGATTTGATAATTCACCTTTGAACACGTAGGGAAAAACGATTGCATTCGAGGTTCCGACCGGATTGGGGAACCATCGAGTCGTCGCGTAAACACCAAATTGCTTGATCGTGTGCATCCCGATCTTGCGCTCGGTCCAAAAATCCCAGAACCATTGCGGGCGGTTTTCCGTCTCGGTTTGGGGTGCTGGCGTCGGCTTCACGATGGGGCGTTCCCGCACTATCGGGCGCTCATAGGTTCGGTCGGAGGATGGCACGCGGGCACCGCCTTTCCAGCCGCACGATCCCCGGTGACAGACCCAGACGGCGCCCATAGCGTCCTGGTCGATCGTCACGGTGCAAGATAGTTCCCTGCTTCGGCCCCCTTCGCACTTTGGGCAAGTGACCTGCGATGATGCCCCAGCGTGTTGCGATTTTGGCTTGAGCCGCGCGTCGGCCAGGATGTCGGACAGGCTGCGAACGTCGGCCATCAGTAGGGACTCCCATAGGTCGGGGTTGTTTTGCGCGGGCCTACAGGTGCCAGGGGCAACGTATCAGCCTGGGTGGTCCATCGGGATTGATTGAGCCATGTCGTGGCCTGGGGGATGTATTTTCCGCCGTCCTTGGCGTCGAACGGGTATCGGGCAACCCCTCGAATTATCTCGTTTGGCTCCGCGCCGTTTTCGATGGCCTTGTCCCAGGCTTTTTTGGCAGTGACCGGCCCCTCAATTTTGCGTGGGTATCGTCGCCAGAACTCGTCGAACGCGGGTGCCTCGCCGGGGGTGTATCGGGTCCGCTTGGCAACCGAAGGCTTCGCGCCACCCAGCGCCGAAGGCGCGGCCTGCGGTTGAACGCCAAAAGGGGGTATGGGGGTATTACTTATTTCCGTAGAAAGGTTAAGGTTAAGGTCGCGCGACCTGTCAGGTGATATGCAAATACCATTCAATTGCTCTGCTTTTGCATGTGCAATTGCATTGCTTTTGCTATTGTTTTGCTTGGGTTTTGCACCCCATCTCGCTTCTGCAATCTGCCGTCTTTTATCGCTCAATTCGGATGCTTTTGCGCGCTCATGATCGGCCCGTTTTTGACGGAGAACGCCGTTGTCAGGGGTAAACATGGCTCGGATCGTCGGCGCAGCCTCGGCCCATTCCCTGCGGCTCAGGCGGGCGATGGACGCCAGCCGAATATCATCGTCAGGAAGCGGGCCGGTGCGCCAGTATTGCATCAACAGCAGGAAATAGGCGCCATGCTCAATCGTCCGTAGGTGGCCCGTGTCAGCAAGGTAATCCCCGATGTGCAAGGGCATCCAAGTGTCCGCCTTACTCACAGGCTCGCCTCGGGCGCGCGGGTCTTCCATATCTGCCACATCGCGTTCGCCATCCCGGTCATATATGCCTCGGATTGCGGCGCGGAAACTGTCTCGACATGCCGCACCCATTCCTTGAGAAAGGCGGTAGCGGTGCGTTCAAGTTCGGATTGGGGTGGTGGGCGAGAGGATAGAGCGGCCAACGGCGCGCTTGCAATTCTGGCGTCGGGTGGTATCTTATTCATGCAGCACGTCCTCACTACGTCGTTGCAACCGGCTCCGTCGCCGCCAGACTTCGGAGCCACGATTATACGGCCGGGGTAGTAGCCTCGGCCGTTATCGTTTGGGTATCTTGCGCCTCTCGCCCGCAGTTCGTCAAGAGTTCCCTGCGTATTTCTACGCAGCGGGGTGCCGGTTCTTATACAGCCGGCGATATTTCCAGACCGGGACGTGGCCATGTTTTACCTCCATGGCGTCAGACACAAGAACCGCATTGACAACATGGAGTCCCTGCTGCGACATATTGCAATGGGGTTTACCCATGACCTGTGGCGGTTCACACAATACAGGTCTTGCCCCGATTAACGGCCTGGAGGTGCAACTCCAGGCCGCGCCATCGGTCGCGTAGGACGGCAGCGGAAGGCATCGCTGTGCGGCAGGCGGCGCACTTGGACGCGACACTGCGGCCATTAGGTTTTAGTCAAAAAAGGACTTGAGGCCGCTGGGACTACGGCGACGGGTCAGGTTTCTCAGGCATGACCCGCCGCCGACTAGCCTACCCCCGGACCAACGGGGGAACATCAACTTGCGATAGGATCGCACATGACACATGAAACCATAACACCCTTCCTCTTCGATGGCGATATCTTAGTGAGGGTGATTGACGAAAATTTTAGGCTTGATTGGGTGACGACGGACGTTTGTCGAGCGCTCGGGGTGCGGGCGCCCTAGCGGTCTATCGCCGGCTCGTATGACCACGTGAAACCGTCAGTGTAGCCCCCGGTAGCGATCAGCGCCGCGAGCCACCCCGGAGGGAAAAAGCTTGTCATGGCGTTGATGCCTGTTTCTTTCCGCACCAAACGCCGGTCACAGATACTGCTGAAATCGTGATGGCAGTTGTATTCGGACCGCGATTGGAGTGACATGAACGATCCCGCCCATAGCGCGGACCATGCGACGGCGATTACACAAAAAGTCTTCACGGCTCACCCCATTCAGCCCGCATCCTGGGTTTATCGTCCATGGTCGTTCTCCTGTTGGTGGTGGGGGTAAAGACCCCGAGGGGCCTTCCTGGTGCCCGATGGGGTTAAGCGCGGGAGGTTTTGAAAGCCGCGACCCGTGCCGCCTTAGCTGCTGGGCTGTTGTCCGGCGCGGTGTAGAAGGCGAAGGCCGGAGAGACCGCGAAGCGGGGCGCCAGCGCGGCCATGAAACTGTAGAGCATCGTATCGTCGCTCGGGTAAACGCGGCCGGTGTCGATTGTATGTTCCATGTTCCCGTTCCTTATCCCGTAGCGGCCATTCGCCGCCTGACAAGGGGGACATAGGGCGGGGAAACGGAGCCGTCAATAGAAAAAGTGACGCGACGTATTTTTTCCTTGACGCGACGTATTTCCCCTTGGCGTGCGATGCGGGCGCTCTTATGTTGGGGTCATGGAAGCGGATAGGCCGCTCAGGAAGGATTGCCCCGATGTTGTTCCAGACCAGCAGCACCCAAATCAAAGTCACCATTGCCTCAGTCAATCGCAGCCGTGGTTTCGTGGCCGGGTGGAAGACGAATAAACAGCGCGGCGGAACGTCTCCTTTCAGCGTCTATTTCCGCGATGATGAGCCGGTGAAATTCGACGGCGCTAACGTTGCCCACCCGAAGCTGGTTCTAGCCGCCGCCTCCGCAGCATGGAGGAATTAGGCTATGAGCTTCCGCGCCGACCGCTGGGATATTCTCTTGATAGGCGAAACTACCACTGCGCCCCGTAATAGAGCGGGGTTGAATCTTGCGCGGAAACGCTGGGCAGTCAGGATGGCCAGGCAATTTATGCCGGCGCGGTGGCTTATCGCACGCAAACCCAATCAGAGGAAACTATGACCCCCGCCACCTTCCGCGCCCGCCTCAAGGCCATGCGTCTCCCGCTTGGGGAGTTCGCTGCCATAACCGGCGTCACCCCTGCCACCGTATCCCGTTGGGGCGGCGCGATCCCGACGTTTCCCGGCTGGGTGGATCGACTTTTGGCCGAGTGGGAGAGGAACGGGTTGCCGCAGATGCCGGTGCCGCCGATGCCGGTGCCGCCGATGGGCACGCTTCGCCGCGTCTACACCGATATCCAGCAGCGGGCGATTGACCGGCTGGAAGCGCGGTTAATCGAGGCATTTGAGCGCATTGTGGCGCTGGAAGCCGAAACGGAACGGAATGGCATGGGGTATCGGGGATGAACAACAGCTACGATTGGAACGACGCGGCGATACAGCGGCTACGGGACCTGTGGGCAGAGGGTCATCCAACGGCTGAGATTGGGCGGCGAATGAATGTCTCGAAAAACGCCATTATCGGGAAAGCCCACCGCCTCGACCTGCCCATGCGGCCGAACCCGGTGCGGAAACTGAGCAGCGAGGGGCCGCGCAGGAATGTCCCGCCTGTCAGGTTACGCAAGAGCACTCTACCGCCGCTGCCTGAGCCTGTGGCGTTCATCCCCCCGGCCAAACCACACATTGACGCGCCTATGCCTGTCCAGCCCGATCCTACGCCAGCCGAGGCGGCTATTGAGGATGCGCATGTTATGCTGTTTGCGCCAGTGGCAGCCAGAGCCGGGCAGAGGGGGTGCTTATTCCCGATTGGACCGCGTCGCCCGATGGGTGGGTTTTTGGAATGCGGGGATGTGCGGGCAATCAGCGCGCGGACAGGGGGCGCCATGCCATACTGCGATGCTCACGCGGGGGTCTGCTACACCACGTATCGGAGTGCGGCAGCATGACGCCAAGCCGAGGAATCTACACGCGCAGGATGCCGGAGAAGTGGTCGAGTGCGCGATGCCTCGGGGAACGCCAGAACCCTGCGAACCGTCAACGGATGACAGCGCGCAGGGGATCGGGGAATTGAGGGAACGTCAGGCTTCGATGGGGTGGGTGCGGTCCCTCACATCCGCCAGCCGAAGCCGAATGAGAATCGCCGCGCTGGTCCTGATCGGGTTTTCCCCTGCCAGCCATTTCCGCACGGTGCGAGGGTCCACGCCGATGGATCGCGCCAGGGCGGATTGATTGGTCCCGAGGATTTCAATTGCCTCGCGTAGTTTGGCGGGGGTCATGGTGTCGCCTCTCATAGCACCCTCGCCCGTTTCAGCATCTCGCGGGCGTCTTCACGGATTGCCCATTCAGCGGACCCGACCGGAAGATCGCGCCCGTCAGCGATCGTCAGCAACGCCCGGAATACCGCCTCGCAGGGCCGTGCCCAACCGCGCGCCTCGATCGCTTTGGCTTCGGCCGCCACGTACGCTTCGGGGGTTACGCAGTTCCCGTAACGCTCGCGGTTGGCGGGGGTATCTGCCGCAACACCCCCGCCAAAGATACCCCAGATATCGCCAAGATACGGCCGAAGCTCGTCGACCGTGGGGTGGTGGTAGTCGTATGGGCCTCTCATGATGCCATCACTCCTATCAACACCTCTATGACCGCCAGGACGCCGATAGCGGTCCAGGCTCGCCGGTACGCTCGGCTCTTGCGGGGCAAAAATCGGGGCTGCGAGCGCCACCACAACGCGGCTGGAGAGTCGCCGATCATCGGGGGTTACTCCTCTGTTGGGGGTTCAGGGCTACCAGCGGCCGTCGGAGGCCATGAGGCGGCGCAGCCGGTCCATGTCGGCGGTCCACCAGGTCAGCCCAAAGTCGGCCGCCACTTGCGCGCGGATACGCTTGTTGCTGGTGTTGGACGGAGGCGCGGACACGATCGCCCGCACCTCGGCTCGTTGCTCTGGTGTGAGCGCCAGCCAACGCGCGGTATCAACGTCCCGCGCCTCCCGGTCCAGGCGCGCGCGTTCATGTTGCGCGTCCAGGCGCGCGATCAAGGGCTTCGCCAGCCGCTTAATTGTCGGGGTGTGCCGGCGGCGACCGAACGCCGAATCCTCCATGTTATCAGGCCAGTGGGTAACGTCGAGCTCGGCCAGTGCCTCGGCAGACGAAAGGCATCGCATCGCGGCATGGGTGTAGAAGGCGCCGGCCTCCATCTGGTTGATCGTTGCTTGCATCGGGGGTTACTCCTCTGTTGGGGGTTAGGTCGGGCCGCGCGCCACGGTGCGTTGCAGCAAGGCATGGGAATAGCGGGCGCGCGACCCGTTCGCGTTGCGGGGCTCGCGCCCCCAGTTCGGGTTAAGTGGTGGCTTGTTTAATCACAGACACCGCTGCGGATCGCGCTGCGATAACCGCATCCGCCATCGTGCCGCCAGCCTCGCGGCGCGCATCAAACGCCAGCTTGGAAGCCACCCACATTTCCATATCGCGGCGCAGTATATCGGGAACGCCGGCGCCATAGGTGTCAGCCCATGTCTTTGCCTCGGCGCCGTTCGTGTATTCGGTCAGGCCGGACCATTTGACGTGGCCCTCGTCATTCAGGAACATGGCGCCAGCAAAGCGCGCATACGTCGAAGTTTTGGGCTTGTTCCATGTTCCCGGCCGCTTCGGGTTGCTCGATTGTTGCATCAACCGGGCGCCGCGTGTCGGATGGCAATCCAGCCAATAGCGCATTTCGCAGCGCAGTCGGAACCCATAGGGGTAATCGGTGACGACGTAAGCGGTTTCTTGGCTGGTGTGGCCGGTCAGGATGGTAATGGCGTTCATGATCTTGTTCCCTCTGTGTGTGGTTAAGCGGCGAAGCGGAAAGCGGGGGCTTCAGCCACGATGTCGTACCCTGCTGCCCGGATCAGGCGCAGTGCATCGTCGGTCAGGGTTTTGGTCCCGGCCAGCGCCGCGAAAAACGCCGACTGTTTGCACGCGGGATAAATCGTCTCCCGGCCGTAGACGTTCTTGACGGTGATTTTGATCGTCTTGGTCATGGTCTTGATCCTTTGGAGGGAGAGAGGGGCCGAAGCCCCCCCCCGTTGGGGCTAGAGTGTGATACGATGCTCTGCCGCGAGGGCCTTGCCAGCAGCGGTGAAAAAAATGAAAACGTCGCCACGGTCGATGCCAGTCTCAATAAGGCCTGCGCGCTTCAGTTGCGTGAGATTGCCACGCTCGGCCTTGTCGCCCCCTACGTTGCCGCCAACCAGCGGCTCGCCACCCCAATTACAGGCATCTTTGGCGTAAACGAGGAAAACGCGGAGGCTTTCGTCGGTGATTTTGATGGGGTTCGCCATGTCTGTGTTCCTCTGTGTTGTTCCGATAACCAGAGACTAGGCCAGCGCGGCCTATCTGTCCACCACAAAATGCACGGGGGGCAAAAAAAGTTGTATTCGCCGCACGGACCTATCTACCGTCTATCATTCACAAAATGCTTGACAGCAAAAAAAAGGCGGGCACAATCCTTGTACTCCCTCTCAACCACTCCAAACCCATAACGCGCGGGCGCGGGCGCGGGGGAAGACTTTTGATCCACAACCAAACCGGATGGCGGAAATGGACAGCGACAAGCCGATGATCGGAGCCATACGAGCGGGATACAACAAACGGCTCCCAACGGCTCGCGCGCGCGGGGTGGTCGATGACTGACACTGACGTGGAATTGATCCCTCAACCGCACGGCGGCGCTTTGAGGCCGTTTCCGCCTCGCGCGGCGCAACTGTCCGGATCGTCATGGAAGAAGGCCAAGAAAGAGGCGTTGAACGCTCTACGCGACATGACGGGCGACGGCGTGGAGAAATTGCAGGCCCTCACAAACTCCCCCGACGATCGCGTCGCCATGGTCGCGGTGAAAGAGGTCCTGGACCGCACGTTGGGGAAACCCACGGACATGCCGCAGGGCGAGGATGACGGGCACGGGATGGTTGATCTATCAGCGTTGACGCCAGGGGAGCGGGCGGAACTGAGCGGGGCGCTGGCGACGATCAAGAGACTGACGGGACGCGGGCCGGGGGCTTTGACGATATGACGGACACAGGGCTTCTCGACCTGGAGGACCTGGACGACGTTGACGCCGGTTTGACGCGCGCGGATTTTGGCCGGTTTTGTGAGCGGGTTATTGGGGATCGCGGCTATGCCATCCAGCCGCACCAATGGTTGCTAATCCGAGAATTGGAGGCTGTTGCGCGGGGCGAAACCAAGCGGCTCATGGTTTTCATGCCCCCAGGGGCGGCGAAATCGACCTATGCGAGCGAGCTATTCCCCGCGTGGTTTCTCGCGACGCAACCCCGTCAATGCGTTGTCGGTGCGGCTCATACGAATGATTTTGCCGAGACTTTCTCGAAAAAGGTCATGGCCGTTGCGCGAGAATACTGCGGAGAGATAGGCTATTATCTTTCGTCTGAAAATATGAAGTCATGGACAACGACAAACGGCGGAGAATACAAAGCTGTCGGTATAGGCAGCAACATTACCGGAAGGCGCGGGGACCTAGTTTTGATAGATGACCCCGTTCGGTCATATGAGGACGCGCAGAGCGAGACATACCGCGCCATCGCGTGGAATTGGTATCTCGCGGACGTGCGAACCCGTGCCAAACCCGGTATGCGCGTGGTTGTAATCATGACCCGCTGGCACGAAAACGATCTAGCGGGCCGGCTGTTGGAGGCTCAGGCGCATGACTGGCGCGTGGTGCGGCTCCCCGCCATGGCCGAGGACAACGACGCGCTCGGGCGCAAACCCGGGGAAATGCTTTGGGGGGACGATCCCAAATGGCCATGGGCGGAGGAGGCGCGCGCGATCAAGTCGGAGTTTGACCGATCCGGGGCTAGCCGCACATGGTCAGCGCTTTATCAACAAAACCCGGTGCCCGACACAGGGAGCTATTTCCTGCGCCAGTGGCTGGTGCCGGTGCCATCCCTGCCGCCGGTCTCTGCGCTCAAAATTTATGGCGCATCGGACTACGCGGTGACGGCAGCCGGTGGCGATTATACCGTGCATGTGGTTGTGGGGATGGATGCGGATGGCAGGTTGTGGATTTTGGACCTATGGCGCGAGCAAACCACGGCCGACGAATGGGTGGAGGCGTTCTGTGCCCTCGTGAAGCGCTGGAAGCCGCTGGCATGGGCGGAGGAAGGCGGGCAGATCAAGGCGTCTGTTGGGCCATTCCTGACGCGCACGATGCGGGAGCGCCGTGCTTATGTGCATCGGGTGGATTTTCCGACGCGCGGCGACAAGGCGATCCGGGCGCAGTCTATTCGTGGACGAATGGCCGTCGATGGGATACGCTATCTCGCGACTGCGGAATGGCGCGGATCGTTTGAGCGCGAGATATTAAGTTTCCCCGTCGGAAAACATGATGACCAATGTTTGATCGAGGGCACGCTGATCACGATGGCTGACGGGTCGCGCAAGCCGATTGAGGCTGTCCGCATTGGTGACGTGGTGGCGACGCATGAAGGCCCGTGCGATGTCGAAGCGTGCGGCGTGACCGATGAAGCGGCCGATGTAATGCAGGTTGCGTTCTCGGATGGCTCAGTGCTGACAGGAACGCCTAATCATCCGGTCCATGTTGTTGGAAGGGGCTTTGTTTCGTTGGGTTCGTTGGGTATAATGGACCAGATAACAACGGATCATGGTCAATGCGACGCGGCACGTCAAAGGCGGATGTGGTGGAATATCGGGGGCATCGGTATCGGAGATACCCTGAAAGCAAACACGTTCACCATGCCCGGTATTACACGGGTTCGGAACCAAGGCGTGGTTTCCTTCATCGGCATATATGGGAAGATGCGAACGGCGCTATCCCGCCGAAACATGATATCCACCACAAGGACGGGAACACTCTCAACAACGACCTATCAAACCTTGAATGTGTCCAAGAAGGGGATCACAAACGCATTCATCTCCGCCCCTTTGACGAAGCCATGGGCGAACATCTCGCTTCGATCCGCCCCATGGCGGGGGCTTGGCATTCTAGCCCAGAGGGGTTGGCTTGGCATAAGCAACATGGTGCGGCGAGTTGGGACAACCGCGCAGCTATTTTTCACAAGGTCTGCGCTTCTTGCGGTGCCGGGTTCGATGCCTTTTTTGAACGGGCCATGTTTTGCAGCGGCGGGTGCAAGCAGCGGGGCATCGGTGGCGGAGCATCCAAGCGCGGGCGATTTGTGGCGGAAGGTGAAGCGGTCCTTTGCCGGTGTTGCGCGCGCTTGTTCACCACAAAATGGCCTGAGATCGCTGCTTATTGCTCAAAAGCCTGCGGTATGCGTTATCGAGAAAAGGGCGCTTTCGGAGAAGGCGAGGGTCCTAAATCTCACCGTAAGCCGCGCGCACGCCTTTTATGCGAACGGGGTGTTGACGCATAATTGCGACGCTCTTGGCCTAGTTGGCCAGTTGCTTGACCGCATGGAAAAGCCGGTGGCGCCGAAGCCCGTTGAACCGATCCGGGGCACGATGGAGATGACGATGTCTGAGGCGTGGAAGCTGGCGAACCCGAGGACGCTCGGCGGGAAGAGGGTGCGGATATGATGGGCGGGTTTCCGAGGCCCCTGCCAATCACGCCGCCGCCGTCGCTGATGAGGAAGCCGCACGCGCTGAAATGTGGGGGATGACCCCGCTTACACCAAACGAATAGGGGAGCTGATAATCTCGCAGATTGCCTGCCGCTCACTCTAGCGCGAACCTAACGCCTCACCTCCCTATCGCAGCCGCGCCCCTTGGTTTTTAGCGCGCGCGAATGGGCAAACCTCGTCAGCCGCCGGGTAACCGGTCATTTTGTGGGGTAAGGTGAGGAAAGCGGCACACAATACGGCAGTGACACTGTCCTATCTCATGTGTTATGGCCTTGGCCATGGTTGATATCAGCGCGTCCACGGACATGATCGATGAGCGGGATGACCTCGGCGACGGGGACCCCGCTCTATGGGCTTTCTGGATGGGCCAAGACCGGATCGCGGGCAAGAAAGAGGACCTTTGGGCCAAGCGCGGCGAGAAAATCATCAAGCGCTACCGCGATGAGCGCGGAAGCACGGATCGCGGTCTACACCGGCTCAATATCCTCTGGTCCAATGTCCAGACGCTGATACCCACGCTCTATGCCCGCACGCCGAAAGCCGATGTTCGACGCCGCTTTCTGGATGAGGACGATACAGGCCGGTATGCTTCGCTGCTGTTGGAACGGTGCCTCGCTTACGCGCTGGATCAGTGTTCATTTGACGACGTGATGAAGGGCGCGGTCGAGGACCGGTTGCTGCCAGGACGCGGCACGGCGCGGGTTGTGTATATCCCCCATTTTGGCGAGCCTTTGCCACCGATTGCCCCGGAAGCTGGGGCCGAGGGCGATCCGTCGGGCGAGCCTGATCCCGAGCCGCCGGAAGCCGCCCCGCGCGAAGTCGTTTTCGAGGAAGCGGCGATTACCTATCTGTTTTGGGGCGACTATCGCGAGGGACCGGCCAGGACGTGGCGCGAGGTCCCGTGGGTGCGGTATCAGTCCTATATGACCAAGGATGAACTGATCAAGCGGTTCGGCCAGAAGGGCAAGCGGGTCAACCTGGACCACACCCCGCCGGGCGCGGAAATGAACGTCGAAACAGCGACGCCGCCCGATATCTTCAAAAAGGCGCGGGTGTTTGAGTTTTGGGACAAGAGCAAGAAAGAGGTTGTGTGGCTGGCCCCTGGCACGCCTGACCTGATCCTGGACAAGCAGGCGGACCCGCTTTGCCTGCCAGACTTCTTCCCGTCGCCCAATCCTCTGTTAGCAACAACGACAACCGAGAGCCGCATCCCAGTTCCTGATTATGCCCAGTATCAGGATCAGGCGGACGCAATCGACAACCTGACGGCGCGAATTGATGTGCTGACGCGGGCGTTGAAGCTGTCGGGCGTCTACCCGGGCGTTCAGAAGGACATCCTCAACCGGCTGATATCGGCGGACACTGAAAACCAACTGATCCCGGTCGAGGATTGGAATGGATGGCAGGACAAGGGCGGTCTGGCGTCCTTCATCCAGTGGATGCCTATCAAAGAGGTTGCCGAAACCTTGGTGCAACTCTACGCCGCGCGCGAGAAAACCAAGGATCTGCTTTACGAGGTGACTGGCATTGGCGACATCATGCGGGGCCAGACATCGCCCAATGAGACGCTCGGGGCGCAGCAGCTGAAGGCGAACTTCTCCACGCGCCGGATCAAGCCGCAGCAGACGGAGGTCGCCCGGTTCGCGCGTGACCTGATCCGTCTTGTTGGTGGCGTGGTGGCGGAACACTTCGCGCCTGAGACGATCAGCGCGATCACGGGATACCCACAGCTTAAAAAGGTGCCGCAGGTGCCGCCTGCACCTCCGATGTGGGTTCCCGCACCGATGCCACCGCCTCAGATGATGGCGCCACCGCAACCACAGATGCCGATGGGGGCGCCGCAATGAGCGGGACAATGCCACCGCCCGTGCTACCGGCAGGGCCACCACAGGGGCAGCCTATGGCGCCTCCGGGGATGATGCCTAACCCTGCGTTCGCGCAGTGGTTGCAGCAGTATCAGGCCGCAATGGCGATTGAGCAATCGAACCAACAGGCACAAGCCGCGTTCATGGCCGCTTGTGAGTTGATGCGGAAGGATGGCGTTCGCGGGTTCCGTCTGGATGTCGAGGCTGACAGCACGATTGAACCGGACGAACAGGCGGAGAAGGCGGCGCGCGTCGAGTTCCTGCAACAGATGATCCCGATGCTTCAAACCGTGGTGCCGATTGCGCAGGGTAATCCCCCGCTGGCCGAAATGGCATCGCAGATGGTGCTATTCGCCATGCGCGGGTTCCGCGTGTCGAGGACGTTGGAAGAAGCGTTTGAGGAAGGGTTCGAGGCAATCGCGAAGATGCCTCCTCAACAGCCGCCGGGGCAGAAAGGTGGCCACGGTCCTGACCCCGCCGTTGAACATGGCAAGATCGAAGCCAATGTTCATGGTGACGAGCTTAAGGCCAAGACGGACATGGCGGCGATTGCTCAGAAGGCGCAAGCTGCCAACTTGCAGGCGCAGATTGCGCAGCAGCGGGCGGTGGCTGAAAATGAGCGCTCTCAGGCTGAAATTGCGATGGCTGGCGCGAAGCTGCAATCGGAACATGAGATTGAGCAGGCGCGGATGAACATGATGAACGCTCGCGCGGCCGGGAGGCTCGTATGAACCACGAAGAGGAAATTGTCGGTTCAGGGTATGACGCGGCGCGGGATGTATTCACCTACACGGGGGCGCGGGACGGCAAGCGCTGGACCATTGAGATATCCAACAAGGAACTAGACCAATTTGGTCCGGTTTTGGGTATGAGCGCGGCACAGAACAGCACGCGGCGCCGGGATTATCTGGCACAGCGGATGAACGACGCGATGCGGGGGCCTGCCGATGGGGAATGATGCGCGCGATATCCCGATCCGGGATCAGTTGGCGCAGTTCAACGCATGGCGGGCTGGCGTGTTGGGGCGCGAGCGTCCGCGACCCGGAGAGCGGTGGCCGCTTGAACGGTCTGGCACAGGCGGCGATGTAGAAGGTGATGACAATGAATAGGTCTCTCGGCGAATGGGCTGATATCACGGCCGAATTGGCGAACCGGCGCTTGCCTGAATGGCGCGACCGGCTGAAACGCCCGGTTGAATATTCACGGGAGAAGCTCGGGGAGATTGCCCGCGCTGCCCACAAGAATGGCATTTTGAGTGACGAGGCCGCGCTTGACGTGATCCAGTCCGGCTTTTCCGCGCATGAGTTTGCGTGGAACGTCGAGTGGGCCGCGCGCCAGAATATCAAAGCCACGAGGCACTGATGACACGTCGCACGTATGCGTATGATCCCGATCTTGACGCCGTCGTGCAGATACGCGGCCCGGGGAGTAACCATCCCGATGATCCGCCGTCTGGCGTGCAGATTATCCGGGACATCGAACCATACCGCACGGCAGGTAGCGACGTGGCAGCCGGTGGCAAGCGGATTGTGGTTGGCTCCCGTTCGACGCATCGGGCATTCCTATCGCGCAATGGCTACATCGAATACGGGAATGAACAACCGATGGCCCCGGCGCCCGCTGATACGAGCAAAGGCGAGCGGATCGAGGCTATCCGGCGTGCGCTTGGGGATTATGGATCGAACACGCACGACCGTTGATTGCTCATTGACACGACGCACCATGCCATGATAGCCGCTGAATAGGTCAATAATGCTGACCTATCTCGGAGGCTCCCATTGACGTTGGACGATACCACCGGAACGCAAGACGAGGTTGTAGAGGCACCCGACGATATCCGGTCTGCCATCGCGGCGGCAATGGATGCAGTCGAACCCGCTGGCGACACGGCTGATCCTCCCGCTGATACGCGTGTCCGTGGTCCTGATGGCAAATTCGCCAAGGCAGAAACCACAGAAGCCGCCCCGGCTGAAACTGTCGAAGGTGTCGAAGGTGTCGCCAATCCTCCGGTTGAAGCCGAAAAGCCCGTCACCGAACCCACCGCGACCGGCGTAGAGCCTCCGTCCAATTGGAAAGATGCGGACAAGGCCGCGTTCAAGGGTCTGCCGCCTGATGCGCAGACGTTCCTCCTATCCCGTCATCGCGACATGGAGGCGGATTACACGCGCAAGACGCAGGAAGTCGCCGCTCTCAAACGCGATTTTGAACCCGTGGCTGGTCTACTCGCGCCGCACTACGAAACCATGCGCGCCGCTGGCCATACCCCTGCCACGCTGGTCAAAGCATGGATGGACGTTGAACAAGGGCTGCAAGAAGGTCGGGCCATCCCGATCATTGCGTCGCTGGTGAACGGCTACAAGGTTGACCGTGCCGCGCTTGCCGCCGCGCTTGGCTTGCATGGCACTCCGGCCCCCGGCACTGTCGCGCCCCCTGACCCTCAGAACCCGGCCCCGGCCGCACTCCCGCCCGAGGTTCTGGAAAAGCTTAATTCGTTTGATCAGTTTATCGCGACGCAGCATGAAACGCAGCGACTTGCGCAAGTTCGGCAGCACCAGGAATTGACCGGGCGCGTCGTCAGCGTAATCG
>Ga0007794_10000125_pt1 | contig 24163 bp, 20 predicted proteins | sample CryBogmetaGMA5M_FD_60365 | JGI IMG/M metagenome (GOLD analysis project Ga0007794, IMG submission 60365) | Freshwater microbial communities from Crystal Bog, Wisconsin, USA - MA5M | ecosystem: Environmental > Aquatic > Freshwater > Lake | place: Crystal Bog, Wisconsin, USA | collected 2009-07-06
GTACAGAGATGTGTCTTTCATGTTCTTCATGATCCCATACTACACGGCAACACAGGCTTTTCGCATGAAAAATCCCCACACAAACCCAGAAGCGCCTGAATCATCATGATGGACGTGTAGTGTACTCGCTTGCGGGCGGAATGCCGGACGCGACCCTGAAGCATATTCGTGACGAAACGCTTCGGGTTTTGGAGATACTCGGCATCGAATGCGACATTCCCGAAGTGCTGGCAAAGCTCTCCGGTGTCAAGGGGCTTACCGTCAAGGGTAAGCGCATACACTATGCGCCCTGGCTGGTGGAAGACTACCTGAAGAGGAACTATCCGAAGCGCCCCCCGCCGCAGCGCAAACCCGGTTCGCTTTCGCTCATGGGCCCTTATTCCTGCCTGAATATACTGGATATGGAGTCCCGCGTGATCCGGAAGCCGACCGTGGCCGATGTCGGGACGGCTGTCCGCCTGATGGACGCCCTCGGGATTGATCTGTATTGGGGCGGGTTCACGCCCTTGATTCCCGATGATGTGCCCAAGCCGATGACGCAACTGGCCATGCTGAAGGCGACCGTGGAAAACCGGAGGGTTCCCGCCGGCGGCGGCGTGGCGGGCTCGCTCCGGGAGGCGGAGTTCATGATCGAGATGGGCAAGGCTTCCGGAAGGGCCGGACCCCATGTCGGGTTCCAGTTCGGCATCAGCCCCTTGCGCATCAACCCCGAAGCCCTCAGCCTCTTCAATACCCTGATCGACAGGGGGTACAGCAAAGACGTGTATGCCTTCTCCGGCTCTATGCTCAACTTCGGCGCCTCAAGTCCCTACTCCGTGGCGGCCTCCTTGGCGCAGGGCGCAGCCGAGGGAATCGGCGGGGCGATGGTTGTTGAGCTTCTCCAGAAACAGGACACCTGGCCCGGATTATCGATCTGGCCATTTGACATGCGCTTTACCTCCATCGTTTTCGGCGCCCCGGAGACGGCTCTCTTCCGGGCACTGGTCCAGCAGTTCTGCGAGTATCTGTTCGGATGGGGCCCCGCCGGCGAGATGATGAGCTTGGCCAAGGATGTGGACGGACAGGCGGCGGCGGAACGGATGGGCTGTGCCATGGCAGATGCCCTGCGCGGCGCACGGGATTTCGCCGGCGCCGGGATGATCTGCATGGATGAGCTCTTTTCCGCTGAACAGCTTGTGATCGACCGAGATATCATCAAGTGGGTGGAGCGTTTTGTGTGCGGCCAGAATTTCTGCAGCGAGACAACCTCGCTGGTCGACATGATCGAGAGCGGGCTGCCCAACGCTACCTATCTGGATCAGGACATGACCGTTGACCGGTTCCGCCAGGACACCTGGATGCCGGAACTGTTCGAGCATTCGACTCTCGGCAAGTGGCAGCACACCGGTGCGACGTCCCTGCGCGACAGGGCCCGGGAAATTGCCAGGGAGAAGATCAAGGCCTCCACCTTTGTGCTGGATGCGGGAATACAGAAGGAGCTGAACCGTATCTACCGGAAGGCGTCCGAGGTCCTGACATAATTAATGAAACGGCTCCTAGGCTTCGCTCCCAGTCGATCGCGAATGCGATCCTGCTAACTTCCGGTCGCTACGATGCCTGGCGTCTGGTCTTTGCCGGTAGTGGTAATCAAGAACGTCTGGATGATCACGGCGAGCAGGATCAGAGACGTGCCCAGGTAAAACCATAGGTTCAACTGCCGGTTTTCATGAAAGATCAGGGCGCCCAGAATAATTCCGTAGACAGGCTCAAGATTGACGGTGAGGTTGGCGGTGAAGGCGGACAACTCGCGCAGGGCGTGTGTTCCGAGATAGAAGGTGAGATTGGTGCAGACCAGGACGAGGATCAGGATCCAGAGCAGGTCGTAGTTGCCATGGGCGGGATCGAACTGCGGTAATAATGGGGCATGCCTGTCCGCCAGGAACGGAACCAGGAGGCTCAGCGCAATGGCCCCGGCAAGCATTTCCAGGGCGGAGAGCGTCAAGGTCCCGGTCTTGTGAACTGCCCGCCTGTTTAACACCGTGAAGAGCGCGGCCAGGAATGCGCTGAACACGCCGGTGGCGATGGCCAGGGGATAATTGATTTCCGCTCCCGACGCCCTTGGCATGGCATGATAAATAAGCAGAATACCCGCCAGAACCAGCATGCCCAGGACGATTTCAACAGGCCTGAAGGGGGTCCGGTTCAACAGCGGTTCCAGGATGGCGGCGAAGAACGAGGCAGAGCCCAGGCAGGCGAGTGTGATGGAGGCGCTGTTGCCCAGCTTGATGCTGCCGTAAAATGCCAGCCAGTGGGAACAGACTAAAAGGCCGATTCCCATCAATGTGGCAATTTGCCTCAAAGGCATTTTTCGCACGCTGCGCCACACTGCAGGAACGCAGAAGTAGACAAGCGCCGTGAGGCACATCCGGTGCCAGACAAGCAGGAACGAACTGTACGAGATGGCTTTCCCGAGGATGGCGGTAAATCCCCACAGGAACACGGTGAGATGAAGGAGCAGAAGTGCGTTCAGGCGTGAATTCATAATGATCGCCCAGTTGGAACTCGAGCTGGCGGATTGCTGGTTTTTATTGTGTCATGACCTGGTCTGTCGCGCATCAAGTTGGGAGGGACTGTACCACGCGGCTCAGTGACTAGGCGAGTCTATAAGGGGGAGTGGAACGTATCCCGTTGAAAAATAGGTTAGATTGGAGCCGGAGGTTGAGGTACAAACAGGCCCTGGTCGCCAATCTCCACGCAGGGGCTCTGGTGGCGGGATCAAAGTGACGGAGGAGAATACAAGACATGAAATCAATTCGTTGGGGGATACTGGGACCGGGGCGAATTGCCAAAAAATTTGCCATCGGCTTGCAGTCCGTGCCCGATGCCGAGCTGGTGGCGGTGGGGTCGCGGCGGAGGGATGCGGCGGAGGCCTTTGCGGCTGAGTTCAAAGTGCCGCGGGCGCATGGAAGTTACGAGGCGGTGGCGGAGGACCCCGGGGTGGATGCGGTGTATGTGGCCACGACGAATCCCATGCATCACGAGAATGCCTTGTTGTGCCTGAGGGCCGGAAAAGCCGTTCTATGCGAAAAGCCCTTCACCCTCAATACTCTCCAGGCCGTCGACCTGATCGAGACCGCCCGCCGGGAAAAGGTCTTTCTGATGGAGGCGATGTGGACTCGCTTCCTGCCGGTCATGGTCCAGATCCGGGAGTGGCTGGACCGGAAGGTGATCGGGGAGCCCAGGATGGTGATGGCTGACTTCGGGTTCCGGACCGGCTGGGATCCGAAGAACCGGGTGCTGGATCCGCACCTTGGCGGTGGGGCGCTGCTGGATGTGGGGATTTACCCGCTCTCCTTCGCCTCCATGGTTTTCGCGGGGGCACCCCGCAAGGTGACCGGGCTCAGCCATCTCGGAGAGACCGGCGTGGATGAGCAGTCGGCGTTGGTCCTGTCTTACGGGGGCGGGGAACTGGCCCTGCTGGCCTGTGCGGTGCGAACCGGTACGGCGCATGAGGCCCGGATTCTCGGGACAGCGGGCTCGATTCATGTCCCGGATTTCTGGCATGGCAGCAAGGCCACCCTCACATTGCAGGGCAAGGACCCCGAGACGGTGTCGTTACCGATGACGGGTAACGGCTACAACTATGAGGCGGTGGAGGTGGGGCGATGCTTGCGCGCGGGGCTCAAGGAGAGTCCCGTGATGCCGCTCTCCGAGACGCTGTCCCTGATGGGCACCATGGATGAACTTCGCCGGCAATGGGGGATGGTGTATCCCCATGAGCGTTCCGTTTCGAAGGGGTGAGTCGGGTGTTGATGCCGCAGGGGTGATTCGATACCGTGTGCCCCCATATGTCGGAACAAGGCAGTAACCAGACGGGGACCGATGGACGGCCCTTGAGCGAGCGCGCCATCCAGCGCGGACTTCGCTTGAACATCATTTGTGGCTGCATGTCGATGATGTGGGGCACGATTGTCGGCGGCATGCCGCTCACCATGTTCATGAAGAGCATCGGGGCGAGCGGGGTGATGATCGGGTTGACTGGCACCGTTGGTCAGCTGGCCATGGCCCTGCAGATTCCCTCGGCGCTGCTGGTCGACTCGCTTCCCTCGCGAAAACTGTTCTTCGGCTGGTCCCTGATTCCCCACCGGCTCATGTGGTTCCTGCCCGCCTTGCTTCCGTTTATGCTGGGGGCCGATTCGAGATGGCTGGCGCCGGCTGTCGTCTGGATCGTGGCGGTCAGCGGGATGCTGGGTCAATTGGGCAGCGCGTCCTGGTGGAGCTGGATGGCAGACCTGGTGCCGGAAGGGCAACGGGCTACGTTCTGGGGCAGGCGGCAATCCATTATCTCGGTGGCCAGCCTGGTGAGCCTGATGGCGGCAGGCCTGATGCTTGATGCGTTTCCCGATCCGGGTGAACCCGGGGGCTCATTTATGGGGTTTGCGCTGGTTTTCGGCCTGGCGGCCATATTGGGGACCGCTGATATCATTCTCCACCTCTGGGTTCCCGAACCCAAGCCGGTCAAGTCCCTGAACCGGATCGGGCTGGTGGCGCGCATCCTCAAGCCTTTTGCGAACCGGGATTTCCTCTGGCTGACGCTGGCCATGGGGGTTTGGACTTTTGCGATCGGTATCACCGGGCAGTTCGGTCTCATATATCTGAGCCGCGAACTGCATATGAATTACTCCAGCCTCTCGGTCCTGGCGGTCAGCGGCATGATCGGCGCGTCCCTGGCGGGGATATTGTGGGGTTACGTGATGGACCGGATCGGGGCGCGCAATTTCGGTGCCATTATGCTGTTGCTGGCGCCTTTGGCCAACGTGGTCTGGTTTTTCCTGCGCGAGGGGACCGTGGCATTTCACCTGCCCTGGGTGCCTGCCTTTGAAATCAGCCGCATCATGATTGCCCTTGTGGCAGCCAATATCTTTGCGGGCCTGATATTTTCCGGGGTGGGGCTGTCGCAGGTGAGCCTGCTGCCGGCCCTGTCGCCGCCGGAGGGTCGCACGATGGCGATGGCCGCTCATTGGAGCGTGGTCGGCCTCATTGGCGCACTCGGGCCGCTTGTGGGTGGAAAAATGATGGATGGCATCCTGGCATACCAGGAAGCGCATGCCCTCCATTGGACGCTTCCGACGGGGTTGCCGGTGAGCTTTTTCCATGTCCTGCTGGTGGTGAATGCGCTGCTGATCTGGCTTGTGGGTGTCCGGCTGATGCTGGCGGTGAAGCAACGTGCGGGCGAGATGGGCTTTCGCGCGGCGCTGGCGTCCCTGCCGTTCTCCAATCCCATCCGGACCCTCTCGGGCATCTACAACATCTATTCCATGATGAGCGCCACCAGCCGCGACAACCGTGTGGACGCGGTGCGGCGAGTGGGCCAGGACAAGATGCGGATTGCCGTGCGCGACCTGATCCAGCAGTTGGACGACCCCTCCACGGATGTCCGCGAGGCGGCCGCCCTGGCCCTGGGGCGGATCGGAAGCCCCGATGCGGTGGGGGCGCTCATTAATAAACTGGACGATCCGGAGATGGACCTGGCCCCGCAGATTGCGCGGGCCCTGCGACAGACCCACAGTCGTGAGGCGGTCGAGGCGCTCATCCGGAAGTTAAGCGATCCCGATCGCGAGACGGTGACGGAGACGGCGCGGGCGCTGGGCGATATCGGGGACGTGCGGGCCCGGCAGCCTCTGCTGCAGGTATTGGAGCGCAGCCGCGACAGCAAGGTGGTGCTGGCCTCGAGCGAGGCGCTGGCACGGCTGGGCGAGATGGCGGCACTCTATGAGATCATCCCGAGGATGAAGGCGGCGACGAATCCGGTGCTGAAGCGGTCGCTGGCCATCGCGGTGGGGGATCTCCTGGGGGAGCCTGGCGAGTTTTACCAGATCATCGTGCGGGAGCAACGGGAGGCGGGAAGTGAGATTGAACGGTTGCTTGGCGAAATCCGGGAACGGCTGGGGCAGCATCCGGCCGGCGAGTTTGAGGCCGCGGGCCGAACGCTTCGCGACAAGACGGCGCTGATCGGCGAGCGCATTCTGGCCGGCCACGCCCATGAATCGGTGGAGGGGTTGTTTGAACTGGCCGTCGGGCTGGCTGCGTGGCGGTACGGGGTCAAGTTCGGTTCCGATGCCGAGGCCTTTGTGGAGACCATGATCTGGAATGACGCGCGCTTCGGTCTGGCTGCCTGGTGCCTCGAACTGTTGCGCGAGCCCGCCGCCGTCGGCGGGAAACTTGCCGCCCCCGACAAGACCGAGATTCTCCTGGGAATCTATCTGCTGTCCCGCCTGGCGCCCGGCGACGAGGATTGATCCATGACACCTTGCACAACACGCCAAACATTGGTCATTCCCCAGCCGCCTGCCCATCGTGGTGTATGCGCCCGAAGGTGTCGAAGTCCGTTACCGGATATGGAGCGCCAGCCCCCAGGCAAAGGTGATGGACAAGGGCTAAGCCGAATTATTCGAAATGGCACTCAATGATGCGGTGGATCCACGGAAGGTCTGCCAGGGCGCGAAGGACCCGGCGGAAGTCTTTCTGATTCGTCGAGCCGATGCAAAGGCACTCCTGCCGGCTTGCACCGATCCGCCCCCGGGAACCCGGCATGAATTCGACGGTCCTGTCGATGGCCCTGACCTGTGCCTTGCATGCCTCGGTATCGGGAATACAGAATTCGTATGATACAGCCACTTTCCCGTCGGGCGGACCGCGCAGTCCGTCCTCATCCAGTGACGCCAGGTCCAACTCGACCTTTTGCCAGCTGTCAAGCGTCGGTGCTGGTTTCGTGTGTGCGCACGAAACGCAGACGCACAGACACACGACCAGTGTGATGCCTGGAACTCTCATCAGTCAGTTGTGCCACAACGGGTGTCGGGTGCGCCACTATTTAATCGCGGCGTGGTAGCTCTGCAGCGAGAAGACGCCGGACTTGCCTTGCCGGCACGCGGCGATCCCCTTGACCGCGGCCGCAGCGGCGGCCAGGGTCGTGAAGTAGGGGATTCTGTGCTTGATGGCCGCCTTGCGGATGTACGAGTCGTCCGTCATGCTCATCTTGCCCGCCGGCGTGTTCACCACGGCCTGGATCTCGCCATTCACGATGCCGTCGACGATGTTCGGCCGGCCCTCGTGCTGCTTGTTGATGCGCTCGCAGGGAACCCCTCGCGCGCTGAGGAAGTCGAAGGTTCCCTCGGTGGCCTTGATCGTGAAGCCCATGGACGCGAAGCCCCTGCCCACCTCGACCGCGGCGGTGTTCTTCTCCACCAGGCTGATCAGTACCGTGCCGGACAACGGGAGGCGGTTGTTCGCCGCTTCCTGCGCCTTGAAGAACGCCGTGCCGAAATCCTCGGCCATTCCCAGAACCTCGCCGGTTGAGCGCATTTCCGGGCCGAGGAGGGGATCCACTTCGGGGAATTTATCGAAGGGGAAGACCGACTCCTTGACGCCGTAGTGCGGGATGCGGGCGGGGTGCTTGAGGCCAAGCTCGGCCAGCGGCGTGCCGAGCATGAGCCGCGTGGCCGCGCGCGCCATCTGCAGGGCGCAGACCTTCGACACCAGCGGCACCGTGCGTGAGGCCCGCGGATTCGCCTCGAGGACGAAAACCTTGCCGTTCTCGATGGCGTACTGGATGTTCATCAGGCCGACGACTTCCAGTTCCCGCGCGATGCGGGACGTGTATTCCTGGATTTTGGCCAGGGCATCCGCAGGGATGCTCACCGGCGGGATGACGCAGGCCGAGTCCCCGGAATGCACGCCGGCGAGCTCGATATGCTCCATGACGGCGGGGATGAAGACGTTGGTTCCATCGGACAGCGCGTCGGCCTCGCACTCCAGGGCCTCCTGCAGGAAGCGGTCGATGAGCAGCGGGCGTTCTGGAGTGACGCCGACGGCCTTGGCCACATACTCACGGAGCATGGTCTCGTCGTAGACCACTTCCATGCCCCGGCCGCCGAGCACGAAGGAGGGGCGGACCATCACGGGGTAGCCGATGCGGCTGGCGGCCTCAATGGCCTGGTCGATGGTGGAGGCCATGGCGGCCTCGGGCATCGGGATGCCCAGGCGCTGCATCATCTTGCGGAACAAGTCGCGATCCTCGGCGATCTCAATGGTCTCGATCGAGGAGCCCATGATGCGGACACCGGCGGCGGCGAGATCGGCGGCCAGGTTGAGCGGGGTCTGCCCGCCGAACTGGACGATGACGCCCTGCGGTTTCTCCTTGGCGTAGATGGCCAGGACATCCTCCGTTGTGAGCGGCTCGAAGTAAAGCTTGTCGGACGTGTCGTAGTCGGTCGAGACGGTTTCCGGGTTGCAGTTAACCATGATGGTCTCGTAGCCCAGCTCGCGAAGGGCGAGGGCGGCGTGAACGCAGCAGTAGTCGAACTCGATACCCTGCCCGATACGGTTCGGGCCCCCACCGAGAATCATGACCTTCTTCGGGTTGGATGTGGCCGTGGTGGCGTCGGCCGCGTTATAGCTCGAGTAGTAGTAGGCGGCGTTGTCCACCCCGCTGACGGGGACGGGGTGCCAACCCTCAGTGATGCCGATGGCCATGCGGCGTTCGCGGATCTGCTTCTCGGGAATACCGAGGATCCTCGAGAGGTACTTATCGGCGAAGCCATCCTTCTTGGCGCGGATGAGCAGGGCATCCGGCGGCAGCTTGCCCTTGTGTGCGAGCAGTTCCTGCTCCAGTTCGACGAGCTCTTTCATCTGCCCGATGAACCACGCCTTGATATGGGTGAGCTTGTGGAGCTGCTCAACCGTGGCACCCTTGCGAATGGCCTCGTACATGAGCCACTGGCGCTCGCTGGAGGGTTCCGCGAGCAGGCCCAGCAGCTCCTCCAGGGGCTTCTGGTTGAAATCCTTGGCGAACCCGAGACCATGGCGACCGTTCTCGAGGGAGCGGATGGCCTTCTGGAACGCCTCCTTGTAGGTCTTGCCGATGCTCATCACCTCACCGACGGCCTTCATCTGCGTGCCGAGCTTGTCCTGCACACCTTTGAACTTCTCGAAGGCCCAGCGGGAGAATTTGACCACGATGTAGTCACCCGAGGGGGTGTACTTGTCCAGTGAGCCGTCGCGCCAGTAGGGGATCTCGTCGAGATTCATGCCGCTGGCGAGCTTGGCGGAGACCAGCGCGATGGGAAACCCGGTGGCCTTGGACGCGAGGGCCGACGAGCGCGAGGTGCGCGGGTTGATCTCGATGATGACGATGCGGCCGGTTTTGGGGTCGTGCGCGAACTGGACATTGGTGCCGCCGATGACGCCGATGGATTCGACGATCTTGTAGGCCTGCTCCTGGAGCCGTTTCTGGGTGCTGGCATCAATGGTCAGCATAGGCGCCGTGCAGTAGGAGTCGCCGGTATGCACGCCCATGGCGTCCACATTCTCGATGAAACAGACGGTGATCATGCGACCCTTGTCATCGCGCACGACCTCGAGTTCGAGTTCTTCCCACCCCAGGACGGATTCCTCGACGAGGAGTTGGCCGATCAGCGAGGCCTGGATGCCGCGCGCGGCGATGGTGCGGAGTTCCTCGACATTGTAGACCAGACCGCCCCCGGTGCCGCCCATGGTGTAGGCGGGGCGGATAACGACGGGATAGGTCAGTTTCGTCGCGATTTTTTCCGCCTCCTCGACCGTGTAGGCCAGCTCGCTTTTGGGCATGTCAATGCCGAGCGACTTCATGGTGTCCTTGAAAATCAGCCGGTCCTCGCCGCGCTCGATCGCGTCGAGATTCACGCCGATGACCTTGATGCCGTACTCGCTGAGGATGCCGGCCTTGTGGAGCTCGGACGAGAGATTCAGGCCGCTCTGGCCACCGAGGTTGGGGAGCAGGGCGTCGGGGCGTTCTTTTTCAATGATTTGTTTCAGGCGCTCGATGTTGAGCGGTTCAATGTAGGTGGCGTCCGCCATGCCGGGGTCGGTCATGATGGTGGCGGGATTGGAGTTCACGAGGACGATTTTGTACCCGCAGGCACGCAGGGCCTTACAGGCCTGGGTGCCCGAGTAGTCGAATTCGCAGGCCTGGCCAATAACGATGGGACCTGAACCGATGATCATCACCTTCCTGATATCGTCGCGACGCGGCATAAGCTGATCCTCCTGAATAGCCGCCGGCGTCGGCCTCCGATAATCGGGAGCCTGATCATGTCACTGGCGGTTTGCGGTTATGCTAGGGGCCTGATGCGGCCGAATCAAGAGCAAGATGCCGCTATATTAACAATAACAAGCGGCAATTCGGCCGTATAAATTGCCTGGAAAGGATCCTTCCTGCTTCCGTGGTGGACCGGGACCTCCGGGCACGGTCTGGTTAATTCAGGGTTCAGCGGGGAAGAGGTGGATACCGTTTTGGCGGCGAAGGGGAGATTGCCGATGACGGCTGCGCTGAGGTGTCGGGTGAGGTATTTGACGGACGGGGTGGTGCTGGGGCGTCGAGGATTTGTGGATGCGGCGTTCCAGCGTCATCGCGGGTACTTCAGCGAGAAGCGTCGTGACGGGGCTCGTGCGATGCGCGGGGCGCAGTGGGGAGGGCTCTTCACAGCCCGCGACTTGCGCAAGCGCGATTATTGGTCTGTCCCCGTGGTCGCCGTGGCCGCCTGGTCGTTGCGCAACACACCAAACACACCAAACACACCAAACATTGGTCTTTCTATTTCGAATTTGGTCTAATGCCCGGGACACGGTAACTTGAAGTTGCCACGGCTGGGCCGTATGCCTGGCATAAGGAGGTAAGATGAAAAAGTATTGTTTATGTCTTGTTCTGGTAGTGCTTTTCGCAGCCTTGGCGTCCCGCGCGGGGGACAACATGAAGGCGTTTTTACCGGCTGGGGATGGAATGGTGAGATATGTCCTCCAGCTGCCTGTGAAGGATGACGAATATGCCTTCAAGGTGGAACTCATTGTCGGGAAGACGGTCCTCCTTGAGCCGGGGAACCGGTATTTCTTTGCTGGAAAGATCGAGGAGGAGACGATCGAGGGCTGGGGATTCCCGCGTTACAATGTCAGCAAACTGGGGCCGATGGCGGGCACGCTGATGGCGGTCGACCCGGATGTTCCGAAGGTGAACCGGTTCATCACGCTTGGCGGCGAGCCGTATCTTATCCGCTACAACAGCCGCCTGCCCATTGTGGTGTATGCGCCCGAAGGTGTCGAAGTCCGTTACCGGATATGGAGCGCCAGCCCCCAGGCAAAGGGGATGGACAAGGGCTAAGCCGAATTATTCAAAATGGCACTCAATGAGCCGATGCAAAGGTACTCCTGCAGGCTTGCACCGATCCGCCCCCGGCCCGGCATGCAGTCTCTGCTTGAAAGGCGAGGGGGGTTCCCGTATTTTAAGAGACGTATTTCACCGCAGCCAGGATGGCGGCGGAACAGTAACCCAAGGAGAGAAGTAGTTATGTCAGTGATTGAAAGTATTGTGGCTCGTGAGATTCTGGATTCCCGCGGCAATCCGACCGTTGAAGTCGATGTGACCCTCGAGAGCGGCATAGTCGGCCGCGCCGCGGTTCCGTCCGGAGCCTCCACCGGCGAACATGAAGCCGTGGAACTGCGTGATGGCGACAAGAATCGCTATCTTGGCAAGGGTGTTCGCAAGGCTGTGGCCAATGTGAACGACAAGATCGGGCCCAAGCTGATTGGGTGGGATTGCCGTGATCAGGTTGGCATCGACGCCATGATGATTGCCCTGGATGGGACCGAGACAAAGGGCAAGCTGGGCGCCAATGCCATCCTTGCGGTCTCGCTGGCGACAGCCAAGGCGGCGGCCGAATATTGCGGTCTGCCCCTGTTCCGCTATATTGGCGGCACGAATGCCACGGTGACCCCGGTTCCGATGATGAACATCATGAACGGTGGCGCCCATTCCGACGCCCCGATCGATATCCAGGAGTTCATGATCATGCCCAAGGGCGCCAAGTCCTTTGCCGAGGGCCTGCGCATGGGTACGGAAGTGTTCCACGCGCTGAAGGGCGTGTTGAAGGGCATGAAGCTCAGCACCTCGGTCGGCGATGAGGGCGGCTTTGCCCCGAAACTGGCGAGCAACACCCAGGCGCTTGACGTGATCATTGAGGCTATCAAGAAGGCCGGCTACAAGCCCGGCAAGGATATCTTCCTGGCCCTCGATGTCGCGGCGAGCGAGTTCTATGATGCCGCCAAGAAGCGCTACATCTTCAAGAAGAGCGACGGCTCGGTGAAGACGGCCGACCAGATGGTTGAATTCTACAGCCAGCTCTGCGCGAAGTATCCGATCATCAGCATCGAGGACGGCATGTCCGAGAATGACTGGGACGGCTGGAAGAAGCTGACCGAGAAACTGGGCGACAAGGTCCAGTTGGTCGGCGACGATCTGTTCGTCACGAACACCAAGTTCCTCAAGAAGGGTATTGACCTGGGGATTGCCAACTCGATCCTGATCAAGGTGAACCAGATTGGCACGCTGACCGAGACGCTTGATGCGATCCGGATGGCGACGCAGGCGGGTTATACGGCGGTGGTCAGTCATCGTTCGGGTGAAACCGAGGATGCGACGATCGCGGATATCGCGGTGGCGACGAATGCCGGCCAGATCAAGACCGGTTCGCTGTGCCGGACCGATCGCGTGTGCAAATACAACCAGCTTCTCCGCATTGAGGAATTGCTGGGCAAGCACGCGGTCTATGGCGGCGTGATCTGACGTTAGTTGGTTGAAAATCAAGGTTGGCATCGGCGGGCGCTGGGGCGTTCGCCGATGCCGCCATTTCTCGGACGGTCATGAACTTGTGGGTTTTGATTTACCGTTTTGCCTGGCTGGTCGTCATTGCGTCCTGCGCGGTGGCTGTCGTGTGCGTTTTCCTTCCCAAAGCCCACAACTACCAGACTCTTCAAAAGCGCAAGGATACGCTTGAGCAGGGGAATGCCCTGATGGAGGCCCGGGAGCGCCAGCTCGAGCAGAACCAGAAACGATTCCGTTCCGATCCGGCTTTTGTTGAACGTGTTGCCCGCGAGCAGGGAATGGCGATGCCGGGGGAGACGATCTTCCGTTTTCCGGCGACCAATCCGGCTCCCCGGAGCGTTTCACCATGAAGTCCATTCCTAAAACCCGCTTGCTCCCGCTCATCGTTCTGCTGCTGGGAATCCTGGCAGGGTTGACGGGATGCATCAAAATTGACACGACTCTGGTTCTGACCCGGGAAGGAAGCGGGTCTCTTCGAGCCATTTATGGCATGCCTTCCTTTCTCATCAAGCAGATGGAGTTGACTCGCCAATGGACGAGTTCACTGCACAATGCGGGTGGTTCAGTCACCAATCAGCCGCTTCCCGCGCTTGATATCCCGATGCTCTTTGATGAAGCTGTTTTGAAACGTAAGTTCGGGTTGATGGAGCCGGACGGAGTGACCCTCGAAAGCCTGCGGGTGCGGGAGCAGGGCGGGTGGCAGTATGTTGATTTCAATCTCAAATTCAGCCGGCTGTCTGGCTTGGTGAAGCAGTCCTTCTTCAAGGAGTGCGGGGTGGCCTTTACGCATGTCGGGGACGACACCTGCAAGTTGACGATCTTGCTTCCCAAGGTCGGCGTGACGGACGATCCCTCAGGAAGCGCCAGCGCAGAATCGCTGGCCAAGATGACGCCATTTCTGAACGGGATGCGAGTGGTGGTGCGGATTGACCTGCCCGGGGACATCCGCAACAGCACGTCGACGATGAGCGACAGTCGCAGGGCGACATGGGAGTGGGATTTTGACAAAGAGACAACGGTCATCGAGCGGTTGATGCGCGAGCGGATCATTGTTGTATTTGACGGGAGACAGGTGCGTTTCAAGGACTTCGAAAAGCCGGCCGGCGGGGTCTCGGTCAGTATAAAATAATCCGGTTTCCGGAAGTTATGCTTGCCAACGAAAAAGGCACCCGCTAGAGTCTCAACGTTTTTTGCTCGGGTGGTGAAATGGCAGACACATCAGTTTGAGGGGCTGATGACCGCAAGGTCGTGTGGGTTCAAGTCCCACCCCGAGCACACCTTCTATGAAACTTCTCATCGCTACTGGCAACCGCCACAAATTCCACGAGATCTCGGCCATCCTCAAGAGTCCCCACCTGATCTTTGTAAACTTGCGGGACTTGGGTGATTTCCCTGAGGTTGTGGAGGATGGCCGCACGTTTGAAGACAACGCCATCAAGAAGGCCGTCACGCTTGCCCGGTTCAGCGGGCTTTGGACCCTGGCGGATGATTCCGGTCTCGAGGTCGATGCCCTGGGTGGCGAGCCGGGTGTGTGGTCGGCCCGGTATGCGGGGGAACCCTGCAACGATGCCGCCAACAATGGCAAACTTCTGCAGAAGCTAGAGGGTGTTTCCGACCGTACAGCCCGTTTCCGTTGCGCCATTGCATTGTCCGACCCGAGCGGGGAGGCCAGAACCGTCTCGGGGGCCTGTGAAGGGTCCCTGCTTGGGCAACTGCAGGGCAAAGGCGGTTTCGGGTATGATCCGCTTTTTGTGCCCGCCGGCTTTGAGCTGACCTTCGCCGAGCTTTCATCTGACGTCAAAAATGGTATTTCCCATCGGGCCCGTGCCTTGGCGCTGGCGGTTCGTGAATGGGGGCTGGTATTGGAACGGGAGCCGTTGCGCTGGCCCAATTGAGCTTTTCGCCTTTTATCATTGTTGATATTCGCCTGTATTTCCATTAATGTCCGCGGAAATTCGTTTGATGGCGGGGCAAAGTCGGAAATCAAGGGTGAGGTGGTTCATGTTTGAGTTGAAATATAATCCGGGATACAACACATTTGATTCGGATTCCTACACGGTCCACTTGGAGAATCCGAAGGAACCCGTGCTGTTCCGTCACACCTTTCCCTATGATGAAGTTCCCCGCCTCGGGTTCAACCACCGCCTTGTGCCCATGCGGATGCCGAAGGATATCTGGGTGACGGATACCACGTTCCGTGACGGGCAACAGGCGATGCCGCCCTACACCGTCAAGCAGGTTGTTGACATCTACAAGCTGATGCACCGGCTGGGCGGGCCCAAGGGTTTAATCCGGCAATGCGAATTCTTCCTTTACACCAAGAAGGACCAGAAAGCCGTCGAGGAGATTCAGGCCTTGGGCTATAAATTCCCGGAAGTGACCGGCTGGGTGCGCGCGCGTAAGAAAGACCTGGAACTGGCCAAGAAGATGGGCCTCAAGGAAACGGGTATTCTGACCTCGTGTTCGGATTACCACATCTATCTCAAGCTCAAGATGACCCGCCGGCAGGCACTGCGGGAATACATGAAGGTTGTCAAGGACGCCCTTGATGTGGGCATTACGCCGCGGTGTCATTTTGAAGACGTTACCCGGGCTGACTATTATGGCTTTGTGGTGCCGTTTGCCCACGAGCTGATGAAACTGGCCGAGGAAAGCAAGAAGGTCATTAAGATCCGGATCTGCGACACGATGGGGCTCGGGGTTCCGTATCCGGGCGTGGCCATGCCCCGCTCCGTGGCCGGGTTGATCTACGGGCTCCAGTATTATGCCGGGTTTCCGAGCGAATGGTTGGAATGGCATGGGCACAATGACCTGTACATGGTGAGCGCCAATGCGGTTGCGGCCTGGCTGTACGGCTGCTCCGCCGCGAATGGCACGCTACTGGGGATCGGGGAGCGTACCGGCAATCCGCCGCTGGAGGGACTCGTGATCAACTACCTGCAGTTGCGCGGGAACGATTGCCACGTGGACACTACGGTCATTACCGAGATTGCCGAGTATTTCGAGCATGAACTCAAGGTCCAGATTCCTGTGAATCAGCCGCTCATCGGCAAGAGCTTCAACGTGACGCGTGCCGGCATCCATGCCGACGGCCTGCTGAAGAATGAGGAAATCTACAACGTCTTCAACACGGAAAAGCTGTTGAACCGGCCTGTGGATCTTGCCGTGACCGACAAGAGCGGCCAGGCCGGCATCGCCTTATGGGTGAAAAAGTACTTCCGGAAGGCCAAGGAGCCGGTCAGCAAGAATGATCCGGGTGTCCTGAAAATCTACGAGTGGATGATGACCCAGTATGATGCGGGGCGCACCACGGCGATCACGGATGATGAGCTGCTGGATCAGACCAAAATGCATCTTTCGCATTGGTTGAAAGAAAACGGCTATGAGCTTTGAGATCGTCACCTTTGGCGATCCTGTTCTGCGTGTCAGGGCGACACCGGTAGCCCGGGTTACGGTCGAGTACAAGCAGCTGGTGGACGGCATGATGGACACGATGCATGCCGCCGACGGCATCGGGTTGGCCGCGCAGCAGGTGGCGCGGACCGTGTCGGTCTGCGTGATCGACATCCCCGTTGAGCTCGATGTGGAAGAGGAAGGCGGGCCCCGCCTGAATCCCGATGTGGCGATGCCGCTTGTGATGTTCAACCCCAGGATTGTTTCACGGGCCGGTGAGTTTACGCGGCGTGATGAGGGATGTCTGAGTTTCCCCGGCATACACAGCGCCGTCCAGCGGTCGGCCGGGGTGGAGGTTGCCTTTGTGGATTGGAAGGGCGAGCTCAGAACCCTGCAGTGCCGGGGCTTACTGGCCCGGGCCGTGCAGCATGAGCTGGATCACCTGGATGGTGTCCTCCTGGTGGACCGGATGTCTCCCGTGAAGAAAATCAGCATGGCCGGCAAACTCAAGCGACTGCGGGAGGAGACGGCGGAGCGGCTTCAGGAGAAGAAGGCGTCCCCGATTCCGAAGGCGGAGAAGCTGTAACCGTACTCTCCCCGGCTTTCCGCCTCTTGATGAATTCCCTGGCCAGCAGGCGGTAGGCTTCCGCCCCCGTTGACTTGTCATCATAGAGGATGACGGGCATTCCATGGCTGGGGGCCTCGCTGATCCGGATATTACGGGGGATCGAGGTGTGGTAGACCTTGTCGCCGAAATGCGTCCGGACTTCATCCACGACCTGTTGGGCGAGATTGGTCCGCCCGTCAAACATCGTGAGCACAATCCCCTCAAGTTGCAGTCCGGGATTGGCGCCTGATTCCCTGATCTGGTTGATCAATCGCGTGATGACGCTGAGTCCCTCCAAGGCAAAGTATTCGCACTGGAGGGGGATCAGCACGGAATCCACGGCCGTCAAGGCATTCATGGTGAGGATGCCGAGGGAAGGGGGGCAATCCACCAGGATGATATCGTAGCGGGCATCGTTGATGAGGGGTTCCAGGGACTCCTTGAAGCGGTGCAGGTAGCGCTCCATCCGCGCGATGTCGATTTCCGCGCCGGCGAGGTCGACCTCGGAGGGAATCACGGAGAGGCCGGGCATCCGGGTGCCCTGAATCTTACCGGCTATGGGTTGATGTCCGAGGAGAACCTCATAGATGCTGCCGCCGGGCTGGGGTTGAAGTCCAAGTCCGCTGGTGGCATTCGCCTGGGGATCGAGGTCGATCAGCAGGACCGTGAATTTTCGCTCCGCCAGGCAGGCCGCCAGATTGATGGCGGTGGTGGTTTTTCCGACACCGCCCTTCTGGTTCGCGAGTGCTATGACGTGGGCAGGCATCGGCTACTTGATGATTCCTGATTTCCGTGCGTAGGCGAATATGCCGCCAGCCTCGACAACCGGGGCAACGGCCCCCAGTTCCTTGATCGAATAGCTTTTTCCCGTTGTGCGGTTTGTCAGGAGGGAGCCGGCGACATCAATCTCGGCCACGTCGCCTGTCGTGAAAACATCGCACAGCCGGATGCCGGTTTCAAAGGGATAGAGCTCGCCGGTGGCGACGCAATTCCGGAAGAAAATCCTCGCATATGATTCCGCCACGACGGCCTTGACGCCTGCTGCGCCAAGGCAGACCGGAGCATGTTCCCGCGAGGAGCCGCACCCGAAGTTCCGTCCCGCAATGATAATGGGATATTCGGCCTTCATGGCGCCGGGCTTGACGAACGGGGGATACCCGTCCGGGAGACCGCACATCGCGTAGGAGCCCAGCTTGGCGTATTCTTCAGGGATCGTGGGGACCAGGTTGAGATACTGGGCCGGGATGATCTGGTCGGTATCGATGTCGTCCTTGACGACGTAAACGGTGCCTTGAATCGTTTTCATTGTGCTCCCAATATTACATGAACTCGCGGGGATCGGTAATGCGGCCCCGGATCGCCGACGCGGCCACTGTCAGCGGCGACGCCAGGTAGATGCGGGACTGTTTTGAGCCCATCCGGCCGGGGAAGTTCCGGTTGGTGGTGCTGATGACCGCCTCTTTCCCTGAAGTACGCCCGTAGGTGTCCGCAGGGCCTCCCAGACAGGCGGCACAAGAGGGCGGAGCGATGTCATCGCAGCCCGCCTCGGCGAAGATTTCCACCAGAGACTTGCCGTCGATCTCCGACTTGATGATGTCCTCGGCGACCTCCATGGTGGCCGGCACCAGGAATGTCGGGATGGAGACCTTCCGACCCTTGAGGATCCGGGCGGCGGCCAGGAAGTCCGTGATCTTTCCCCCCGTGCAGGAGCCGATGTAGGCGCGGTCGAGCTTGACGTCGTTGCGTTCCCGTGCCAGGGCGAAGTTGCTCGGCACATGGGGTTCAGCCACGCAGGGCTCCAGCGTGGACGCGTCATAGGTCCGCTCGCTGTCCACCGGGGCGTCGGCATCGCCATAGACGGCCTCGAAGGGCTTATTGGTGCGGGCCTTGACATACTCGAACGTTTTTTCGTCGGGCTCGATGATGCCGTTCTTGCCGCCGGCCTCAATGGCCATGTTGCAGATCGTCATCCGCTCCTCGATGGAGAGCTGCCGGATAGCCTCGCCTGTGAATTCCATGGCGCAATAGCTGGCGCCGTCAAACCCGATGTCACCGATGATCTTGAGAATGATGTCCTTGCCCATGAGGTAGGGGGGGACGGTCCCATTTACCGTGAACCGCATGGTTTTCGGAACCTTGATCAACAGTTTTCCGGTACCCATGATGAAACCGGCGTCGGTGTTGCCGATTCCGGTGGCAAAGGCGCCCAGTGCCCCGTGGGTGCAGGTATGCGAGTCGGTTCCGAAAATCACCTCTCCGGGCCGGACATGGCCGGTCTGGGGCAGGGCGACATGACAGACTCCCTTGTACTGAGCCGTACCCGGATCGTAATAGTAGGGGAGTTTCTGCTCCTTGACGAAATCCCGGAGTGTGTCCACATTGCGGTGGGCTTTTTCATCGGCAGTAAAGATATAATGGTCAGGGATAATCACGACCTTGGAGGGGTCCCAGACCTTTGCCATCTTGCCGAATTCCCTTTGGAATACGCCGATTGTGCCCGGGCCGCACACATCGTGGGTGAGCAGGATATCCACCTCGACCCAGACGTTGTCGCCCGGGCCCACGACACGCTTGCCGGCGGCGCGTGCCAGAATTTTTTCAGTCAGAGTCATGGCCATGCTAGTATCCTTTGTACGGGTCATTTGCGCTGTGATTTCACCAGCGCGAAGAAACGGTCCTCATATTCCGAAAAAAGACCGGCCTTTTGCAACTTTTTTCCCAGTTCGTTGATCCGGTCCGGATGGCGTCCCGCGACGCGGAAGTCAGTTTCGATGTCCTGCCGCATCCCGGCGTCGGGGGCGAACATGCGGTGCCGCTCCATTTCGTGGACGTTGCTGAGATAGGAATTATTGGTGACTTCCACCATCATTTTCAGGAGCGATACTTCCCAGGGGGAATCCACGCCGACCACGACAGCGGACAGCGGGTCGTTCTTGCTGCGCACCGTCTGGCTGACGCGTTCCACCACGGCTTCAAGTGTGTCCGTGATGGTTTCATCGCGGATTTCCTCTTTGCGGATCACGAAGCCGTATTGCAGGATGCGCAGGTCCCTGGAGTGCTCCCGGAGCCACTCGACATAGCGGTCAGCTTCCTCGCCGAACCCTTCGAGCAGGTTGTCGGCAATGGAGGTCGGCATGATGATGGTCGGGCGATGCGCCTGGATGCGCCCCTCCCGTATCCTTATCTTTCCTGCGGAATCCATCAGCTCGCTTACCAGGTTGTAATGGATGATGGTGGCGCCAAAGGTTTCGAGGCGTTGCGAGGGGGGGAGCACAACGCGGGTATTGTTGATGGCGTACCAGAAATCAAATTGGCTCGGTGCATTCATAAAGGCGCGCATGATACCAGCTTTGAATAAGGAGACAAGCGGGCAATTCGCCCGTGAAAGGGTGGGGACAAAATAATAAACACATTACAACTTTGACAGCATTTGCCACCCGCTGTAGTATTTACAGGTTCCTGAAAGGTTGGTGATTTATGATTTACGGCATCATTGTCGCCGCTGGTAAAAGCGAGCGAATGGGGGCTGATGTTGACAAGGCGTTCCTTTCCCTGGGGACGCGGCCTGTATTGGCGTATTCATTGGTTGCTTTCGAGCAATGCCCGATGATTGACGGGGTAATTCTGGTTGTGCGCAAGGACCGGGTGGAGTCTGCTCGCGGAATGGCCCAGATGTTCGGTTTTTCAAAGGTTCGGGTGGTGGTTGCGGGAGGCAGCACACGCCAGATATCGGTGATGAACGGGTTGGCGGAACTCGGGGATGAAGTGAAGATTGTGGCGGTGCACGACGGGGCACGGCCCTGTGTGACCGCGGCGGTAATTGAAGAGACGATCAAGTCTGCCAAGCGGCACGGTTCCGGTGTTGCGGCCGTGAAGGTCACCGATACGATCAAGGAAGTGGATCGCGGGACACAGGTCAGCAGGACCGTGGACCGGACCAAGTTGTGGGCGGTTCAGACCCCCCAGACATTCCGGGTGGATTGGTTGAAAAAAGCGTACGCGCAAGCCGCCAGGAAGAAAGCGGTGTTGACGGATGAAGCCTCGGCGGTAGAGGCGCTGGGGGAGGAAGTCCATCTGGTGCCCGCTTCGGGGGTAAATATCAAGATTACATCACCCGCGGACCTGTCTCTTGCGGCGATGATTTTGAAGGTGTAGGGGCATATGGCGAATGTTCGATATGCGGTAATGGGTGACATTCACGGGAATTGGGAGGCCTTGTCGGCGGTCCTCGAGGATGCCAAGTCCCAGGGCGTCACGAACTATACGTGTGTCGGGGACATGGTCGGCTATAACGCCAATCCGGCTGAGTGCCTGCGCAAGATCCGCGAGCTGAACGCAATCTGTGTGCGGGGCAACCACGACCATTATTGCTCGCACGATGAATGCATCCGCGACTTTCATCCCCTGGCGGCGAACGTGGTGGATTGGACGCGGAACCAGTTGACGGATGAGGATCTGGCTTTTCTCAAGCAACTCAAGCTGGTTCGGGTGGTCAGCAGCTTTACGCTGGTCCACAGCACGTTGGATATGCCTGAAAAATGGGGGTACGTATTCGACGAGCTGGAAGCTGAATCCAATTTCAATTACCAGTCGACCACCGTTTGTTTTTATGGACACACCCACCAGCCCGTCGTGTTTGAAAAGTCGGGGTATGTCCGGCGGATTAACGGCGGCGGAAAAATTCCCGTGACGCTGGGGAAGAAGTATTTTGTCAATGTCGGTAGCGTCGGGCAGCCCCGCGACGGCGATAACCGGGCCTCCTACGGGATTTATGACACCACGTCCCGGCAGATTGAATTGCGTCGTGTGGATTACGATATTGCCGGGGCGCAGAAGAAGATTGTCGACGCGGGTCTTCCCGAGCGCCTCGCGGTCAGGCTTCGGCTGGGGGTCTGACGGTGTCGCGCCGACCCTGTACCGTCTTTATCCTGGTTGACGGCCTGGGACTTGGTGTGCCTGATCCCGCAATCAATCCGATTTATTCCGGTGCCTGCCCCGCATTGTGCCGGCTTCTGGAGCAGCATGCGGTCCCGGTCGATGCGGGGATGGGGGTTCCCGGGATTCCCCAGAGCGCTACAGGGCAGACGGCCATTTTCACCGGCATCAATGCGGCCCGGCACATGGGCCGTCATGTGGAGGGGTTCCCGGGCCCGGCGCTTCGGGAAATCATCCGCACCCACAACCTTTACGACCAACTCTCGGCCCTGGGGCTGTCCTGTACTTTCGCCAATGCGTACTACGTCTCCGATATGGTCGAGGTGGAATCCCGCAAGATCCAATCGGTGACAACCGTCGCCGCTCTCAAGGCGTTCGGGCGCGTCCGTGACAAGGATATGATGCTTGAGGGGAAGGCGGTGTACCAGGATCTCACCCGGGCGAGCCTGCGCGAGAGGGGATATGAGGGGCCCTTGCGGACTCCGGGTCAATCCGGGCAGGATTTTCTGGCCCTTGCCCGGCAATATGATTTTACGCTGTTTGAGTATTTTCAGACCGACCGTGCCGGTCATAAGGGGACCCTTGAGGATGTGAAGCGGGTTCTTGGATTGTTTGATGAGTTCCTCGAGGCGGTCCTGCCTTTTGCAGGGGAACCGGGGCATCTGCTTGTCCTGACAAGCGACCATGGAAATATTGAGGATTTTGGCTCCCGCTCGCACTCCCTCAATCCGGTTCCGCTGGTTGCCATCGGTGAGGGAAGCGCGTTTCTCAAGCAGCGTGTGAAATCGCTGACCGATGTGACGCCTGCCCTGGTGGAACTTTACCGGTGAACCCGCTTTGGCGATGGCCAGGGCCATTCCGCAGGAATCCTGGCGTCGAGCGGTTGGATGGTCGTGCCGGGTAATGAAGCGACGGCCTGGCGGAGTCCATCGGCGGCATTCGTCTTTGCCCAAAGCGAAGAGAGTGCGGAATTCCATACCGGTTCAAATCCACATAGGACCATGTCGTCCGGGGTGAGTTTTGTGTGGCGGTGGTCGATCACAACGAAGTCAACGGGGTGGGATCGGATCAGTTGGTCCCATTCCGCGCCTTCCCGGTTGTAGAAGCGCTCATTCATTTCAAATGTGGATTCGGGGAAGGTCTCCTCGTAGCGGCCATCCATGGAAATCTTGATGCGGGGGTACAGGCGCCAGGCGGCGTAACTTCCCCAATCGAAGGGAACGGCCAGATTGCCGGAGACTCCGGCGCGCGCAAGGATATCGCATTCCCTGACGGGGAAAAGCCCCACCGGAGCGAGAACCTGGGTTGAGAGCCCTGGCAGGATCCTCAGGGTTATGAGTCCCGTTACAACGAGGCTTAGAGACATCACCAGGGCGGCCTCCAGCCGACCACGGATTCTCCCGGGAACGGCATTCAGCAGGGCCCGCAAAAAGATGGGGAGGACAGCGGCGGCCACAAGGCCGAAGAAGGGGGCGTGACGGCGGTGTTGCCAGGCTGCCCAGGCGGTCAGCGCCAGAAGGATCAGGCCGGGCAGTGCCCCCTTGCGTTGCCGGGGGTCCAGACGGGTCCACGCCGCAGCCAGGATCGCAAGGGTCATGGCAAATGCGACCCGGAATCCGGTAAAGGCATCCCAGCCCAGAAGCGGCATCGGACCCCATTCCGTGATGCGGGGGCGCGGGTGTAGAAGGGCTGGAATCAGATAGGAATAGAAACCGGTGGCATAGGGGGTGAGGAGGGTCACGGCGACCGCCGCCACCGTGCCCTGAAGGAGCGGCCGCCAGGAACCTCGCTGGATGATGGCGGCAATCAGGTGGGCGCCCATGACAGCAAAGCCGGTTACGAATCCCCCGTGTAGATTTACCCACACGATCATGATCAGGGGGAGTGCCGGCCAGAGACGTGCCTGCCCGTTGTAGATGCGGTTTGATGTCCAGAGTGTCAGCGCAAAGAGGGTGTATGTGAAGGCATGGCTCCGGATCACGGGGACATAGCCGGGGAGGAGGGTCCAGGCGCACGGGAGGGACATGATGAGCAGGGCCGTCAGACCGGCCTGACGGCCGGTGGCGAGCGCCAGGCCAAGCGCCGCAAATGCCAGCAGGACTTTCAGGATCATCAGGCCTCCAGGCCCCCAGTGGTCAAGCACGGAGAAAAACATGACCCCGGCACCCCACTCATGGTCAATCCAGTGGGTGAGGGTTGGGGTGAAGGCAAAAACATCGCGGGTCCAGACATGGCCAGTGAAATGGATTGAAGCCCCCGCCGCCAGGCGGGCCCAGAGATCGCCATCAGCGATATTGTGCCACACTAGGATGCTGGCAAAGGCCAGTGCCGCCAGAACGACGGCAATCAATTTCAAACTCGATAGTCCGGGTGTTTCATCTGTTGAAGGGGGTGCCATGAGTGATGGATGGTGCCGTGGACAGGGGGGGAAGTCAAGGCTGTCGCGGAAGTCAAGGCTTGACGGTGGCTTTGAGTAAATAGGATTATTCATTCCATTTGTGAAGTCAGGGAGATCAGGAATGATGGGAACACCTAAAGGACTCAGGTTGCAGATC
>Ga0007794_10000128_pt1 | contig 23872 bp, 24 predicted proteins | sample CryBogmetaGMA5M_FD_60365 | JGI IMG/M metagenome (GOLD analysis project Ga0007794, IMG submission 60365) | Freshwater microbial communities from Crystal Bog, Wisconsin, USA - MA5M | ecosystem: Environmental > Aquatic > Freshwater > Lake | place: Crystal Bog, Wisconsin, USA | collected 2009-07-06
CGAGGCCTGCCTCCCGCTGGAGGTGATGGCAGACCGTGGGCGCGAGACCCTGCGTCACGGCCCCCTGAAGCCAGTGGGACTGGATGATCCCAGAACTGGCCGCTGGCCCCATGCGGTGGTGCAGCTGCGCCAGGACACCCTCGCCGGGGACCACTTCAACCTGGTGGGGTTCCAGACCCGCCTGAAGTGGGGTGCCCAGAAGGAAGTCTTCCGCCTCATCCCGGGACTGGAGGCCGCCGAGTTTGCCCGCTTCGGCAGCATCCACCGCAACACCTACCTCCAGGCCCCCTCGGTCCTGGATGCGACACTTGCTGTCAAATCAGTGCCGGGGCTCTGGGTGGCCGGGCAGCTGGCGGGCGTCGAGGGCTACCTCGAATCCGCCGCAGCCGGACTGGCGGCGGCGCTCGCCATGGACGGCGCCCTGCGCGGCCTCCCGGCAACGCCATTCCCGGCGGACACCATGACCGGCGCCCTGCTCCACTACCTGGCCCATGCGGCGCCCAAGGACTTCGCCCCCACCAACGCCATGCTGGGCCTGCTGCCCGCCCTGGCCGAAGGGGCCGTGGATGCCCGGGCTCTGAAGAAGGCCGGGGGCGTCCGGGCCCTCCGGGCCGCCAAGGGCGGCATTCACCGGGCGCGGGCCCTGGCCTCCCTGGAAGCGCACCTCCTGGCTGTCGATCAGGCCAGGTAGTCGAACAGATTGACCTTGTTCACCTTGGCCATGACGCTCAGGGTGGCGGACTGAATGGTCTGGTCGTTGGTGTATTCCATGATGGCCGTGGGATAGTCCGTGGCCTGTTGATCGGTCTGCAGCGCCTGCAGGCTTGCGTTGAAGTTGCCCAGGGAGGTCTGGAGGCTCTGCAGCCCGGCCTGGCGGCCGCCCAGCTCGGCCAGCATCTGGTTGAGGTTGGCGAGGGCGGCGTCCAGGCCAGTTGTGGCGGTCTGGACCGTGGCGTTGTTGCCGTTCAAGAGGCCAGTGGCCAGGTTCTGCACGGCCGTGAAGAGGTCGCTGGGCGAGGCGCCTGGGGCCAGCCCCTTGCCCCCAAGGAAGACCTGGTCGCCGGTCAGGTTGGTGGAGACCAGGGTGCCGGTGGCCACGCCCAGGTTGATGTCCTCCCGGTTGCCTTGGTAAGTGTAGGGAGCCAGCGGGTCCCCGAAGGGCTGGGTGTTGGTCTTGGTGCCAGAGAAGATGTACTTGCCCTGGGACTGGGTGTTGGCCAGCGCCAACAGGTTCTGCAGGATGGCGTTCACCTCGGGCACGGAGGCCGAGGAGCCAGACACCGCCAGCTCCCCCAGCCGCATGACGCTCTCCACGGCGCCGTTCACAGCATTCTCTGCGGTGGTGAGGTAGGCGCTGGCAGAGTCGATCTGCTTGAGGTACTGGGTGTTGGCATCGATGGAGTTGCCGAAGTCCAGGATCGCCGCCGCACCCGTGGGATCCTCGCCCGGGCTGCCGATGCGGTTGCCCGAGGTGATCCGGGCATTGTTGAGGGCCATGCGCTCCTGGGTGGCCTGCAGGTCCTGGAGGCTCTGGCGCTGCTGGGTGGCGGTGCTGGTTCGAAAGGACATGGCTCACCTGCTTTCGGGATCACTTGCCGAACTGGTTCACCAACTGATCGGTCAGCTGGTTGATGACGCTGATAAATCGTGCGGAGGCCTGGTAGCCCCGCTGGAGGGTCATCATGTTGGAGGCTTCCTCATCGAGGTTCACGCCGGAGATGCTGTCCCGCTGGGACTGGAGGGCGGAGACCAGGTTCTGCTGGGCGCTGCTCTGGGCCTTGTAGGTCTGGGCCTGGGTGCCGAGGTCGGTGACCAGGGCCGCCACCGCCGAGGTGAAGCTGGCGGTGGCGGTCCCGCCCATCTCCACGGTGCCTGCAGCGGTGCCCAGCTGAGCTATGGCCAGGGCCCGGGTGTTGTCCCCGACCGTAGCGCCTGCGCCGGCGGTGATGAGGGAGGGGTCCGCCAGGATGTCGCTGCTCACGGACAGCCGGTTCACCATGCCCTTGTAGAGGGTGCTCCAACCCGGGCCACTCTGGAGGGCCGGCGTGGCGGCAATGGAGATGGGTAGGCCATTGCTGCCGTTGGCTTCGGCCGCACTCTGGAAGAAGTAGTTTGATATCTCGTGAGTAATGAGGTTCGTCGTCTTGTGGACCGAGTTCACGCCGCTGGCGATGCCAGCCGCCAGCTGATCCAGCTGGGCCTGGAACCCCACCAGGATGTTGTCCCGCAGGTCCAGCTTGGCCCCCAGGGTTCCCTCCTTGATGGCGCTGGTGACGTCCACCACGGTGCCAGCCATGTTGGAGGTCAGCTGAAGGTAGCCTTCGTCCCCTGAGCGCTTGGCCACCAGGTCGAAGGCATTGGTGCCGGTCACCAGGACGGCGTTGCCAGAGTCGAGGGTGATCTGGTACTCCCCCTTGGGGCTCTCGACCACATTGACGCCCACCAGCGCTGCCAGCCTGTCCGTGAGGGACTTGCGCTGGTCCCGGGCATCGTTGTTGGCCCCTGGAGTGATCTCGGTGGCAATGCGCTGGTTCAGCTGGGCGATCTGGCCAGTGAGGGAATTCACCTCCCCCACCAGCGAGCCAATGGACTGATCGGCATTGCCCCGCTGATCGTCCAGCAGTCGGTACTTGGTCTGCAGGCCCGTGATCATGGCCTGGGCCTTCCCCAGGAGGCTGGTCCGGAGGGCCGCGTTTTCGGGGTTGGTGGAGAGGTCCTGGAAGCCCTGGAAGAAGGCCTGGACCTGGGCGGCCATGCCCGTGCTGCCCGTATCCCCAAGTGAGGAAGAGACGGCACTGACCGCAGCGTAGCGCTCATCGGCACCCGTCTGCTTGGCGGTCTCGCGGTAGATCTGGAGGTCGAGGAAGCGATCCCGGATGCCCTGCACAGAGTTGAGGGTGACGCCGGTCCCGAAGTAGATCTGGCCCTCGACCTGCGACTGGCTGGCGCTGAGGTCGGCCCGCTGGCGGGTGTACCCGGGGGTGTTGACGTTGGCGATGTTGTGGCCCACCACGTTGAGGGCGGCCTGCTGGGCCTGGAGGCCCGTGAGCCCAAGATAGAGGCTGGCATTCAGTCCTGGCATTGCTAGGCCCTTTCCTGAAGGCGGGGCGCGAGGCCATTGAAGCCCGCCGGAATGCCCGCGCGCCCATAGGCGGCCGAGCCGGACAGGCCCGTGAGGGCCGCCCGCAGCGGTGCCTGCAGGCCCATGATCAGGATCTGCAGAGAGACCAGCCGGAGCTTCAGGGCATGGGCACCTGCGGCATCCTCGGGCCAGCCCACCAGCTCAGACCAGCGAATGCCAGACAGCAGCTCGGCCGGGTCATCACCCTTGATCAGCCTTGCCTCCAGGGCATCGAGCAGCTCAGGCACGGCATGCAGCATGGAAGACCTCCTGCCGCTTTCTGGGCAAAGCTCAGGCCAAGAGATCCAGGTGGGGCCCGGCAGTCACTGCCGGGGTGGCTTCTGAGTCGGGCTCAACCGGCAGGTCCTCCGAGGCTCCGGTCCCATGCTTCGAGGCAGCCCCTTGCTCCTCCTTGCCATGTTCCTTTAGAAGCATGGACTCGGAGTGAGAAATTTCCGGTACATCCAGCATGGCTTCCGCCAACTTGGCGTCAAAGGCGGCCTTTCGGGCCTGCTCCCGCTGGGCCTGGACGCCGCCCTCCAGAGCCTGCCGGGCCGTCTCCAGCGAGGCGGTCTGTAGGATCTGGCGCTGTCCCAGGGGACTGATCATGCCCTCACCACGAGGGCCGGGGGGCTAGGGCTGGTGAACGCGCGCCAGGTGTTCCCGAATAAGCCCATCGGCCACAGCCTTTCCATCGGGATGGTAGGTGTCGGAGTCCATCTGCCCCTTGATGCTCTCCACGATCTCGGTCCGGATGTCTGGGACCCCTGCCAGGGCTTCCTGGGCCACGGCCACAAGCCGGGCAGCGGCGGAAACCTGAACAGCATCTGTGGAGGCCACAGGGGTTGCAGGAGATGTCGCCGGCGCCGAGGCGGGCCTTGAGCCCGAGACTCCCTGGGTGCTTCCGACTGCTCCTGTTTTTCCACTGACACGCATGTTCACCTCGACAAACCACGTATCGGCAGTTTGCCAAGAACCTTCAACCCTCGGGAACGTTTTTTTCTTTGCGGGTGGTATCCGACTGAGACCAAAGAGTCTTAAGGCGGTCCGCCAGGCCCCAGCCCCGGCCCGAGGAGACCGCCTGGTCCACCACAGCCTGGTCCATCAGGTACTCATAGGTCGAGCGGGACTGCCCTCCCTCGCCGAACAGGCCGGAGGGCTCCACGGTCTTGCGCATGGTCTGGAAGAGCATGCTCATGAGCATCCCTTCGAACTGCCGGGCCGCCTTCTCAGTGTGGTCTGCCGAACCAGGCAGGGCTTGGCTCCCCTTGGCCTGGCTCAGGGCATCAACGGCGGGCAACCCGGCGACGGACATCAGAGCACCCTCAGCTCAGCCTGGAGGGCCCCTGCTTCCTTGATGGCCTGCAGAATGGCCACCAAGTCCCGAGAGCTTACGCCCATGCCGTTCAGCATTTCCGCTAGCTTGCCCACGCTGACTCCGGGCTCCACGGTGACGGTCTTGGCCTTCTCTTCCACGGCCTTCACGTCTGTCTTGGTGGCCTGGACGGTCTTGCCCTGGCTGAAGGGGGCGGGCTGGCTTACCAGCGGGGTGGAGCTGACCATGATGCTGAGGCCACCCTGCACGATGCTCACGGCGCCGATGCGGACATCCGAGCCCAGGATCACCGTGCCGGTGCGCTCATTGACCACCACCCGGGCCTTGGGCTGCAGCTGGATCTGCAGGTTCTCGAGGCGGGCCACCAGCTCCACGGCGCGGCCCTGGAACTCCTTGGGGATCTGCAGCTCCACGGAGCGGGAGTCCAGGGGCCGGGCCACCTTGTCGCCCAGCTCCTCGTTGATGGCATGGACCAGCCGCATGGCGGTGGTGAAGTCCTCTTCCATCAGGCTGTAGCGCAGGGAGGTACGGTCGTTGAAGTTGCCCCCCACCTCACGCTCGATGAGAGCCCCTTCCGGGACGCGGCCCACCGTGGGGTGGTTCTTGGTGACCGAGGCCCCACCAGCCGAAGCACTGAAGCCACCCACCAGCAGTGGCCCCTGGGCCACCGCATAGGTCTGGCTGTCGGGACCCTGCAGGGCGGTCATCAGCAACGTGCCACCGGCCAGGGACTTGGCATCTCCGGTGCTGGACACGGTCACATCCAGGCGGGAGCCGGAGCGGGCGAAGGCGGGCAATTCAGCCGTCACCATCACCGCCGCGACGTTCTTCACCTTCACCGTGGCAGGATTGATGGTAAGCCCCTGACGAGACATCAGGTTGGTCAGAGACTGGACCGTGAACTTGGTCTGATCCTTGTCGCCGGTGCCATCCAGGCCCACCACCACGCCGTAGCCCAGCAGCTGATTGCCACGGACGCCCTGCAGCCGGGCCACTTCCTTGAGGCGGACCTCGATCTTCATGTCGGTCTTGGCGACCTCCGCCCCCATGAGGGTGAGAGCAGCGAGGAACAAGGCAGCGATGCGCATCTCAGCCTCCTAGAAGGGCCAGACATAGTTGAGGAGGCGGCTGATGTAGCCGGGCTTGAGGGTCTCGTCCACGATGCCTTCACCGCCGTAGCCGATGCGGAGCTCCGCCACCTGGCCCGAGGTGATGGCGTTGGTGCCATCCAGCCGGTTGGGATCGATCATTCCAGCCACATAGAGGCGCTGGGTCTCATTGTTCAGCTGGATGTCCCGGTAGCCCTCGACGATGAGGTTGCCGTTGCCAATCACCTTCACGACCCGGGCCGTGACGGTGGTGGTGAACACGGCACTGCGGCCTGTGGTGCCGGTGCCTGCGAACTTGTTGGTGTTGGCCGTGGATTTGTCCGCCAGACTGCTGCCGATGCCGAACCCGGCCAGGGCGCCGAAGAGGTTGGGGGCGCTCAGCTTGTTGCTGCCGGCGCGATTGGTGGTCACGTCGGCCTTGCTGATGGCGTTGGTGCTCTCACTGATCTTGACGGTCACCAGGTCATTCAAACGGTAGGCCCGGAGGTCCGCCACAAAGGGGCGGTCCCGCCAGAGGCTGCCTTCGCTGAGGGGCGCGGAGGCCGGCACTTCCTCCACCAGGGGAATGGAAGGCTTCTTCAGCAGGCTGGGGTCATGGCGCTTGGGAATGGAGCACCCGATCCCCAGGACCAGCAGGACGATGGGCAGCATTTTCCTCATGGAGCACCTCCTGCTCCTAGGAGGGCGAGGATGATGCCAAACCGTCAGGAGAGGGCGACCAGGATCCGGTCGTGACCTGCAAGATCTTGATGAATCATGGCCTTGCCCCATCCGGCGCCCATGGCCCTGCGGCACAACTCGCCGCCCTGGCCCGCCCCGATCTCCAGGAGGCAGGCCGCCGCCCCCCGGGCCCGGGCCTGGAGCAGCAGGGCACTGGTGAGGGCCAGGCCCCCCTCCGGGGCAAACAGGGCCGTGGCCGGTTCGAAGGCCAGCTCTCGCTGCAGACTGGGCGCATCCGCCGGGTCCACATAGGGTAGGTTGGCCACTACCAGGCCCAGGGGATCGGGGACGGGGTCCAGGAGGCTGCCCTTGTAGAAGGTGATGGGTGCCCCCAAGGCCGTGGCATTGGCCCGCGCCACCGCCAGGGCGGCCGGGCTCAGGTCCGTGGCTGAGACCTGCCAGGACGACTCCAGGGCCAGGCTCACGGCCACGATGCCACTGCCCGTGCCGATGTCCACGCAGCGGTCGATCCCCAGGCGGGTGCCCACATCCAGGGTCGCCGCCACCAGCAGCTCCGTCTCGGGCCGGGGGATCAGGGTGGCCGGGGTCACCTGGTAGCGGCGGTCCCGGAACAGCGCCCAGCCCAGGAGGTAGGCCCAGGGCTCCCCGGCCCGGCGGCGCTCCAGCCAGGCCTGGACCTGAGCCGAGGCGGCCTCGGGGACCGGCTCCTGGCCATGGGCCGCCAGCCAGGCCCGACCCAGGCCCAGGCCCTCCTCCAGCCAGAGGAAGCTCTCGGCGAGGGCCTCCTCGGGTTCCAGGAAGGCGGACAGAGCCTCCGCCAAGTCGTGGCGAAACTGCCGGTAGGTGAGAGCCATCCCTTCAGACTAGCGGGCGGGAGGGCTCGGCTCCAGGTCTCAGGACGTCAGGGCCTTGGCCCGGTCCTGGCTGGCCTGGGCGACGATCTCGTGCAGGCTGCCGCCGTGGCTGTCCATGGTGACCACCAGGGGGAAGTCCTCCACCTCGATGATCCAGAAGGCCTCGGGGCTGCCGAACTCCTCGAGCATCTTCACGTCCACGACCCGCTTGACGCGCTCCGCCAGCAGGCTGCCGGCACCGCCGGTGGCGTGGAGGTAGACCGCCCCGGTCTTCTGCAGGCCTTCGCTGGTCTTCTTGCCCATGCCGCCCTTGCCGATGACGCCGCGCACTTTGTAAGTCTCGATGACGTCAGCCTGGTAGGGCTCTTCCCGGATGGAGGTGGTGGGACCGGCGGCCACGAAGGACCAGGTGCCGTCGGCGTTCTTCTTCACCACCGGGCCGCAGTGGTAGATGACCATGTTCTCGAGGATGGGCTTCAGCCACTCAGGCTTCTGCTCCTTCATGAACTTGTGGCCCATGTCGCGGCTGAGGACCACGGTGCCGTTGAGCAGCACCTCGTCGCCAACCTTGAGGGTGCGGATCTGTTCTTCGGTGATGGGGGTGGTGAGTCGGATCATGGGAGCCTCACAGGTCGTAGGAAGGCTGGCCATCGGCCGCCAGGGTGAGGGTGCCGCGGCGACTGCTCCAGCACATGTAGGCAATGGAGACGTAGAAGCTGGCGGGATGGCGGTACATCTCCTCCGCAGAAACGCCCAGCACGGTGGTGACGCCACCATAGCCCATGGGCCCGATGCCGAGGGTGTTCAGGTCCCGGGTCAGCTCCTTCTCAAAGACATCCATCCTGGGGTCCGGGTTGGCCGTGCCCAGCTTGCGCAGGACCAGCTCCTTGGCCCGCTCCCAGCTGGTGACGCGGTCGCCGCCGATGGCCACGCCGAGGATGCCGGGGCTGCAGCCCTGACCCTGGGCCTTCACAATGGCGTCGATGATGCACTTGCGCACGCCCTTGATGTCGCGGCCCGCACCCAGCGCGGCGTCTGGCAGGCGGTACTGGGCGCCGACGTTTTCGCTGCCCCCGCCCTTCTGCATGACGGAGAGCTCGATCTCGGGACGGTCCCACTCCTCGAAGTGGATGGCGGGGTGGTGCTCATGGAAGGGGTCCATGTTGTTTCCGCTGTTCTTGCCGCTGAGGGACTCCACGCAGTTGGGGCGCAGCCAGGAGCGCTTGGTGGCTTCCACCACCGCCGCCCGCAGCTGCTTCCGGGTGGCGAGCTGGCTCATGCCGAAGGGATGGCGCACCCAGAAGATGATGGAGCCCGTGTCCTGGCAGAGCGGCGTGACGTGGTCGTCCGCCAGGTTGATGTTGCGCACCATGTCATTCAGGGTGTTGAAGGCGCGGCTGCCCTCTTCCTCGGCATCGCGGCCCTGCACCAGGGCGTCGATCACATCCTGCGGCAGGCGGCTGGTGGTGCGCCGGAGCAGCTCCGTGGCCGCCAGAGTGAGGTCCAGCCCGGCAAGATTGCCTAGGTCGGCCTTCCAGCCCTGAGGCAGCAAGGACTTGGACGCCACCACCTCAGCTGAGGTCTGGTTGGGAACAACGGTTTCGGACATGAGCCCTCCGGGATGCAGACCCCCATCATCCGTCCGGCGAAGCCCACGCTCAAGTGATCAATGCCCGGTTCCCGCAGAAGGCTTAGCGCCCCCAGGCCCGGCACAGGGCCAGGGTGAGGTCCAGGAGGGGGGCCTCGCTGCGGGACAGGGCCATGCCCTTGAGGTCCCGCTCGCACTGGTTGAGGCGGGCCAACAGGGCCTTGAGGCCCTTGGGGCCGAGCTTGGTCCAGGCGCTCCGGTAGCCGTCCAGCAGGAAGGCCTGGCGGGGCGAGAGGCCCAGGGCCGCCAGCACCTCGCCGGCCTTGAGCCCAGCCGCTTCGGCCTCGGCCAGCTTCAGCAGGCGATCCACCTCGCGGCGGGCCTGGCCCAGCATCATGAGGGGCTCATCGCCGTCTTCCAGGGCTGTCCGCAGGGCCCGCAGGGCTCCGGCGGCATCGCCCTTCTGCCAGGCCCCGGACCAGGCGAAGGCCTTCTGGTCGGCCAGGCGGAAGGTCACCTGGTCCACCATGGCCTCGGTCACCCGGCGGTCCTCTGCCAGCAGGTCCAGCACCTCCAGGGCCCGCTTGAGCAGCCCCGGATGGCCACCCTGGCGCTGGGCCAGCACCCCGGCCGCAGAGCCCTGGAGGGTGATCCCCAGGCGGCGGGCCTCCTGCTCGATGAAGGCAGGTATTTCCAAGGGATCCAGAGCCCCCACCTTGAGGGTGCGGCCCGCCTTGGCCCAGTCCGTCCAGGGCTTGGCCCCCAGGGCCTTGCCCGGAGCCGCCGGGAGGGTGGTCCAGGCCACCAGCAGGAGGTTCACATCCGCCGGAGGACGCTCCAGGATCGCCCGGATGGTCGCCGGCAGCTCCTTGGCCCGGGTGAACAGGTTGTCAGCCGCAGGCACGATCACGGTGCGGGCGCCGACCCCCATGGGCGGGGCTTCCTGGAGGGCGGCCAGCACCTCAGGCCAGGGACAGCCCTCGCTGCAGACGGTGAGGGAGAAGTCGGCCCACTCCGGGTCTACATGGTGCTGCTTCCAGGCCGCCACGGCCTCCCGGCGGCCATCGCCGTCCTCCCCATGCAGGAGCGCAAAGCCGTGGGCCACCCAGGCGGCAGGCGCAGCCATCAGTCCGAGCCTTCCAACAGCTGGGTTAGGAAGCTCTCGGCAAAGTCGTCAGCCAGGCTCTCGATGACCTGGATCTCCCGGCTCTCGAAGCTGGCGAAGTTCTGGTCCACCCGGTACTGGTTGGAGAAGGTCAGGCCCCGCCGGGACAGCACCACGGCCCCGGTAATGCCGTCCAGCAGCTCCACGCTGGCCACCACCGCCACCTCCACCCGGGAGGCCGAGCCGGCGCTGGCCTTGAGGCGGTCACCGCCCAGGCTGAGGCCGATGGGGCGGGAGGTGTAGCTCTCCAGGGTGCCCTGCAGCACCCAGCGGGAAGACTCACCCTGGGCCACCATGCGCCAGGGACTGGCCGCCACCAGGCGGTTCTCCAGGGCCCGGGTGAAGCGGTCCTCCAGCCCCAGGCGGGGCGTGAGGTTGCGGAACCGGGCCAGGCGGATGGTCTCGCCGGGCTTCGCCCAGGCAGCAGCCCGGGGCCGCCGGTCCAGGCGGTGGTAGCCGCAGCCCGGCGCCAGCAGCAGGGCCAGCAGGAGGCAGGACCAGCGGATCCGGGTCATGGGTGGTAGACCCCCACGTAGGGCAGGTTGCGGTACTTGCCTTCCAGGTCCAGGCCGTAGCCGATGACGAAGTGGTCCGGGATGGTGAAGCCGACATAGTGCACCGGCACCTCCACCTTGCGGCGGCTGGGCTTGTCCAGGAGGGTGCAGACCTTGATGCTGAGCGGCTCCCGGTCCTTCAGGAGGTTCCGGACCTTGTGGAGGGTCAGGCCCGTGTCCACGATGTCCTCCACCACCAGCAGGTGGCGGCCCTGGATGCTGCGGTCCAGGTCCTTGAGGATGTGGACCTCGCCTGTGCTCTCGGTGCCGCCGTGGTAGCTGGCCACCTGCATGAAGCTCACGTCCATCTCCAGGTCCATGGCCCGCACCAGGTCGGCAATAAAGGGGAACACGCCGTTGAGCAGACCCACCACCACAGGCACCTTGCCGGCGTAGTCCGCCGTGAGCTGGACCCCGAGCTCCTTGACCCGGACCCGGATCTGCTCCTCGGAAAACAGCGGGGTGATGCGCTCGTGCATGGGAACTCCTGGGGGCCGGGGCCGGCTGCTGAAGGGTGCCATCCAAAGAAGGGTGCAGGCTCCATTCAACCCCAGGTGGGGCGGCTGGGTCCATCCGGTGACGGCGGAATCTCACTGCGACCTGCCGCCGGAGCCTAGAATGATGGCGATTGCCACCACCAGCGAGCCCTTGATGACCCAGACGGCCCTCCAGCCCTTCGATCGGACTCCCGATCCGGGCTCGCCCTACCACACGCCCCAGGTGCTGGCGTGGGTGGAGGAGGCCCAGAAAGGCGATCAGGCGGCCTTTGGGTCTCTTGTGCAGACCTTCAGCCGGGACGTCTACGGCAAGGCCTACAGCATCCTGAGGAACCACCAGGACGCCGATGACGTGGTCCAGGAGACCTTCATCCGGGTCTTCCGCGCCCTGCCCGGCTTTCGCTTCGAGTCCTCCTTCCGGACCTGGCTCATCACCATCGCCACCCGCCAGGCCCTCAACTACCGGGAGCGGGTGACCCGAGACCACGAGAGCCTGGATGGTGCCGAGGGGACCCCGGAGCACCCGGCCCTGCGGGTCCAGGAGACCCAGGCCGCTGCCGTCTTCGACGAGGAAGCCCGGCGCCTGCTGCAGGAGGCTCTCCCCAAGCTGCCCCCACGCCAGAAGCAGGCCCTCACCCTGAAGCTTCAGCATGACTGGAAGTACGAGCGCATCGCCCAGGAGATGGGAACCACCGTGGGCAGCGTGAAGGCCCACATCTTCCATGCGATCCAGAGCCTGACCCGTCACATGAAAGGAGGCCGGGCATGACCACGACCCCCGTCCCCGACACCTGCACCCAGACCCTCGCCGCTGTCGAGACCAACCCCATTGGCCCCGGCCCTGAGGTCGAGGCCCACCTGCGCACCTGCCGCTCCTGCCAGGAAGCCAGGGTGGTCTGGCTGGCCCAGGAGGACGCCCCCGAGGTCCTGGCCCCAGCGGGCTACCACCAGCGCCTGCCCGACCGGATCCTCCGCAAGCTGCCCGTCCGCACCCCTCTGCACCGACGGGTGGCCCCCCTCACCTGGGCCGTGGCCGCCACCCTGCTCATGGCCGTGGGTGCCGGGGCCTTCTGGGCCGGGCGGGCCAACCGCGCGCCCCTCGTGGAAGCCAGCCTCCCCCGGGCGACCGAAGGGGTGGAGACCACTACCGTGTCGGACACGCCCTTCCATGACCGGGAAGAGGATGCCGCCCGCATCCATGCCCTCTCCGCCGAGGAGATGCAGGCCCTCCTGAAGCAGCTGGACGCCCCCTCTCCCAGCCCCAAGTGACCCCCGAGGTACCCATGCTGCGGCCCCTGTTCCTCCTGACGCTCCTGTCCCTGCCCCTCCTGGCCCAGGCCGACGAGGAGCGCCCCCTGGCCCGCTACCGCCTGGACCACCTCCAGCAGACCATCGGCCTGCAGGAGGAGCAGGCCCGCGCCGTCACCGAGCGTTGGTCCCGCTATGACCGGGAGCAGTTCACCAAGACCCAGCAGATCCAGCAGCTGCGGCGGCGCTTCAACGAGATCCTGATGGGGCCCGGCACCGAAGAGGACAAGAGCGCTCGGGTCCGGCCCCTGCTGGAGCAGTTTGTGGAGCTGCGGCGCCAGCAGGCGGACCTGAAGTTCAAGTTCGAGGACGACATCCGGGGCAAGCTCAGCCCGGCCCAGCAGGTGCGCCTCATCATCCAGGTGGAGGAGATGCAGCGCCGGGTCGCCGAGGCCCTCCGGCAGGTGCCGGGCAGCCGCATGGGTCCCCGCCAGGGCGGACCGGATGCCCCTCCGGGAGGCATCCGCCGGGGCATCCGGTAGCCTAGACTGAAGGAGCCTCCAGGATCATGGGGATCACCAGAGGCCGCGCCTGGGTGGTCTTGCGGATGATCCGCCGCAGGGCCAGCCGCACGGCGTCCCGGAGGGCCTCGGGATCCTTGCGGATCACCTTGGGGGCCTCCTCGTAGGCCCGGCGGGCCACGCCCGAGAGCAGGTCGCCATAGGCCTCGTCATCGGACAGCATCACAAAGCCCCGACTGAGGATCGTGGGGTCTGCGGCCAGGTCCCCACTCAGAGGGTCCACCAGCAGGGTGGCGAAGACCACGCCGTCTTCCTGGAGGATGAGCCGATCCTTCACCACCCGGGCATCGACCATGTGGTCCACGCCCTGGTGGACGAAGCACTTGCCCACCGGCACCGTGCCCGGCAGCTCGACCCGGCCGTCGGTGAAGAGGCGCAGGCAGAGGCCGCCATCCAGCAGGGAGATGTGCTCCGGGGTCCAGCCCAGGGAGGCGGCCAGGGCGCCGTGGGCGCGGAGGTTCCGGTAGGTGCCGTGTACGGGCACCATGTGGCTGGGCCGGACGGCAGTGATCAGGTCCGCCAGCTCGTCGCGACTGCCGTGGCCCGAGGCATGGACCGGCCCGAGGCCTTCGAGGGAGGTCTCCGCCCCCAGGCGCTCCGCCTGATCCAGCATGCGGGAGATGGACACCTCGTTGCCGGGGATGGCGCGGGCGCTGACCACCAGGCGATCGCCGGACTGCATGGGCAGACCCTTCACCTCTCGGCGCAGGAGGCGGGCCAGACCGCTCATGGGCTCGCCCTGGCTGCCGGTGCACAGCACCATCAGCTCGTAGCGCGGGAAGAGGCTGGCGTCCTTGGTGTCGATGAGGATGTCATCGGGCAGGTCCAGCAGCTTGAGGGTGCGGGCCAGCGCCACATTGCGGTCCAGGCTGCGCCCCAGCAGCAGCACCTTGCGGTGGAACTCGTAGGCCAGGTCCACCAGCATCTGCAGGCGGTGGATGTTGGAGCTGAAGGTGGTCACGAACAGGCGGCCTTTGGTCTGCTCCAGCGCGGCCTCGATGCCCTTGTAGCAGGTCGCCTCGGAGGGGGAGCGGCCGGGCCGCCCCACATTGGTCGAGTCCGCCATGAGCAGGCGCACGCCCGCGTCGCCCAGGGCCTCCAGCCGGGCCATGCCGGTGGTGCGGCCATCCAGGGGTTCCGGGTCCAGCTTGAAGTCGCCCGAGTGCACCAGCACGCCCTGGGGGGTGTGCAGGACCAGGGCACAGGCATCCGGGATGCTGTGGGTGACGGGGATCCACTCCGCTTCGATCTCGCCGCTGCCCACCTTCACCCGGCCGTAGTCCTTCACCAGCCGCAGGAGACCGGTGTCCAGCCCATGTTCCTTGAGCTTGCCTTCCAGCAGGCCCAGGGTGAAGGCCGTGCCATAGACGGGCACCGGCCAGCGGCGCAGGAAGTAGGGCAGCGCCCCGATGTGGTCCTCGTGGCCATGGGTGAGCAGCACCGCCTGCAGCTGATCGGCGAAGGGCTCCAGGTAGGCGAAGTCCGGCACGATGGAGTCGATGCCCGGCTGGTCGTCCGAGGGAAACAGCTGGCCGCAGTCCACCAGGAAGAGGCTGCGGGCGGAGTGCACCACCAGGGCGTTCATGCCGAACTCGCCGAGACCGCCGATGGGGATCAGGCGGAGTTCGTCCGCAGCGGGCGGCTGGGACCAGGCTTCGAATTCGGGGTAGGGAGAGATCACGATGGGAATACCTCCGGGTGCTGCTTGAGCAGGGTACGCGTTGCAGATAGCCAGGCCGCTGGCGGGATCACTTCGGCCCGCAGAGCCGAAGCTAGGCCCACCCTGGCGAGAGCCTCCGCCGAAAGCGCCCCCTGCCAGTTGTTGGCCAGGGTCTTCCGGCGATGGGCGAAGGAGCGGTGTAGGACGGTCAGGAGCGCCCTGCGCTCCCACGGGGTTGGTGCCTCGGCCCGGGGCTCGAAGAGCACCACGGCGGAGTCCACCTTGGGGGCCGGGCGAAAGGAGCCGGGCCCCAGCTTCACCAGGCGGGTGAGGCGGCAGCACAGCTGGGACAGCACCGACAGGGGACCGTAGGCCTTGGTGTGCGGCACGCCCATGAGCTTCTGGGCCACCTCCAGCTGGAACATCAGGACCATGCGGTCCCAGGGGACCTCCTCGATCAGCAGGCGAGCCAGGATGGGCGTGGCGGCGTTGTAGGGCAGGTTGCCCACCACGGACCAGGGCTCTCCTTCCGGCAGGGGGACGCGCACCGCATCGCCTGGCAGGAGGTGGAAAGCGGGGTTGTCCCCAAAGCGGCCCTGCAGCAGGTCGCAGGCCTCCGGGTCCAGCTCCACAGCCCAAAGAGGCCGGCCATCCACCAGCAGGCGCTGGGTGAGGACACCCGGTCCAGGGCCGATCTCCAGCAGGCGCGGTGCGGACGAAGCCAGGGCCGAGGCCACGATGACGCCGATGGCCCCCTCGTTCACCAGGAAGTTCTGGCCAAAGGCCTTCTTGGGTCGAAGGCGGGCGATGGGTGAGGGATCCGGCACACCCCAGCATACCGCCCCACCCCACCCCAAAGGAAAAGGGGCCCCGAAGGGCCCCAGAGGAAGGAAAGCGAGGGACCTCAGCGAACGATGCGCCAGGACCGGGGTGCAAAGGCGATGGTGCCGGTGCCGGCGGCCAGGCTCTGAATCTTCACGTTGCTACTGGAGGTGGAGGTCGGAACATCCTGGCCGCTCTGGATGACCAGGCGGCTACCCACCGAGGTCAGGTCTCCTGCCAGATTGGACCAGGTAAACACATAGCCGTCATTGCCACTGGCATTGGAGGCTGAGGCGGACACATCCCCATTTCCAAAGGCTGGCGAGAGGGCATCCCGCATCCGGTAGGTGTAGGAAGTCCCGGCCCCCTGGCAGGTGGCGGAGCTGCCGGTGGTGCTGGGCCGGAAGGTGGTGAAGACAAGCGCACCATTGGTAACCACGGGGGTGAGGTAGGCCTTCTCGTAGAGGAAGTGGGTGGCGTCGTTGGGGTCGGCGATGGGGGAATGGAAGCGGAGGAAGTAGCCCAGCTTTGCATTGTTGCCCAGGTAGGCCGTTCCAGCGGAGGTGGTCACGCTCGTCAGGTCCGCCAGCTGAGCGTCCGTCACCGCCGAGCCGTAGGTGTTCACATTGCTCGGGAGGCCCCCCACCGTGGGCAGGTCTGCACTGTCCTGCCGATCAAAGACCATCACCTGGCGGTTCACCTGGTTCGAGACAGGGTTGATGGGATCCTTGTCCATGGGATCGTTCCGATCCCCGGTGCCAAAGGTCACTCCCACCACCGGAGGGATCATGTTGGGGGCAGACAGGCTGGTTGAAGGACGGATGAACTGGGGGATGGACTTGGGGACCCGATAGGCGACTGGCACCGAGGTCACGGGGGAGGCCGCTGTCACCAGGCTCCCAGAGAGGGTGGTGGACCCCTTGTAGATCCAGCGGACGCCCGGATTGGTGGGGCTCGTACTGGTGTCGGCGGTACCCGTAGTGGTCCACTGGTCGATGTTGGAGTGATCCACCCGCCACCCGGGTGCCGTGGTGGTCAGGGTCTCCATGGAACCAAGGGCATAGACTCCCCCCGTCTGGTCACCAAAATAGATGCGCTGGGCCCGACCTGAACCAAGCAGGAACTGGAATGGGAACCCCCCCGCCGTGATGGCCCCCATGGTGGGGAAGGCACCTGCCAGGGTTGCGTTGTTCACAAAGTCCCAGATCTTCACCATGGACCCATCCAGGACATTCAAGGCCAGGAGGGAGCGGCCGAGCTTGGTGGGTGCTGAGTTGTTGCCCACAGTCAGGGCATCCAGCTCATTGTTGCTGTAGCCCCCGCCGAGGATGACAAGATCCTTGATGACGGCTGGGGAGCCAACCTCCACCGAGGCCAGACCGATGGTCGAGGTGGCCAGCCCCATGGTCTTGATGGCCGGATTCGTCGAGTTGTTGGGATCGACCATCCAGGCGAGCTTGGGGTACCTAGGGTTGGCAACATCGATGGCGTAGTAGCTCCGGCCCCCCTTGCGCAGGCCGAAGATGACACGGATGGTGTCGGCGCTGTCCACCTTGAAGTTCCCCACACCACCCGAGAGGGGCGTGTCCTTGAAGTAGATGAGGGGCGACCCGTCCACCGCATAGAGGTGCGTGGTGGGATCACCGACCATGAGCTGGCCCAGCTTGGTGACGTTGGGACCGCTGGTCTTATTCAGGAACTCGGTGGGCACAAAGCTCCAGAGCTCATCGATGCTGGCCAGGAGGACCCCCGCCGGGGTAAAGCCGCTCACCTCACCGATGCAGTGGAAGTGGCCTTGGTTGTCGCCGAAGAAGATCAGCTGGAACCGGGCATCGATCATCCCGGAATAGGTTGAGGACCAGAGCCCCGAGAGCGGACTGGTGGAGGGAATCAGCGAAGGGTCATACTCGATCGCTGCAGGGGAGCTGTTGACCACATCGCCCATGATGTCTGTGCGGGAGCTCGAAATAGACGTAGGATTCGCTGCATTGGCCTGGGCTAATGCACTAGCACCCCGGATGAACCGAATCAGGCCAATGGCGCTGGCTGCGTCTGCGGTGCCCATGACCACGGGATCCCGGAGGGTCGTGTTCTGGTCGCTAAAGGCCTGGGCGGGGAGGGTCAAGTCGAGGCCCCCATAGGGAATGACCGTGCCCGGGATCGCAGTATAGACATTCCGGTTCTTCCAGCCCTTTTGGAGCAGCATAACGGCGACAGAAGCTACTGCGTTGTTGGCATTGATGTCCGACTGGAAGCTCCCATCGGCCGCCTTGAGGGCAACGGTGCCATCAGGCCCGATGCCGATGCCGGTCATCAGAAGGTCCCCCTTCCAGATGGAACCTTGGCCATCGTTGTTGGCCTCAAAGCGGCCAAGGTAGGCGCGATTGCCGAGGTTCAACCCCACCAGCGGTGCCGAGGGTGCCGTGATTCCGGTATTGGCGCTCACCACCCGGCGCATGATGGCGTTCAGGCTGTTGGCCAGGTAGGTGGGGTTCGTGGCGTCGAAGAAGTTGGTCTGGGCTCCGCCAATTCCACCAAAGGGAACTGCCGTGGTGACATCGAAGGCGGCCGTCTTTGGGTCCCCGAAGAGGGCGGCCTTGAGGAGGGGGCCCTTGCCGCCACCGCTGTCCGAGTTGATCCCGGCCAGGCAGAGGCCAACGGTCATGGTGGTGATCTTGCGTCCACTGGTGCCGGCCGAGCCTCGGGACTTGATCCGGAAGGGAGCATATTCGCTGGGCACGTTGGGACCCGTGAACTTTTGGCTGGTGTTCTCAAGGCCATGGGCGGCAATGGCCGCAAAGCTCCAGATGTTGAAGTTGGACGATCCAGGACTGAGATTGGCGGGAATCACCCTGGTGGCCCCAGTCTGGATCTGAGCCTCAGAGGTCCAAGCCCCTCCGCCCGTCCCTAAGGCATTCCCGCTGGTACTCCCCGCGCTCAAGCTGTCGTTGGCATTGCCATCCGTGAAGAGGATCACATAGGAGGTCCGGCAGCTGGGGGGGATCTCACCGGTGCTGGCGAAGTCAAAGATGCTCGAATTGTCATCATCTATGGTCAGCTGCGCCAGGCAGTTGGCCAGAGCATAGGTCAGCGGGGTCACGGTGCTCGGCTTCTTTGATTGCAGCACCGCGACGGAGGCATGCGTGGAGCCGCTGGTCGACTTCTTGAAAAGCGTCAGGTCCCGGCCTGAGCTCACGGAGTAGTTGTCGGACTGGATCGTCGAGAGCCCTTCCTCGGTAGATGAATCATCCAGGAAGCGGTAGGCCCACCACACGCGGTCCCGGTTGTTGAACCAGGCGGTCAGCACGGCGCGCTTCAGGTACTGGCAGCGGGTTCCGACGGGCAGACCGTTGGCAAAGGTGGTCTTCCCACCGGCATTGGTGGTGGACCCCCCGATGACGAAGCCACCTGTGGCGGCGGAAGTCCCAACGACCCCTGCGGCAGTGGGAGCGGCATTGTTGTTGTCCTTGTAGATCCCACCAGCGCCGTAGTTGTCATTGCCGCTGGCGCCCTTGGTGTCCATGCCGAAGAACATCCAGTCCACATAGTCGGTGTTGTAGTCGATGTAGCTGATGAGGTTGCTCACGCTGGTGGCGGACGCATAGAGGGTGTCATAGGCGATGTAGTTGTTGGAGCTGCCCAAATCGGGATCCGGGATGCCGTCGATGTGGTTGGCTAGGGGGGCCGTAACCAGCGGCGCCGCAGTCGGGGCTTTAAGCAGGGTCCAGGGCAGCGGGATGTCCACAGTGCGGGTGTAGGTGGTGCTACCTATTTTCTTGCTACCCGTCAGCCGGGCATGGGTGGCGGTCTTGACCAGCGCAACCGTCAGGGTCCCCGCGATGCGGGTCCCAGTGGCATCCACCAAGTACCCGACCGCATCGGTGGACCACTTCGACGTGCTGCTGGAGCCAGTCCCGTTCATGGAGATGGTGAAGGGATTCCCAGTGCCATTGTTGGTGGAGGTGCTCAGGCTGTACTGCACACTGTCATCGCCTTGGGAATTGCCGGAGCTGCCAGAGCCGATGTGGGTGTTATAGCCGACATTGGTCCAGTAGCTCCGATGCCAGAAGACATGGGTCATGGAGCCGGACATGTCGAACATGGTCAGCATCTCAGGCTTGACCCCGCCCCCCTTGTAGACATCCAGGAGGTCCGTGACTGGAGCGAGGTTGGTGCCCACCTGAGCCTGGAGCGAGAGCCCCAGGGCGAAGGTCAGGAGGATGGACTTGAGGGAGTGGAGTCGCGAGAAAGCCATGGGACCCTCCAGGGATCAAATGAGCAGCAAGCAGAACGTACGCAGGGGAAAAGCGGTTCAGTACGGGAAGGTGGCGATGAGCTCCCGTTGGGACTGGTAGGTCTGAGTGGTGCCCGTGGGTATGGCCCGGCCGGTAGACAGCACCCGCCAGCCCACGGGGGAGCTGGTGGCGAGGCCCCCCTTGGTGCCCCCTGAGGCAGCATTGTTATCGGAGGAGCCACCGGACCCGCCGAGGGGAGCGTTGCCCCAGCCCAGGCCCAGATAGCGGAGCTCGACATCGAACGACTGGGGGGTAGTAGCCGCCCCAGCGTTGTTCAGGAGCATGGCGGTATCCGTGACCCCTGAGATCGTGATGGGAAGGCCGGTATTGATCCCTGACATGGCACCGTTGATGCCTTGGACCAGCTGGAGCTGACCCGTGAGCGCTCCGGCCGATGCGAACTGGGCCGCTTCGACCATGTGCCCCTGCCCCCAGACAATGACCCAGTCCAGGCCTGCATCAGCAGCGGCGGCGGCCTTCTCACCCTGGACCACGCTCGCTCCCATGGACAGCTCCCGCACCACATTGCGGCTGAGACTGAAGGTGGCAGCCCCCATGACGATCACCAGCACTAGGGCCATGACGATGGTTAGCCCACCTTGCTGTGAGGCCTGATTGTGTGGTTTGGCGTGAGTGAGCATGAATGGCCTCAAAGATGGAAACCGAAGTTGCGGGGGGTCACCATCAGGGTTTGGGTCCTGCGGGCATAGTCAGCTTGGCCTGCCACGTTGCTGCTCCCAGCCCGGGGGGTTGCGGAACGTGAGCTCACATCCACGCGGATCAGACATGGGTAAATTCTGAACCAAAGCGGGTTAGACGCATCCCTAAGCGGGGTGCCCGTAGCTCCCATGGGAACGAGGGCAGTGGTGATCCTGCCAGCGATCTCAGCCCAGCTGGCAGCATCCTGGCGCAACCAGTTCGTTCCACCATCGACGCTGAGGTCGATGCGGAGCCCATCAATGTTCTCGGCGATGATTTCAACTGGCACTCCGGCCCAGGTGATGGCCGTACCCCCAACGGGGTAGGTGGTCTGCTGGCGCACCAGGCAGGGGACGGTAATGGCGCTATTCGAGGGGTCCCAGGCCAGGGCCTGGACCGAGTAGCGGGTGACGATGTTGGGCCGATAGAAGGAGAGTGGCACACCTGCGAGGTGCGCCTTGGTACCAGGGGTCGTTACCTGATAAACCCCACCTACAGCTTGCGCAATCACCGTTGCTGCGAGGTCTACCCCCACAGAATTGCCACTGACCACAGAGATGATGAACTGTTCGAAGTTGCCATCCTGCACGGCCACGATGTCGCCAGCCTGCAAGTCGGCCGTGGACCCGCTAATCAGGTTCAGCGAGAGGCCCGCCGTCGTGATGGCTGACAGGGTGGCCTGAATGGGCAGGGAGCGGTCACTCACGTACTGAATCTCATCCAGGTGGGGAACCTGAATTGGTGGGACCAGCGGACCTGTGACGAGGGCCCCTGGGCTGGCAGGATTAGGCCCAGTCACGGTCACGACCAATGGATCTGGAAGGATCATAAAGGGTTCCTGGGTACCATTGGTCACCGAGTAGTTGCCTGCGGCTGGGTTGTTAAAGCCAACGTTGGCGAAGTAGCCGATGGAAGCCAGGTCATCCTGCATGGAGCCGAGGGCCCAGTGGCCTCGCCGCTGGCTGCCGATCATGTCGTTCACCCGCTGGACTCCCGCCAGATTGGTGGAATAGACCCGGAGCATGCCGGCGGTGAGGACGCCGATGAACAACATGGCCACCAACATCTCGATGAGGGAGAACCCCCGCTGGAGGGGGTGGAACCGCTGGAAGGACCGGAGCGTCATGGCAGGACTCCTAGTAGCGGACAAGGCGGCTGACGGATAGGGCCGAGGGGGCCAAGGCTTGGCCGCTGCCATCGATGGCCTGGTCCTGCCAGGTGACTCTCACCACGAACTCGTTCATGTTCATGCCGGAAATAGCGGCTTTCGGCGTCGCAGTGGTAGGGGCCAGACGGGTCCAGGCCACCTGGAAGACCTGCGTGGCAGCCCCCACAGCCACAGTCTGGCCGTTCACATCGAAGGCCCCGAAGGTACCGGTGGACGTGGCCCCGCTGTAGACCCGGGCGACGGGGTAGGCCACGCCCGAGCCCATCACTCCGGCGGCGTAGGACCAGCTGAGGCTGCCCTCGGCCTGGATGGCACTCAGGCAACCCTCTGCCAGACCTGCGGCTGTGATCCGATTGCGTCCTCCCGCGTTGTTGCGGAGGGTGGAGACCTGGAGGGCGGCAAGGCCCAGCAGGCCGACACCGAAGATGAGGGCCGTGATCATCAGCTCGGCCAGGGAGAAACCCCGTTGATGGGCGTGGCGGCGAGTCATGGTCCCTCCTACAGGCGCTGCCAGGGAACGGTGGCATCCCCTGCGTTGGGTTTGTAGAAGGCATGGACCCCGTTGGCCCGGGTCACCAGAACCAAGCCCACTGGGGCGCTCGGGTAGGAGGCCCCATTGCGCATGCCTCCCACATAGACGTAAAAGTCGCGGTTGGCGCGACCCATGGCGTCGAAGGACATGGCGGTGTTCGTGCTCCCCGTGAACAACTTTCCATTGGTCCCGGGCAGTGCACCGCTCGTAAACAAGGCTGAGATAGCGGCTTCACCACCCGTCAGGGGGTCTGGATTGGGCGCAGCCTGGGTGTAGATGGGCCAGTTAAGATTGTCCACACCCGAGTACTGACTAGCGCTGCTACCCCCGGCGGTGCGGAGCCACGTGGTAAGCGCCTGATTGGCCGGCACTGGAGTCACATCCCCCTGGGAGGGGAAGCTGAGCTGCATGGTCTCCTGGTGGCCCAAAGTGGTGAGCGTGACCGTCCGCCCGGTAGACCGGGCCACGGTGCGGGCCTCCACCAGGATTCCGTAGAGGCTGTTCACCGTGCCCTTCACGGCGGCGGGCTGGGCGGCGCCAGACATGGTCCCCCCGGCCACAGCCAGGATCCCGATGATGACGACGACCAAGAGCAATTCCAGCAGTGAGAAGCCCTTGGCTGAATGGGTGCGCATATCACCCCCTCCTCCCTAGAACCCTCAGGATCGGCACTTTTTTTGGAACCTTTGACGGTTTTTAACACCTAGATCCAGGTGCACTTAGACGCACCGACCCAGGAGTCCCGGTATTTTATCTCGACAAGTGTATACTTTTTATACACTATCCGAAGTTCAGGGGATCCCGATCCACCTGGATGGAGCCACTGGGTTCCAGGGGATGGCGGGCCAGCACCTCGCTCAGAGCAGCCCGAGGGCCCTTCAGCAGCAGGTGCATGCGCCAGCGGTCTTTGACCCGGGGCACCGGGGCCTCCAGGGGGCCCAGCACCCGCAGGTTCGGCACGGTCAGGCGCTGGCGAAAGGCCTCCAGGGCGCCCCGGGCCTCGGCGGGCGTGTCGGCCTCCGCCCGGTAGAGGGACAGGGCCGTGAAGGGCGGGTAGCCCAGGCCTTCCCGGAAGGGCAGCTCCGAAGCGGCGAAGCCCTCGAAGTCCTGGGCCAGGGCGAAGGTGATGGCGGGGTGGTCCGGCGAGTAGGTCTGGAGGATGACGCGGCCCGGCAGCGCCGCCCGCCCGGCCCGGCCCGCCACCTGGGTGAGCAGCTGGAAGGTCCGCTCGGCGGCCCGGAAGTCCGCGACCTTCAGGCCCTGGTCGGCGTTGATGACGCCCACCAGGGTGAGGCGCGGGAAGGTATGCCCCTTAGCCAGCATCTGGGTGCCCACGAGGATGTCCACCTCGCCGGACTCCGCCGCCAGCAGGCCCGCTTCCAGCGAGCCCCGGCGGCGGGTGGTGTCCCGGTCCAGGCGCAGGATGCGGGCGGTGGGGTGCAGCTGACGGAGCATCTCCTCCACCTGCTCGGTGCCCTCGCCCACGCCCCGCAGGTGGTCGGCCCCGCAGTCCGGGCAGGCCTCCGGGGGCACGGTCTCGTGGCCGCAGAGGTGGCAGCGCAGGCGGTAGTCGCCCCGGTGGTAGGTGAGGGAGATGGCGCAGTGGGGGCAGCCCAGGGTCTTGCCACAGGCCCGGCACATCCAGAAGTTCTCGTAGCCCCGGCGGTTCAGCAGGAGCAGGGACTGCTCGCCCCGGGCCAAGGTCTCGGCCAGGGCCTTGAGCAGGACCGGTGCGAAGACTACCTTCCGCCGGGCCACCCGGTAGGCATCCCGCAGATCCACCAGCTCCACCGCCGGCAGGGTGGAGCCCACCGGGCGCTCCTTCAGGCGGGCCAGCCGGTAGCGGCCGGTCTGGGCGGCGTGCCAGCTCTCCAGGCTGGGGGTGGCGCTGCCCAGCACGATGGGACAGCCCTCCAGCTGCGCCCGCTTGATGGCCAGGTCCCGGGCGTGGATGCGGGGGTG
>Ga0007794_10000134_pt1 | contig 23584 bp, 15 predicted proteins | sample CryBogmetaGMA5M_FD_60365 | JGI IMG/M metagenome (GOLD analysis project Ga0007794, IMG submission 60365) | Freshwater microbial communities from Crystal Bog, Wisconsin, USA - MA5M | ecosystem: Environmental > Aquatic > Freshwater > Lake | place: Crystal Bog, Wisconsin, USA | collected 2009-07-06
CCGGTCGCAATCTGCTCTGCCGGCACATCGGCAGAGGTCGCGACAAAGTCATAGACAATAATGTGATCGGGTCGGGCTATTTTTCCACCTTGGTATTCCTGGCGTGAGGTGATGGTGCTTGATGCGCAACCAACGAGGGCAGCTATAGCGAACAAACACAGTACGATGCGGCTAAACAGTTTCATGATAAACCTCAAAAAAAAAACATTAAAATTTATCTTAACATAAAGACTGCTGTGACCAGCCCATTTTTTTAAAACAATTAAGTGACAGTGTTCTGAATTCGCTACAGCCATTGATGCTTCTTAACGCCTGTGTAACAGCCGATAATGACTATACTTTCCAATGATTGAAATACGGAAAATAGCCTGAAGACTATTAAAAATAATTAGGTTGGCAACAAAATACTTTTACCTATCGATTATCGATATGACAGAAATTTTCTCAGGTAGAATTTAAAACACTATACTGATAGAGTGCAATACTTTTGGACATAGGACACTTTATTGATAGGCACGCGACCGCTGATGCGTATCTATTTTGTATCTGTCTCAACATTTGCATAAAACCCGGCTTTATAAGGGCACCGGGTTGGTCACGACCAATCGGTAAGAGGACGCTACGGAGCACGACAGGGGAAAGTTCAAAGAACTTGGTAAACCAGTAAAAATCTCAGGATTTGGCAAATAATAACTTCCCAAAATACGAATCAGAACCCTGGGAGGTGCATCGAATGATGCGCTTCATGCCTCATGACATCCTATGTGTGTTATTTTTCCATGAATAATCTTGATTAAAAAATATGACTATCGTAACCAAGCAACTCCTGCTCTTAACTGTCACCGCTGTGCTAACAGCCTGCAACGCATTCGGCCCGGATGCCCTCCGCGGCACACATCCGCTTTACAATGATGCGATTGTTCACAGTATGAATGATCAGTTCATACAAAACGTCGTGCGTTTGCACTACCGGGACCCGGTATTTTTTCTCGATGTCGCCAGCGTAACGGCAAGTATGAAACTGGGCATAAACGGGGGATTGGATCAAGCGTCAAGCCAGCTTAACGGGGGGCCCGACATCCTGCAATACAGCTTAGGTGCCGACTATGTTACTTCGCCCACCATCTCCTATGCGCCACTCCAAGGCGAGGATTTCGTCAAGAGCGTGCTCAGCCCGATCCCCATCGAAGCCTTATTTGCGCTCAGCGGCTCGGGCTGGAGCACACAACGCGTGTTCGGCCTCTGCGTAGAACGCATTAACGGAATCGAGAATGCGCCGAGTGCCTCGGGGCCAACGCCTGGCACTGCCCCAAGCCCAGGCCTGCAATTCAAGCGACTGATGCAACTGATTGAGGTAGTGTCTCATGCACAACTCATCGTCCCCCGTATTAATCCGAAGACGAAAGAGCCGCAACTGGAAATTAAGTCCTCTCTGGAGTTTCGGGAGCAGATTCGGGAAATCAAGGAACTGCTTGGACTTGATCAGAACCTTGAGGTTTACCGTGTCAACGGTGACTTTCTGGCATCCAGTCCGGACACAATTTCGATAGGCACACGCGCGCTCATGAGCATCTTCTTCTATTTATCGCATCATGTGGATTCGCCAGCGCCTCATAAGGCAGCGGGCTTGGTGACGGTCACGCGCAACAAGGACGGTTCGGAATTTGACTGGGGCACGACAGCGGCTGGAAGGCTGTTCCACATTCGCCAAAGCGAAGAGCAACCGAATCTTGCTTTCGTCGCGATACCCTATCGCGGCCGCTGGTTCTATCTGGCGGACAACGATCTCGAGTCGAAGTCGACCTTCATGCTCCTGATGCAACTATTCCGACTGCAAGCCGGCGCTGCCAAATCAGCAGGCCCGGCCTTGACCATACCCGTGCGCTAATGCCTTTGCCGACAACTCCTCACCCAGGACCCGTAATGACAACCAAGCCCCATCGACTATTTTTTATTTTCAAGCAGCCACTCCTCAGCACCCTCCTTGTATTATTGGTCCTTCAGCTGTGGGTCATGCCTGCTGGCGCGGTTGAGCAGAACCCACTCAAACCGATTGATACCTCCAGCCCAAGAGCCACGCTCCAGGGATTTCTGGAATTCATGAACGAGGGTTATAAGACGGGAGTCGGCCTAATACAGCCGTATCTGGAATCTTCGAATCTTTACTTAACACCGGAACAGATAACCTCTATGCATGACGCCTTACACGTCCAGGCATCGGCTCAACGGGCACTGGATTTAAGCGAATTGCCACCGGCCATCGTTCACGAGTCCTCGCGACGGCTCGCCATACAATTGAAAGAAGTGCTCGACCGTATTGATCTCCCGCCGACCGAGTTAATTCCGGATGCGCAGATGATTGCTAAGGCGGAGTTCAAGCGCTGGACTATTCCAGCTACCGAAATTCAAATTGCGGAGGTGAAAACCGGACCGAGGGCGGGGGAATATCTGTTTACCGCGGAAACGTTGAACCGCTTGCCGGAGTTCTATGCCAAGGTCAGAAACCTTCCCTACAAACCCGACTCTTCCGTCGGTTGGTACGACTTATCCACCTATAGTTCCGTCGGGGTGATGATGGCATTACATCGAATCGTGCCGCCCCGCTGGTTGCTCAATATGCCCCAGCATAGAACTCGAGTCCTGTTTCTCGACCAACCGATGTGGCGTTGGTTCGGAATCTTAGCCGTTCTTGCAACCGGCTTTGGTGTCGTTCATGGGTGTTTTCGCCTCAGCTCATACTGGGCCGGACGGATGGCGCCTGCCGGCAAATGGGTAGAGTTGCTCCGGCCGCTCAGCATCGTCATAATAACGCCGATTGTTGCGTTGATTTTTGCTGAAATTATGCGGGTTTCGGGTATCCTCTACGAAGGAACTACGCGTTCACTCTGGACCTTGTTTTTTCTCGCTCTCACCTGGCTGGTTTGGGTGGCCGGCGGCGTTGTCGCGGAGAGTATGATCTCTATAGAAAGGCTACGAACGAGCAGTATCGACAGCCAGCTTATCCGCCTGATGTTGCGGTTACTGACGATTATTGTGGCAATAGCCATTCTGGTCACAGGAGCCGATCGCATCGGGTTGCCCGCCTACTCGGTGCTTGCCGGACTCGGAGTCGGTGGTCTGGCCGTCGCCTTGGCGGCACAGCAAACCCTTGCCAATCTGCTAGGCTCGCTTATTATCATGTTCGAGAAGCCTTTCGCCGTAGGCCATTCTGTCAAGGTACAAGGCATCGAAGGCACCGTCGAGAACGTAGGCTTTCGCAGTACCCAAATTCGCACGTTTCACAACTCTCTCGTAACCATTCCGAGCAGCCAACTGGTGAACAGCACCATCGACAATATGGAATTACGCGAGTACCGGCAGGTCAAGGTTGTCCTCAATCTTACCTACGATACGCCCATTGAGAAAATCGAGGGTTTTGTCAATGGCATAAAACAAATCCTTGAAGCCCATCCAGACACTCGTAAAGACAATATTCAGGTGTATTTATACGAGTTCGGACCACATAGTCTGGATGTACTGATGAATTTTTTTATCCAAGTGCCTGACAGGGCGGCCGAACTCAACGAGCGGCAGCAAATTCTCATGGATATCTTGCGTTTGGCCGAAACAACTGGAGTACGATTTGCCTTTCCGACACAAACGTTGCATATCGAGAGTTTGCCCGGACCAAAGGCGACTATTAACTCCCGGACTGATACTTTTCAGAAAAGTGTAGATTAAGAAACCGTTGAACAAATCGAAATGACAGCTCTGAAACCAGGGCTTGGGTTATAAACCCCGGCACGTTCAGAAAAAACTTAACGTATCTGCATCTATACAAATACCCAAATCATTTATAGCTGAAAAAAAGATGAAAAAAAATCAAACAACAACACTTACTTTCGCAGATTCAAACAACACGTTTGGCATTCAAGTATCAGAGGATTGTGGGCAAATTGCAGAACGCTCAAAAAATCGGCGATATTTCACAGCTATTATTCTGTCCATCAGCGCCGCGCTAATTCTTTCCGGATGTGCGACACCCGTCAGCGTGAAGCATGTGGATATTCAGACCGCTTATCGCAATCAGACCGCAAGTGCGATTTCGTCGAGTCAGCCATCAAACGCATCAAGCATAGTTCTCAGACAGCACGGGCTACAGGATCGATTTGAAACCGAACCAGCGGTGGTGTTGGCTGAACTCCATAAAAGTCTTAAACCGGTAGGGGATGATGACCAGTTGTTTGCGTTGGCAGAACTCTCCTTGCTGCACGCTCAGCAGACCAATGACCCCGCCTATTATCTGGCTTCAGCCGTGTATGCCTGGTCACTCCTGTATCCAGGGAATGGCAAGGGTATGCAGATACCGCCAACAGATCCACGGTTTCGGCTTGCCTATGATATTTACAACCAGGGCGTTGCCCAAGGTTTGGCCGCACCCAGTGACGAGGAAGAAAACGAAGTGCGTCTGAAGGCTGGCAATTATAAACTCCCGTTCGGAACGCTACAGGTAAGCCTGGATGAATCCGGAATGTCGTGGGGTGGGTACCCGCTAGACCGTTTTATTTCGACGACTGCTTTGGAAGTTGAGGGACTCAGAAACCGCTACCATAACTCTGGCATCGGTGTGCCCTTGGCAGCGAGTCTTGCAAAAACACCCTTGTCAGAAAATAAGGTTGCTGGTTCAAATCGCCTTGGACCACGTACAAAAGTTCCCGTTACCGCGCTGTTGCGATTTGACAACGCACGTACCTGCTTGAGCAAAGGCAAGATACAAGGGAGAATTGAAGTTTACGCGACGGATCAGACCTCAACAGTGACGATTGATGGACAAAAGCAGCCTATAGAGTCCGACTCAACAGCCGCTTTTGCTTATCAATTGAATGATAGTCCGCTTTACGCGATGGAAATCGCTGGGTTTTTTAGTGCGTCGGTCTTCACCAGTGGCCTGATTCCAAAAGACCGGGCACAGGACGGTATTTTCACATTGCAACCTTACCGACCCGGGAAGATTCCCGTCGTGTTAGTGCATGGCACCGCATCGAGTCCCGCACGCTGGGCTGAATTAGTTAACGAACTGAATGGCGACCCAAAAATCCGTGAACGCTTTCAAATATGGTTATTTATTTACGACAGCGGTAGACCCGTTGGCTATTCGGCGGGCCGACTACGCAAGGCACTGACGAATACGGTGCTTGAACTCGACCCAGAAGGAAAAGACCATGCATTACAGAATATGATAGTGATGGGGCACAGCCAAGGTGGATTATTGACCAAGCTTACTGCCATTGACAGTGGGACGAAATTTTGGGATCGCATCAGTGACAAACCATTCGAGCAAATGAAGCTTAGCCCAGAGGCCCGTGAATTCGTACAGCAATCTGTGTTCTATAAACCCCTGCCTTTCGTTAAGCGTGTAGTGTTTATTTCTACACCGCAACACGGAGCCATGTTGGCCGCATCTCAATTTGTAACGGGGCTTGCTTCCAAGCTGGTCAACCTACCTTTAACGGTGGTTAATAACGCCGCACTATTGGCCCAAATAGCCACTTCATCAGGCGATGAGAAAGTTGCCGCCATGCTAAGCAGACCCATGACATCTATTGACAACATGAACCCGAACAACCCCGCTCTACAAGTTCTGGCATCCATACCTGTTGCACCGGGTATTCGGGCACACTCGATTATCGCAGTCGAAGGCGATGGTCCGAAAGAAGAAGGCGATGATGGCGTGGTCGCCTATAAAAGCGCACACATTAATGAGACTGTATCTGAGGTTGTCGTCCATTGGAGTCATTCATCCCAAGGTAGGCCAGAGGTTATTGAAGAAATCAAACGTATCCTGTTTGAACATTTGGCGGCATCAGGAACAAAAAAGCCTTGAGGCATCAAACTCCTAAGGCGATTTCCAAAATGAATAGACTCAAATTGCGCAGTATTTAGCTCGCAGTGCGGGTTAAATAACCGCCCTGCATGAACACAAAGGGGGCTGGTCTTTCTTTAACATATTAAAATATGATTTTCCAAGACCCCATAGTTTTCAACAACTTCGACTGACTGTAATCAACGTTATGTTTTGATTAGTGATTTGCTGTCGCGAAACTGCCTTCGCTCTAAGCTCTACTTTACTCGGTTTACATAACCAGCAACGCGCAGCTATCTATTTGTATTTTCAGAGTTTAATGGTCAGAAAACGGTTGGCTTTTCGTTAAATGCCTGTAATCAGAAAGTCGATCGCTGAAATAATTTCAGTCCTGATATGAACCAGTGAACCTTCGTAATTACTTAAGGTTCTCGTTGATACGCTTGCCATTTGATGGGTAAGTAGCGCGTATTCCTTACCTTCAATTGTAATTTCCGGGCATAGATTTTTTGGGTAGGATTTTACGAGGTTGGATAACGGTGTTAGGGGAATCACTACCCTTGAGTTGAGCTTGTCTAAAATAGCGTCTTGAACATCAACAATAAATGGATAAGTGGTTTTCGTGTCTTTATCTGTGTTTGCGTAATAATCAAATTGAGGCATCAGAATACCCTGTGCTTATCCGCAAAAAGTCCGTGTATATCTGCAAGCTTATTGCAGGCCTCTATTGCCTCTTTGTTTGCGGCTAACCAAAGATCCCGGCGAGCGACTTTCAACTCATTAAGCAAAGCGGCCTCAAGGGTGGCTGATAAATTTATCTTTAAAGCTTTTGCTTCGTTAAGCAAGTCGCTGTTAACACTTAAGTTTGTAGGCTTTTTGGGTGCCTTTGTATCATAAATTTGTCGCATAGGAGTATCTCTGGAGTGTTATTATGCGCATATATTATGCGTACTATTCGTGCTTGTCAATCTACGTCCTGCTGCTTCCCAAGCTCCAACTTGGGAAGCAGTTTAAAAATGAATTACCTATCGGCTAATACACCTTACCATCTTATGCTGCTTGTTGTTTTATCTGTGACAAGAACATGCTTTCAACACTTAAGTGATAATCCAATCCCATTCAGTCCAGTCTATGCCCGTTCCCTGACAAATAAAACAATTGTTTAAATGCTACGGAGTATGACGCTTCGCTTATACACCCTACCTCGCTAAAGCCCATTACACCACGAAAGACACAAACTATTGCCTTGACTTTTTCTTCGTCTCTTCGTGGTTAATCAATAAAAAACCATCACCTCGGCAATTCTGAAGACCCCATCAGATATTCATCCACGGCTCTGGCGGCTTGCCGGCCTTCGCGTATTGCCCAGACCACCAGCGATTGTCCTCGCCTCCCGTCTCCAGCGGCGAAGACTTTATCCACACTGGTGCTGTAATGTTTTTCGTTGGCTTTTATTTGGCCGCGCCCATCCAGCTCAACGCCCAGTTGCTGTAACAAGCCTTCATGTACCGGATGAACAAAGCCCATTGCCAGCAACACCAGATCGGCTTCCAGCGTAAAGGCGCTGTCAGGTTTTTCGCTCATTTTCCACTGACCACCGTCCTGTTTCCATTCCACGGCTACGGCGTTAAGGTGAGTAATTTTGCCCTCTTTACCGGTAATGCTTTTAGTGTTGGCGCTCCAGTAGCGGTGTTTGATGCCTTCATCATGGGACGTGGTGGTGCGCAGTTTGTTGGGCCAATTGGGCCAGGTGAGCAGTTTGTTTTCTTTTTCGGGTGGTTGCGGCAAAATTTCAAGTTGCACGACCGATACTGCGCCTTGCCGAATTGATGTGCCGATGCAATCAGAACCGGTATCGCCGCCGCCGATAACCACGACACGCTTGCCTTTGGCAGAAATGGCGACCTCATCAGGAATGGTATCGCCTGCGTTGCGCTTGTTTTGCTGACGTAAAAAATCCATCGCAAAATGTACGCCCTGGTAATCATTACGGCCATCGACTTCTAAATCACGCGGTTTTTCGGAACCGATGGTTAAGACAACCGCATCGTATTCGGTAAGTATTTTTTCGACAGAAATGTCTTTGCCGATGTTACAGTTGGGTCTAAACCTGACGCCTTCCGCTTGCATTTGTGCAATACGTCGGTCAATATGGGTTTTTTCCATCTTAAAATCAGGAATGCCATAACGTAACAACCCGCCGATACGGTCATTTTTTTCATACAACACCACTTCATGACCGGCGCGAGCCAGTTGTTGGGCACAAGCCATGCCCGCTGGCCCGGAACCTATTACGGCTACGCGTTTACCGGATCGTTGCGCGGGTATCTGGGGTTTTACCCAGCCCATTTCCCAGCCTTTATCGATAATGGCGCGTTCTATCGATTTTATGGTCACGGGTTGATCGGTTAAATTAAGCGTACACGAGGCCTCGCAGGGTGCCGGACAAATACTGCCGGTAAATTCCGGGAAATTGTTGGTGCTGTGCAAAACGGCCAGTGCTTCTTGCCAGTCGCCACGATAAACATCGTCATTCCATTCCGGAATAATATTATTAACCGGACACCCCTGATGACAAAAAGGGATGCCGCAATCCATACAGCGTGCGCCTTGCTGCGCCATTTCTGCATCGCTGGGGGCTAACGTAAATTCTCGATAATGCTTGATACGATCACTTGGCGCTTCATAGCGCCGTTCGGCTCGCGGTAGTTCCATAAACCCGGTTGGTTTGCCCATCTCAATACCTTCTACAATAAATGGTTACACAGTTGCGGTAGCTTCGCCTACAAGGACGTAGGCGAGGAGCGTTAGCAGGACGCGGTAGCTTCGCCTACAAGGACGTAGGCGAGGGGCGTTAGCAGGACGCGGTAGCTTGTTCTGCCTGAATTTGTTTAAGCGCGGCACGGTAATCCACCGGCATCACTTTAATAAATCGCGGCAAAAATTCATTCCAGTTTTCCAGGATATGTTGCGCCCGTTGGCTACCCGTATAGTGTTTATGATTTTGAATCAAACGCTTCAGGCGCTGGGCATCATGGCGGGTCATGTCCGTCATGATATGGACTCGCCCGTGCGTTTCCATATCACCGCCTTGGTGCGCCATGGTTTCCAGCAGGTCATCTTCGACCGGAATCGGTTCAAGCTCAACCATGGCCAAATTACACAACTGGTTAAAATTCGTGTCTTTATCCAATACATAAGCCACGCCCCCCGACATACCGGCGGCAAAATTACGTCCGGTTTTACCGAGTACGACCACAACACCACCGGTCATATATTCACAACCATGATCACCCACGCCTTCTACAACAGCAATAGCCCCCGAATTACGGACTGCAAAACGCTCACCGGCAACACCGTTAAAATAGCATTCGCCGCTGATTGCGCCATAAAGCACCGTGTTGCCGACGATAATATTTTCAGCCGGATCAATAGGGCAATCTTTGGGCGGATAAATGGCGATACGACCACCGCTCATGCCCTTCCCTACGTAATCGTTGCCTTCACCTTCAAGTTCTATACTAATGCCTTGTGCCAGAAACGCACCGAAACTTTGTCCTGCCGTGCCTTTAACATGAATGGCGATAGTATCGTCCGGCAAGCCTTTATGCCCGTAACGCTTGGCGACTTGACCGGATAACATGGCACCAAAGGTACGATTAACATTACGAATCGGGGTATTAATGACGACAGCTTGCCCGTGCTCCAGCGCTGGTTGCGCCTGTGCAATCAAGACATGATCCAAGGCATGTTCCAAACCATGATCTTGCTGCTCACGATGATAAACCGCCGTGGAGTTATCCACATCGGGCCGATAAAAAATACGGCTAAAATCCAGCCCTTCCGTTTTCCAATGGGAAAGCGCACGTTGCATATCCAACTTATCCGACCGCCCGACCATTTCATCAAAACTGCGAAAACCCAGCTTGGCCATCCAGCGGCGTACATCTTCGGCAATCATGAAAAAATAATTGACGACATGTTCGGGTTGGCCGGTAAAGCGTTTCCGAAGCTCGGGATCTTGGGTGGCTACACCGACCGGACAGGTATTTAAATGACATTTGCGCATCATCAAACACCCCGAAACAATTAAAGGCGCGGTGGCAAAACCAAACTCGTCTGCGCCTAACAAGGCACCAATAATAACATCACGTCCGGTACGCAAACCGCCATCAACCTGCACGGCAATACGACCGCGCAACTTGTTAAGCACCAAGGTTTGATGCGTTTCAGCCAAGCCAATTTCCCAGGGCAAACCGGCGTGTTTGATTGAACTCATTGGACTGGCACCGGTACCGCCGTCATAACCGGCAATGGTGACATGATCGGCATGGGCCTTGGAAACGCCTGCTGCGACTGTACCCACGCCCACTTCGGACACCAGCTTGACGCTGATTCGCGCTTGAGGATTGACGTTTTTTAAATCATGGATAAGCTGCGCGATATCTTCAATTGAATAAATATCATGATGGGGCGGCGGTGATATTAAGCCGACACCTTGCGTGGCATGACGGACTTTGGCAATCACCGCATCCACTTTATGCCCCGGCAATTGTCCACCCTCACCCGGTTTGGCACCCTGACTGATTTTAATTTGAATGTCATCGGCATTGACCAAATATTCAGTGGTCACACCAAAACGTCCGGAAGCGACCTGCTTGATTGCCGAGCGCATGGAATCGCCATTGGGCAAGGGCGTAAAGCGTTCTGAAAGCTCGCCGCCTTCACCGGTATTGGATTTGCCGCCGATGCGGTTCATGGCAATCGCCAAGGTCGTATGGGCTTCGTAAGAAATCGATCCAAACGACATCGCGCCGGTCGCAAAACGTTTGAGTATCTGCGTAACCGACTCGACTTCTTCCAGCGGCACCGGATTTGGCTCTTCCTTAAACGTCATTAAGCCGCGCAAGGTGAGTAACGCCTCGTTTTGCTCATCGATTAAACGACAAAAATCCGCATAACCTTCGGCACTGTTGGTGCGCGTGGCATGTTGCAAGGTGCTGATGGTGGCCGGTGTCCAGGTATGCGCTTCTCCGCGTATGCGATAAGCATATTCGCCACCGATATCCAGCGCATTTTTATACAACGGCGCATGACCAAACGCCAGTCGGTGACGGCGCAGGGTTTCTTCGCTAATTTCAGGCAGACCGGCTCCTTCAATCGTGCTGGTGGTGCCGGTAAAATAACGATCCAAAAACGGCTCTGACAAACCGATGGCGTTAAAAATTTGTGCGCCGCAATAAGATTGATAAGTCGAAATGCCCATTTTTGACATTACTTTTAACAAGCCCTTGGAAACCGCTTTGACATAACGCTTGTGCGCTTCGTACTCAGTCAGGTCGGGTATGTCGTGGCAAAGTACGGAAAGCGTATCCAGCGCCAGATAAGGATTGACCGCTTCCGCACCATACGCTGCCAACAAGGCAAAATGATGAACTTCTCGCGCTTCGCCCGTTTCGACAACCAAGCCCACTTTGGTACGCAAACCTTCACTGGTCAGATAGTGATGTACCGTAGAGGTTGCCAACAAGGCGGGAATGGCAACATGAGCCGCATCCAAATCACGATCAGACAGCGCCAAGATATTATTGCCTTCTTCGACCGCATTTTTTACCGCCAGACACAACTTATCAAGCGCGCCTTCCATACCGCTTGCGCCTAAATCGGAAGGATAGCAAAGTGTAAAGGTTTTCGTCTTAAATGCACCACCCGAACGGGCTTCAATGCGACGAATTTTTTCCAAATCCTGATTGGTTAAAACAGGCTGCTCAACTTCCAGGCGCTTATGCGTTCCACCCTCGTCCAACCCTAACAAGTTGGGGCGTGGACCGATGAGTGAAACCAGCGACATTACCAATTCTTCACGAATCGGGTCGATGGCCGGATTGGTGACTTGGGCAAAGCCTTGTTTAAAATAATCGTATAACAAACGCGGACGTTGCGACAGCACTGCCAACGCCGCATCAATCCCCATTGAACCGATGGCTTCCTGGCCTGTTTGCGCCATCGGTTTTAAGATAAATTCAATATCTTCACGGGTATAACCAAAGGCTTGTTGCCGGTCTAAAAGCGTGGCCGCATCCGGTGCCATCGCTGAAATTTCAGACGGCAGTTTGGAGACTAAAATGCGGGTTTTATCCAGCCATTCAGAATACGGCAAGCGAGCCGACAACTCCGCTTTTAATTCTGCGTCATCAATAATGCGGCCTTGCACGGTATCAATCATCAGCATTTTGCCCGGTTGCAAACGCCACTTTTTGATAATTTTATGCTGAGGTATATCCAGCACACCCATTTCCGATGCCATAATGACAAAATCGTCATCAGTAACGAGGTAACGCGCGGGACGCAAACCATTTCTATCCAAGGTCGCGCCAATCTGACGACCATCCGTAAAAGCAATTGCCGCCGGCCCGTCCCAAGGCTCCATAAGGGCTGCATTATATTCATAAAACGCCCGCAATTTTTCATCCATTAAAACATTGCCTGTCCAGGCTTCGGGAATAAGCAACATCATGGCGTGAGTGAGCGTATAACCGCCCGCTACCAATAATTCAACCGCATTATCAAAACATGCAGAATCCGATTGTCCTTCGGCAATTAACGGCCACAGTTTATGTACATCCTCACCCAACACTTTGGACGCGATGGAATGACGACGTGCCGCCATGCCGTTCATATTACCCCGCAAGGTATTGATTTCACCGTTATGGGCAATCATGCGGAAAGGGTGAGCGCGATCCCAAGTCGGGAAAGTATTGGTGGAAAAACGCTGATGCACCAGCGCCAGCGCACTGACGATGCGCTCATCATTCAGGTCGGGATAAAACGGGCCCACCTGGTTTGCCAGCAACATGCCTTTGTAAACCAAAGTACGCGTCGATAACGACGGCACATAAAAACAATGGCCATTGGTTAAATTTGAATCACGAACGGCGTTTTCGACTTGTTTGCGGATGACAAACAATTTGCGCTCAAAAGCATCCTGATCGGGGCAATCCACACCGCGCCCGATAAAAATTTGCCTGATAAAGGGCTCAACCAGCTTTGCCGATTCACCCAAGTCATGATTATCAACGGGCACATCACGCCAACCCAACAGCAGCGCTTTTTCTTGTGCAATGATTTCAGTCAACAGGGTTTCGCAACGTGTCCGGTCGGAGGCATCGCGTGGCAAAAACACCATACCTACCGCATAATCTCCCGCAGTCGGTAGTGACAACCCTTGTTTTTCACACTCGGCACGTAAAAAAGCATCAGGCATTTGAATTAAAATTCCCGCACCATCACCCGCATAAGGATCGGCACCGACTGCGCCACGGTGGGTCAGGTTTGTAAGTAAATCCAAACCCTGCTTTACAATCGCATGACTTTTATGACCTTTAATATGAACAATAAAACCGACTCCGCACGCATCATGTTCATGGCGTGGATCGTATAAACCTTGTCTGGCTGGTAACGTACTTTGACTCATGATCACCTCTAAAAGAATATTACAAAAGGGTTGCTATTTCCCTTTACAAACCCTCGTCCTGCACTCGTGCCAAGGCTTCCACCAGAAGATGCAAACGGGCAAAACCGCTAAATTATACAGATGACGAACAAGACTGTCAGGTGATGTTTTACAACACTTATTAAACAATCGCAAGCATTCAAAAAACCGTTATAAATTGATTTAACCAGAAAACAGGCAATGACTATAAAATTTAACAATGGATGCCTTGTAAATTTAACAGCAAACTGGTGATTAGCTACACCTAATGGAGGTATTTTTTCTTAATCGTTTAATAAGTATGGTATCTTTCCATCTATGTTGGATGCTTGAATTTATGGTCAATTAATTATGAACGAAAAATTTGATGTGGTAATTGTAGGCGGCGGCATGGTTGGAGCCGCCGTTGCTTGTAGTCTGGGCGGCAGTTTATTAAAAGTTGCGGTTATCGAAAACTCGCCGCCTGCGCCTTATGCACCTGATCAACCGCATGATATGCGGGTTTCTGCGCTGAGTATCGCGTCTAAAAATATCCTTGAAACCGTAGGTGCCTGGGAGGGTGTCGTCAATCGACGCTTTTGCCCTTTCCGAAGGATGCGTGTTTGGGAAACGGCAGGTGATACTGAATTTTGCAGTGATGATATTAATTATCCCGAGCTGGGTTACATCGTAGAAAATCGGGTGACTCAATTGGCGTTATTGGAGCGCCTGCAGGCATTTGATAATATTGAATTAATTTGTCCTGTCAGTATTAAAAAAATCAATTACGTTGCCGGAAAACCCGGCGAAGTAGAGCTGGAAGACGGACGAATATTGTCTGCAAATGTTCTGGTTGCTGCCGATGGCGGTCAGTCCCGAGTCCGGCAAACGGTAGGTTTGGGTGTGACCAGTTGGGATTATAAACAACATGCCCTGGTGATTTATATTGAAACGGCTTATGGGCAACAGGATATAACCTGGCAACGCTTTTTGCCTAGCGGCCCGCAGGCATTTTTACCGTTAACCGGACATTATGGCTCCATCGTCTGGTACAACTCACCTGATGAAGTCAATCGGTTAAAGACCTTATCATTTGAAGCATTAAAAGACGAACTGGTGGTGGCGTTTCCTGATTGTCTGGGTCAAGTAAACAACGTGCTGGGCGTGGCAAGCTTTCCTCTTAAACGACAACATGCACAGAGCTATGTTAAACCCGGTGTCGTTCTGGTGGGTGACGCGGCACACATGATTAATCCTCTGGCAGGACAAGGGGTTAATATTGGTTTGCTGGATGCCGCAGCCTTGGGTGAAGTATTACTTGAAGCCGTAAAAGAAGGACTTGATCTCGGCAGTTTAACCGTTTTAAAACGCTATGAAAAAATGCGGCGCAATGAAAACCTGAAAATGATGACCGTCATGGACATTTTTTATCAGGTATTCAGCAATGAAGTATTACCCCTAAAACTGATACGCAATTTAGGTTTGGGACTGGCTGAACGCATTTTGCCCGCTAAAAATAAAGTCATGCGCAGCGCAATGGGCTTGGAAGGCAAGTTACCCAAACTGGCTCGGGGTGAGCGGATTATTTAATTTTCACTGGTTGATCACCACAAAAACACGACGTTTTATTTATTCGTGTCTTTGTGGTGCTAACTGATTTTAATGTGCTGCGGTAGTCTCTGTAAAAACAACGTCGATGCTGGTTGCATCCAGTATATTATCCAGCCATTGTTCAAGCTCTGCTTCTGAAGCTTTTGCTATACGTTCAATAGCCCAGTCGGGCAGGGTCTGAAAGCGGCGTTCTAACTGGCGACGTAAAATTTTTTGCTCGCCTTTTAGCACACCTTTTAGCTCGCCTTTTAGCATACCTTTTTCCATCCCAATTTCCATCCCTTTCTCTATCCCTTTCTCTATCCCAATCCGTTCTACGCTAGTGACATATTGCATTTGTTCTTTCTCCTCAAGGACTTGTATTTCACACCACAATTGTTGTTCCAGTGCTTTAGGCAATCGCATCATCCAATCAATAACTTTAAACAAATCGATAACGCGCTGCTTGTCCCATTGACGCTGGTATAAAATTTTTACCAGGGCATATTTGGCTTCATAACGTTGAGCGTCATTTTTTCGGGTCTGTTGAGTCAAAATATGCGTCGCGGTGACTATGGCAAACGAATTTTCCGATGTTTTTAATGTTTCAAGCTGACCATGGTAATCAGTCAACTTAGCCACAGGAAATTCAAGGGTATGTTTACAGCCCAAGAACTCAAAGCCAAAAGACGACGGTCTCCAGTTTTTATGTTCATCGGCTAATACCGCTAAACTGGCGACAGGTTGCCGAAACCGATCATAAATCCGGTAATTGTAAACAAACATGCGTTCAGCAAATTCAGTTTGTTTAGAGCCTTGTACCTCAATGTGAACGTACAACCACTTCTCTTCGCCAGTCAATAATTTAATCTGAACTAATTTATCAACAAAGCGTTTGCCTAATTCAGCATCTCTTACGACCGAGCGTAATTCCTGATCCAAAAATACCGGATTTTCAGTCCAGTCGATTTGTTCGTAAGCGGATGGAAAATAAAAATCTATAAATTCTGGAAAATAATGCTCAACCGCTTCTTTCCAGGGACTATCGTAATCATCTGTTACGGGTAAATCAACATTCTCATCCGACTGGCTCATAATATCCTTTATTGGCTGTTTTAATTATAAGTGAGTTAGCCTCAAGGTCATACCTTTTAGATTAGGGTGCGAATTTGGATAAGACGAAAAACCCACGAAACCTTTAATTATTACGCATCAAACACGCCAGTCTTTGTCTGTTAGTGATCCAGCAGCAACTTAACTTTTTGAGCAGCTTGCTCACAATCAATAGCAGACTGCTCAACGCGCCGACTTAAAAAAAGCCCCGTATCCAAGCCTTCACTTTCGCGGGAAGCGTATTCATTAAGGGGGCCACAGGCTTCCTGCATGTGTTGTTCTGCTTTTAATAAATCATCATGATTGCTTTTGTCATCCGTTTCCAAATAGTCCATAATTTCGCTGGTCAGGCTGTTTTGCAGTTTAAACACGCCTTCCACATAACGCGTAAATTCTTCTTTGCTCTGGCCATTTGCACCATAGCTACCAAAAAAAGGCGTGCCACAACCTGACAACATTAGCGTAACCCACATCAGCATTAAGCCTGGAAGATTAACCCAATTTGGATTCCTTACTGTCATTTTAATCCTGCATAAGGCTTCAGTTAAAATCATAATATACTATATATCAAGTTTAGCGGGACACGAAAAAACAACTCACCATTAAATAGGTATTGATTTACAGCTATAATATAGCTTAAAAGTCTGCCCTGTTTTTTTGTATTATCAAAACATCGTTAGGTGTATACTCCAACGCATTTATATCTCAAAACTCAGTAAACATGGGGATTAAACTGATGACTGAAAAGACAGTGAGCAAGTACCTGAACAACCTTGAAAAACACTTCGCTAATGACAATCCGGTATTGCTAAAATCAGCAAAAATCTTTCATGAACTTGATCAAATTGAATTCGATCTTGGACTCATTGAAATGGATGAAACGACTGCCTGTAAAAACTCATGGTGGCCAATAATCAGTTTAATTGGCGGTAATTCTACAGCCAAATCCCGTTTTATTAACAGCTATCTGGGTGCACAGCAAGTGCTCTCCGGTATTCAGGCATCCAGTCACAAATTTACGGTGCTACTGCAAAACAGCCAAGCCAATCCGGCGACTTTACCCGGCACAGCACTGGACGTTGATCCTCGCTACCCCTTTTATCAAATCAGCAAACAAATTGAACAACTGCAAAAAGGCGAAGGTAATCGCATTAATGCTTACCTGGAATTAAAAACCATTAACAGCGACCGCCTAAAGGGCAAATTATTCATTGATTCGCCCAATATAAGCGCTGCACCAACCCAGCCGATTAATTCAATGTTAACAAAACATATCATTGAACACTCTGATTTGGTTTTGGTTTTTACTGATGTATTTGAGTCGGCATCACCCATGCTGGATGAATTAATACAAACTATTATCCTGCACCAAGACTCCAATAAATTTATTTACCTGATAGACGAACCTTTAGCTGCAATCAATCCAGCCAAAGCTAATGAAATTATTTCTTCCTGGCAACGCAAATTATCCGGAACGGGCTTAAATACCGGACAATTTATTATCGCACCGACTCAGCAAAACAGTATTAATGCGCTCAACAAAGTCGATTTTTCCGAAATAGACCAACGCATGTCAAATGTTGGCTATGACCGAACCTATCGGATTCTGGACTCGCTGGAAAAGAACATACGAGAGATTGAAGACGTGATAATACCGGAGGTAAGAAGCGGCATCCTTCTATGGAAAGAGCGCGTCAACATTTCCAGCCTGATTATTCTTTGCTTTATTGCTGTTCTGGCAGTTTTTGCTGAAATAAATATTGGGGTTTTAGAGTTTTTAATTGACCCGATTATTGGGCCGATATTAATCCTCATTCTGTTGGGCATTATGATACCCACACATTTACTGATCAGTAAACTGCACGCGAAATTAATCATTAATAAATTAAATGAACGACAAAAAGAACTGCATTTAATGGGCAACCTGGCTAATCTCTTTGAACAGAACTTAACCTTTGTGCGTATGCTTTTGCCTCTTACTGAACCCGCTGCCTGGAACAAGAAAATTAAAGCCCGCTTAATGCAGTTAACCGATAAAGCCAAAGAACTGGTGCAGTCATTAAATGATGACTTTGGCACTTATGATGAGGTTGATTCTTACAATGCCCCCCTGGAAACCGGTTATAAAGACGAGCACCACGCCAGCTATCTTGATTTATCGAAAATTAAATAATAATGACAGGACATTAAAGAACCTATAGTCGTCACTACCCGCATGACTTGCCATGTTACCAATTGAAATTTTAAGACAATATCTGCCTTTGTGCTGGTTTAAACATAACCCGCTTGAGTTGACCCGGTCAAAGGCGTTTTTTAAACAAAATCTATTGTTCTATTTTATTGTTGAGTATTTCATGCAAGCCAACATGACGGATGATCCTTTTGAATCGTTTGTTGAAGTGGCGATACAAACACTGTTAACGCTTCTGTTTATAGGCTTTATACTGCGTTTAAACAAAACCTTATACGCCTATCTACAAGTAACCACAGCCATTTTGGTGTGTGCCAATATAATATCTCTTTTCGTCATCCCCGTTTTAATCTGGCTAACCGTCAGTGAGGATCTATTAAGCTATTATAGTTTGGGGATATTGTTCTTATGGGAGCTTACCGTGATGGCTTATATTTTCAGAAAAATCCTTGCTATCAATTCTGCCGCCAGTATAGCCTTGTCATTGCTTTATTTTACCGTGAGTTATTTAGGGGCGTTTACTATTGGACAGATATTGATTTGAGCTTGCGGATTTTAGTTAAGTGGGTAGAGCGAAAGATTTTTTATGAATTACTACAATCATAATGCCCACCAATGGCAAATATAAAAACGGAATTATCATCGAAACGATAAATCAATCTATCTTTTTGAGATAAGCGACGCGACTATAATCCCGTTAGTGCGTGCTTGAGTGGTTCGGGTTTTCCCAAACCATAACGTGGGTCATTTCTAAGCATCTCTTTTAAAATACGGCATAATTGTTCATGCTGTTTTTTATCCTGTTGCCTTAATGCTTCGTAAACCTCCCAAGTTTTACCCTCAAATACTAATGATCGCATTTAATTCCTCTGGTGTTGGCTGATAACCGGTATTTTGTTGATGCGTTTGACGGGATAATGCAATTTGCCGCATTAATTCATCGTTTTGCAAAATATAGTCGGTTTCATCAGCAATCATTTCGTCCGTGTCATCTTCAACAATAATAAGCACTTCAATCTTTTTCCCTTTTAAGAAGGGTAACGGTTTGCTTAGGTTAAGTTGCTGGGGATTTTCCAGTGTCAGTATTTCTTTATAGGCGTACATGCTATACCTCTTATATTACTTACTCGATGTAACAGAACGGAATCGAAGCTAATGAAAGACGTCAAAACCCTCGAACCCGCACCACTGCATCAAGGCTACTTTCTGTTAACCCACATACTGCGTAATCAAACCTTGTAACTGGTTCTTGTCGAGTTGTTGATTATCCACTTTTAGATAAGCCACCGCCTCATCGTAGTGCAGGGTAATTTCTTCTACCCCGACCACTTTCAACATTGCGGCCACAAAATCGTTGGCTTCCTGCTCGTTAATTTTTTCTAATGAAATAAGCAAATTAGCCCAATACCGGGGTGGCTTCATACTGATTGACAGTATTAACCAGCTCAAGGCGGCCGCGGCGCAAAACAAGAACACGCCGGTGGCACCATAAGCGCCATAACACCAGCCCCCTACTCCGCCGCCAATACCTGCGCCCAAAAACTGGCAGGTTGAATAAACGCCCATTGCCGTGCCTCTTAAATCGCCGGGTGCCGTCTTGGAGATTAATGAAGGCAAGGTTGCTTCCAACAAATTAAAGCCTGTAAAAAACAACCAGAGAAAACCAATGATGCCAGGCAAAGACGCATGAAACTGCATTAAACCCAGATCAGCCAAAACCAGTGCGGCAATGGCACCGATAAAAACCGGCTTCATCTTGCGTTTTTTTTCTGCCAAAATAACGAATGGAATAATGGCGGCCATTGAGATAACAAAAACAGGCAAATAAACTTTCCAGTGCTCGGCAGGTAGCAAACCGGTATCACGCATTAATAAAGGCACCACCACAAAACTGGCCGTTAAAATGGCATGTAAAATAAAAATACCATAATTAAGTCGCAATAAATCATGATTTTTTAAGATATTAAAAAACTGGCCCGGCACCAGCTCCGCATCCCTGTGTACTTTGGATTTCTGCGGATCGGGTACTTGATAACGAATAACCCAGATAGCCAGCAATGACAGCCCTGCAATCAGCCAGAATATACCGTGAACCCCAATAAATCCGGCAATCACCGGCCCTGCGGTAATGGCCACGCCAAAAGAGACGCCGATGCTAAGACCAATTAATGCCATCGCTTTCGTGCGATGCACTTCTTGCGTTAAATCTGCCACCAAAGCCATAATAGGTGCGGCTATTGCGCCAGATCCCTGGATGGCCCGCCCCAATAAAACGCCGTAAATACTGCTTGAAAGGGCTGCAACCACACTGCCGATAAAAAACAGTATCAAGCCAATAATAATGATTTTTTTTCTGCCAAACCGATCGGACATCAAGCCGAAAGGAATTTGTAAAATCGCCTGGCTAATACCATAAATACCAATAGCCATGCCGATTAATGAAGGCGTTGAGCCGTCAAGTTGTTCGGCAAATAATGACAATACCGGCAAAATTAAAAACAAGCCAAGCATACGCAAGGCATAAATACTTGCTAAAGACCACGTTGCACGCTTTTCCGATGCGGTCATCGGACTCGTAATATCCTGCACTTTTGTCAAAACCGGTTGCTCCTTTGCGTCAAAAATTTAAGTATCATAAACAGTATGTGGTCATAATAAAACCCTGTTTATATTTCATGTTATTTAAAATCATTTTTCTGCTTAACAATACCTGATTAGCAAGATGCTTAAGCCAGTGACACAAACCCGTCATTCCGGCATGGATGCCGGAATCCAGTCACAGGGATGTGAAATTCTATCTGGCATTGCACCTGAAACTTGACCATTTATATCCCCTCACCCCAGCCCTCTCCCGGTGGGAGAGGGAGCAAGATGCCGAAGTTATTTCATGCGCACTCCTAAAACCGACTCCACGACATGACCGTTGCAAATTTTGAATCGCCAAACTTAATCGAAAAACGCTTACTCAAAAAACCGCTTTAAATAATGCCCCGTATACGAAGCCGCATTTTCAGAAACCTGTTTCGGTGAGCCTTCGGCAACCAGCGTACCGCCACCGTCGCCGCCTTCCGGCCCCATATCTATCAGCCAGTCGGCGGTTTTAATCACATCCAGGTTATGTTCGATAACAATAACGGTATTGCCATGATCACGCAAGGTATGCAGCACACCCAGCAATTGTTTTATATCATGAAAATGCAGGCCTGTCGTCGGTTCGTCCAAAATATATAAGGTCTTGCCGGTATCGCGCTTGGAAAGCTCTTTAGCCAATTTAACGCGTTGCGCTTCGCCGCCGGAAAGCGTTGTCGCATTTTGTCCCAGGGTAATATAACTCAAACCGACCTCGGTTAAGGTGTGTAACTTTCTGGCTAACGTAGGTACCGGACTAAAAAATTCAGCCGCATCTTCTACGGTCATCTCCAACACTTGATGAATGGTTTTGCCTTTATAACGTATTTCCAGCGTTTCACGGTTATAACGTTTGCCGTTGCAAGCATCACAATGCACAAAAATGTCCGGTAAAAAGTGCATTTCAACTTTGATAACGCCATCCCCTTTACAGGCTTCGCAACGTCCACCTTTAACATTAAAACTAAAACGACCGACTGTATAACCGCGTGAACGTGCCTCATGGGTCGCAGAAAAAAGCTCGCGTATCGGCGTAAACAAACCGGTGTAAGTTGCCGGATTGGAACGCGGCGTTCGACCTATCGGACTTTGATCAATATCAACCACTTTATCAAAATGCTCCAGCCCTTCGATGGCATCACAAGGTGCGGGAATAACGCCGGCACGATTAATTAACCGTGCTGCATGGGCATATAAAGTATCGTTAACCAAGGTTGATTTACCGGAACCCGAAACGCCGGTTACACAAGTCAGCAAGCCCACCGGAAAGGAAATATCCACATTTTTCAGATTATTGCCGTAGGCATTGCGAATGGTAATTACCTTGTCTTTATCGATAGGGGTTAATGATTCCGGAATTTCAATACTCACTTTTCCGGACAAATATTGGCCTGTTAAAGAATCTTCGTTATTAAGAATATCATCCAGTGTACCTTGGGCAATAATCCGGCCACCATGAACGCCCGCGCCAGGGCCGATATCAACAATATGCTGAGCCGCGCGAATGGCATCTTCGTCATGCTCAACCACGATAACGGTATTGCCCAAATCACGCAGATGAAACAAGGTGTTAAGCAAGCGCTGGTTGTCGCGCTGATGCAAACCGATAGACGGTTCATCAAGCACATACATGACGCCTACCAAACCGGCACCAATTTGACTGGCGAGACGAATACGCTGCGCTTCGCCGCCGGAGAGTGTGTCGGCACTGCGATCCAGCGTTAGATAATCCAGCCCGACGTTAACCAAAAATTCCAGCCGCTCCTGAATTTCTTTAATGATTTTTACAGAAATTTCGCCCCGCTGCCCTGGCAGACATAAGGTCTCAAAGAAGGCCAGCGATTTGCGGATAGGTAAATGGGTCAGTTGATGAATCGGAAATTCTTCAATAAAAACATGTCGGGCAGCGACATTAAGACGTGCGCCATTGCACACATTACAGGGCTTATGAGAACGATATTTTGCCAATTCTTCACGAACCATCTGCGAATCGGTCTCAAGGTAACGCCGCTCCATATTGGCAATAATACCTTCAAAACGATGTTTTTTTGTTTTAACCGACCCCGTGCCGGACATAAACTTAAATTCAATGGCCGCATTTCCGCTACCATAAAGCACGGCGTCTTGCGCTTCTTTAGGCAGCTCTGAAAAAGGCACTTCAAGATCAAAACCATAATGCTGAGCCAGTGAACAAATCATTTGATAATAATAGGCATTGCGGCGATCCCAACCACGAATAGCACCACCGGCAAGACTGATATCGGGGTTATGGACAATCAAATCAGCGTCAAAATGCTGCCTTACACCCAAACCATCACAACTGCTACACGCACCTTTGGGGTTATTAAACGAGAATATGCGCGGCTCCAACTCGGTTAAACTGTAACCGCATTGAATACACGCATAACGCTCGGAAAAAACCAATTCCGTGGCATCTTCAATACAGGCAGCAATTGCGATACCGTCGGCAATACGCAAAGCTGTCTCAAAGGACTCAGATAAGCGCAGGGCAATATCATCACGCACTTTAAAACGGTCAACCACCACTTCTATAGTATGTTTCTTTTTTAAATCCAAAGCCGGTGCTTCATCCAAATCATAAACAACACCATCGATACGGGCGCGTATTAAACCTTGGGCACGCAAGTCATCCAATAACTGACTATGCTCGCCTTTACGATCATTAATAACGGGTGCCAACAACATCCAGCGTTGATCTTGCGGTTGCGCAAGAATGTGGTCAACCATC
>Ga0007794_10000135_pt1 | contig 23073 bp, 18 predicted proteins | sample CryBogmetaGMA5M_FD_60365 | JGI IMG/M metagenome (GOLD analysis project Ga0007794, IMG submission 60365) | Freshwater microbial communities from Crystal Bog, Wisconsin, USA - MA5M | ecosystem: Environmental > Aquatic > Freshwater > Lake | place: Crystal Bog, Wisconsin, USA | collected 2009-07-06
GCGCCTCGGATTTCAAGGTCGTGCATGGCGAGGTAAAAGCCCGAGCCCAGCTCTTCCATTTGCTGAATCGCGTCCAAGCGTTGCGCCGCTTGTTTGGTCAGGCCCTGTGTGTCGGGCACCATCAGGTAGGCGTAGGCTTGGTGGTGGCTGCGTCCGACGCGGCCGCGCAACTGGTGCAGCTGAGCCAAACCAAACTTGTCGGCGCGGCTCATGATGATGGTGTTGGCGCTGGGCACGTCAATGCCGGTTTCGATGATGGTGGAGCACAGCAGTATGTTGTAGCGTTGGGCCACAAAGTCACGCATGACGCGCTCAAGTTCGCGCTCGGGCATTTGGCCGTGGGCGACGGCGATGCGGGCTTCGGGTAGCAGCTCTTCTAGCTGGGCGCGACGGTTTTCAATCGTGGCCACATCGTTGTGCAAAAAGTAGCACTGGCCACCCCGTTTGAGTTCGCGCAGCACAGCTTCACGAATCACGCCGTTGCCTTCGTTGCGGACAAAGGTTTTGATGGCCAGGCGGCGTTGCGGCGCGGTGGCAATCACGCTCAAGTCGCGCAGGCCTTCCAGCGCCATGCCCAAGGTGCGAGGGATGGGCGTGGCAGTGAGCGTGAGGATGTCCACCTCAGCGCGCATGGCCTTCATGGCTTCTTTGTGGCGTACACCAAAGCGGTGCTCTTCATCAATGATGAGCAGACCGAGGTCTTTGAATTTGACCGACTCGCTCAGCAATTTGTGCGTGCCGATGACGATGTCGACTTGGCCTTCAGCCAAACCTTTGGCAGCGGCGGTGATTTCTTTGGCCGAGCGAAAGCGGCTCATCTCAGCAATCTTGATGGGCCATTTGCTAAAGCGGTCGACCAAGGTTTGGTAATGTTGCTCGGCGAGCAAGGTGGTGGGCGCTAAAAAGGCCACTTGCTTGCCGCCAGTGACGGCCACAAACGCGGCACGCAAGGCCACTTCCGTTTTGCCAAAGCCCACGTCGCCACAGATCAGGCGGTCCATGGGGCGTGGGCTGATCATGTCTTGCATGACCGCGTGGATGGCGGCGCGTTGGTCGGCGGTTTCTTCAAAGCCAAAGTCGTTGGCGAAGGTTTCGTAGTCTTGCGGTGAGTAGCGGAAGGGGTGGCCTTGGCGCGTCGCGCGGCGGGCGTAGATGTTCAGGAGTTCTGCGGCTGCATCGCGCACTTGCTCGGCAGCGCGGCGTTTGGCTTTGTCCCATTGGGCGGAGCCAAGTTTGTGCAAAGGGGCTTCGTCGGCACTCACGCCGGTGTAGCGGCCAATCAGGTGCAGTTGGCTCACCGGCACATAGAGCACGGCGCTGTCAGCGTATTCGAGGTGCAAGAACTCTTGCAGCGCGGGTGATCCATCGGCGTTCTTCTCGCCCAAGTCCATGTTGACCAAACCACGGTAGCGGCCAATGCCGTGGGCGTTGTGCACCACGGGGTCTCCTAGGTTGAGCTCAGCCAAGTCTTTGATGAGGGCTTCTACGTCGCTGACTTGCTCTTGTTTCTTGCGTCGGCGTGTGGTTGCACCCACCGCAAACAGTTCGGTCTCGGTGATCAGGTCTAGGCCGGCTTCGGTCCAGCTGAACCCGACTTGCAAGGCGGCGGTGGCGATGCCGAACTTTTCTGCACTGGCTTCAAACTCAGCCAGCGAGTCAAACGCGGGTGGGTTGAGGTTGGAGGAGCGTAGAAAGTCGAGCAGGCTTTCGCGTCGGCCATCGCTCTCGGCCAAGATGAGCAAGCGGTTGGCCGTGTGGCCTGCATAGGCTTGCAGTTTTTGTAGGGGGTCTGCCGCACCGCGCACCACCGTGAGGTCGGGCAGGGTTTGTGCAAACGCGTTGTCGATCACGTCCGTGACGTGGGGTCGCAGGTTGAATTGCGCGTAGCTGTTGGCGGCGGCGTAAAACTGCTCGGCGTTCAAGAATAAATTTGCCGGAGGCAAGGCGGGTCGCTCTGGGTCACCCTGCACCAAGCGGTAACGGTCTTGCGTGTCTTGCCAAAAGCGTTGAAAGACTGACTCTAGGTCCCCATGCAGCACCACCGTGGCAGAGCCACCGAGGTAGTCAAAGACGTTGGCGGTCTCTTCAAAGAACAAAGGCAGGTAGTACTCAATGCCTGCGGTGGCGATGCCGTTGCCAATATCTTTGTAGATCCGGCTCTTGGTCGGGTCGCCCTCGAGCATTTCGCGCCAACGGTTGCGAAACAGCGCGCGCGCGGCATCGTCCATCGGGAACTCGCGCCCTGGCAGCAAGCGTACTTCGGGCACGGGGTAGAGGCTGCGTTGGCTGTCTGGGTCAAAGGTGCGGATGGAATCGATTTCGTTGTCAAACAAATCCACACGGTAGGGCACCAGCGAACCCATGGGGAACAGGTCAATCAAACCGCCGCGAACGGCGTACTCGCCTGGGCTGACCACTTGGGTCACGTGCGTGTAGCCTGCAAGCGTGAGTTGCGACTTCAGCTTGGCTTCGTCGAGTGCTTGCTTGACCTTGAAGTGGAAGGTGTAGCCCGCCAAGAACGCGGGGGGTGCCAAACGGTACAGCGCGGTGGTGGCGGGAATGAGCACCACATCGGCATCGCCTTGCGAGATGCGCCACAGCGTGGCCAAGCGCTCGCTGATCAGGTCTTGATGGGGCGAGAAGCTGTCGTAGGGCAGTGTTTCCCAATCTGGGAAGAGCACGCAGCGCAAGTCGGGGGCGAAGAACGCCATTTCGTCTTGTAAACGCTGTGCGTCACCCGCATCGGCGGTGACGATGGCCACGCGTTGTTGCTTGGCTTTTTCGCGGGTGCCTAACTGCGCGAGCAGCAAAGCATCGGCAGAACCGATAGGGCGGGGCAGGGCAAATCGCTTGCCAGGACTCAATGAGGGCAGATGCATTGCTGTAATTCTAGAATGGGGGCTGGGCTCTATGCCCAAAATTATTCAATGCCCTCACATATCTCCCCCCCCGATCGTTTTTTTGCGGTCATCCCGTGCGCGGGTTTTGGTAGTCGCGCTGGCACGTCCCTGCCTAAGCAATACCAACCCATCGCGGGTGTACCCATGGTGGTCCACACCCTCAAAGCCTTTGCCGGCGTGGGGCGTATCACGCAAGGCTTGCTGGTGTTAGCGCCTGACGATGCCCACATGGACGACGTGCTGGCGGCCTACCCGCAGCCCCTGTTTGGCAGCGTGCGCAACGGCGGGGCAACCCGTGCTGCCAGCGTGTTGGCGGGTTTGCATCAGTTGGCGCAGCAGGGCGTACGCGACTCTGATTGGGTATTGGTGCATGACGCGGCCCGTTGCTTGGTCACGTCAGCGCAAATCAACGCCTTGATCGACGCCTGCCAAACGGATGACGTGGGCGGCTTGTTGGCGCATAAGCTGGCCGACACATTAAAAACAGAGCTTGAGGGTCGCGTGTCACAAACGGTGGACCGATCCGACAAATGGTTGGCGCAAACCCCGCAAATGTTTCGCTTGGGGGTGTTGCAACAGGCCTTGGCGCACGCAGGTCCGGCTGTGACGGATGAGGCCAGTGCCCTTGAGGCTGTGGGTTTGCACCCTAAGCTGGTCGCTGGCAGTGCACAAAACTTCAAGGTCACGTACCCAGAAGACTTTGCGTTGGCTGACGCTATTTTGAAATCAAGAGGTTGAATCGCGCATGACTGTTCCAACATTTCGAATCGGTGAGGGCTGGGATGTCCACGCTCTGGTGGAGGGGCGTCCCTTGATGTTGGGCGGCGTTCGCATTGAACACACCCATGGCCTGCTAGGGCACTCCGATGCGGATGTGCTGTTGCATGCGATCACAGACGCCTTGTTGGGCGCTGCTGCATTGGGCGACATCGGCAGGCACTTCTCCGATACGGATGACGCTTACAAAGGTGCAGATTCTTGGTTGTTGTTGCAAAAGACAGCCGCATTGGTCAGGGCTGCCGGCTATCAGATTGGCAACATCGACAGCACGGTGATCGCCCAAACGCCCAAGCTGGCGGGGCATATGCCCACCATGTGTCAACGCATCGCGCAGGCGTTGGACGTGGATGTGTCGCGTGTGAATGTGAAAGCGAAGACCGCTGAGAAGTTAGGCCCCGTCGGGCAAGGCCTAAGCATGGAAGCGCGTGCGATCGCGCTGATTTACTGATTGCTCATTGATTTGGGGCTCAAGGCGACTAAGCCTTCCACCACCTCTCGAACAACACGGCGGTGCTCGGGTTGGAGCGAAAAGTAGCGAGAGATCAACTGCTGGTCAACCAAGTTGATGCGCTCGTCCTTCGATGCCTCGTCTGCAGGGCGCGGGGGCGGGGTGCCAAACAACAACCCCTCTGGTGAAATTTTCAGCCATTTAGACAAGACCAAGAGCTTGTCTTGCTTTGGGATGGAGACCCCCATGAGCCAGTTGCGTGCGGCATGGGACGAGATTCCTTCACCCCAATAACGCAAGTTGAACTCGTTGGCGACGACGGTTGCAGAGACTCTGATGCCCGCGTCTTTGAGCGCGGCGCGGAATCGGTCTGCAAATTTGTTGGTTTCTCGGGGGTAGATTTGTGTCATGCCTCGAAGGTACGAGAGATTTGTTTATTTGTTGTAATTGTAAGTAGGAAATTTATGTATTTTAGTTATTTAGTTTTATAAAGTTTCACCAAATCTACCCGTGCCCTTGAGCTTTACCTTTACTGAGCCACCCAACCACCGTCCATGTTCCAAGCCACGCCACGCACGTTGTTGCCCGCTGCGGAGCAGAAGAAAACGGCCAGTTCACCCAACTCCTCGGGCGTCGTGAATTGCAGGGAGGGCTCTTTTTCACCTAACAAGAGCTTGATAGATTCATCGTTGGAGATATTCAAGGCCGCCGCTTTGGCATCCACCTGCTTTTGAACGAGGGGGGTCAAGACCCAGCCAGGGCAAATGGCATTGCAAGTGACGCCTGTGGTGGCGTTTTCGAGCGCGGTGACTTTGGTCAAGCCCACAATGCCATGCTTCGCTGCGACATAAGCGGATTTGTTTGCCGAACCCACCAAGCCGTGGATAGATGCCACATTGATGATGCGGCCCCAGTTGGTCTTTTGCATGTGTGGCAGTGCCAAGCGCGAGGTGTGGAAGGCGCTGGTGAGGTTGATCGCGATGATGGCGTCCCAACGCTCCACAGGGAAGTCTTCAATAGATGCCACGTGCTGAATACCGGCGTTGTTCACCAAAATATCGACACCACCAAAAGTATCTGCCGCGAACTGCATCATGGCTTCAATCTCTGAGGCCTTGCTCATGTCTGCGCCGTGGTAGCCCACTTTGACGCCAAATGCTGCCACTTCACGTTTGGGTCCTTCCGTATCCCCAAATCCATTGAGAATGATGTTGGCACCTTGGCGTGCCAATGATTTGGCAATACCTAAACCAATGCCGCTGGTTGAGCCGGTGACGAGAGCTGTTTTACCGATAAGTGTGCGTTCAGACATTTTTAAAACTCCATGCATTACGATGAGAAACTTATAGACATTATGCGGTTCAGCGGCTTACATGAAACATAACGGAGAAATGCAACACGCCTCGCGTTTGAGCGCGTCCTTGCAAGATTTACCGGATCAACCCGAGGCCTTGTTGCGTGCGCGTGCCTTCGCGCAACCCTTGTTGATGGGGGCCGTACTCGACACAGGCGAAGACGTGCTGTCGCATGCCGATGCAACGGCGAGCATCCTCGACCAAATTGGTGGCTCTGAGGCGATGCAAGCCGCGTCGTATCTGGTGTACGCCGCAGAGCATTTGCAAAAGCCAGAAGACGTCATTGCCAAAGCCTTTGGCTCAAGCTATGCCGAGCTGGCCATGGAGACCACCCGCTTGATTCGCGTGCAACGCATGGCGCGTGCGGTGGCTGCAGAGTCTCAAGCCGCAGCGATGCAAACCGAAAACGTGCGCAAGATGTTGCTGGCCTTCTCGCGTGATCTACGTGTGGTGTTGCTGCGCTTGGCCTCACGTCTGCAAACCTTGCGGTATTTCGCCGCATCCAAACAACCCGTGCCCCACAGCTTGGCTTATGAGTCCTTGCATGTGTTCGCACCCTTGGCCAACCGCTTGGGCATCTGGCAGATCAAGTGGGAAATGGAAGACCTGTCCTTCCGTTTCTTAGAACCAGATACCTACCGTGAAATCGCCAATTTATTAGACGAAAAACGAATCGAACGAGAGAACTATGTGGTTCAGTTGCGCGAAACCTTGGCGGCTGATTTGCAAGCCCTCGGTGTCAGCGCGCAAGTGGCAGGGCGACCCAAGCACATCTACAGCATCGTTAAAAAAATGCGCGGTAAATCGCTAGATTTCTCACGTGTCTTCGACGTGCGAGCCTTGCGCGTGGTGGTGGCCTCGGTCCCCGACTGCTACGTGGCCTTAAGTTTGGTGCACAACAACTTCTCTCCCATCGTGGAAGAGTTTGACGACTACATCGCCAAACCCAAGTCAAACGGCTACCAATCGCTGCACACGGTGGTGCGCGATGCACTGGGTCGTCCGATTGAAATCCAAATTCGCACCCAAGCCATGCATGACCATGCCGAGCACGGCGTCGCCGCGCATTGGGCCTACAAAGAAGCCGGTACCAAAGGCTATGCAGGCGTGAGTGCCTCGGGCGACTATGACGCCAAGATCGCTGTCTTGCGGCAACTGTTAGCGTGGGAGCGCGATCTCTCAGCGGACGCGCAAAGCCAAGCCACCACCGACACCTTGAGCGACCGCATTTATGTGCTGACGCCCGATGCTGCCGTCGTCGAACTGCCGCAAGGCGGCACGCCCATCGACTTTGCTTACACCTTGCATACCAATTTGGGCCATCGCTGTCGTGGTGCGCGCGTGGATGGCGCAATGGTCCCGCTCAACACGCCGCTTAAAAATGGTCAAACTGTCGAGGTCACGGCTCTCAAAGAAGGGGGGCCTTCGCGCGATTGGTTGAACACCGAGCTCGGCTTCTTAGTCAGCTCGCGTGCGCGCTCCAAGGTGCGTGCGTGGTTCAACGCACAAGCCATGCAAGAGACGGCCGCAAAAGGCCGAGAAGCCGTTGAAAAGCTCTTGCAGCGCGAAGGCAAAACGGCCATCAAATTAGAGGACTTGGCATCGCAACTCGGCTTCAAGTCGGCGGAAGCGTTGTTTGAGGTGGTTGGCAAAGATGAGTTTTCATTACGCAACATTGAAACCTTGTTGAACCCACCCCCAGCACCGATGGCGGCGGATGACTATGTGTTGCTCAAAAAATCTCGCCGTCCTGAAAAGTCAACCAAGAGCGGGGTGCTGGTTGTTGGCATTGATTCTTTGCTGACGCAGTTGAGCAAATGCTGCAAACCCGCGCCGCCCGATGAGATCCGTGGCTTCGTCACGCGAGGGAAGGGTGTGAGCATTCACCGAGCCGATTGCGGCAACTTCAGACAAATGGCCATGCGCAGTGCAGACCGGGTGATCGAAGTGGGCTGGGGCCAGTCCGCTTCTGCGAAAGCTTTGGTTTATCCAGTCGACGTCAACATCGAGGCCTTGGACCGTCAAGGTTTGTTGCGCGATATTTCAGAAGTCTTTGCCAAAGAAAAAATGAATGTGATTGGCGTGCAAACACAGTCGGTGAAGGACCTCGCGTGGATGACCTTCACGGTAGAGGTGGGCGACTCACGACGTTTGCAAAAGGTTTTGGGCCTTGTCAAAGAAGTTCGCGGGGTACGCACCGCAAAACGTCGTTGAAGTCTGCTATACTTTTGGCTTCGAACAATGTAGGCGCGTAGCTCAGTTGGTTAGAGCACCACCTTGACATGGTGGGGGTCGTTGGTTCGATTCCAATCGCGCCTACCAAAAATTGTAATGAAATCAAGCACTTAACGGAAACGTTCAGTGCTTTTTTTTCGTCCCACGTTTTTATATCTGCCGTGTTGTTCTTTCTACAAATCTAGGTCGGGTCGCTTTACTTGACATGCGTCAACGTTAAGCATGTGAGGTCCACCCAAAATCGTCCGATGCTTAAGAATGCACTGAGAGATGAAAATGACCATAGATTCCAATAGCTTTCGGCAAATATTCGAAGAGATGGATGCCCCAGCATTTTTTCACGACTCTCAGTTCAGATTAACACTTGCCAATGCGGCCTACTACCGCGAGTCTGGTGCTACAGAAAAAGAGGCCTTGGGTCGTCACTACTGGGAGGTGTTCCCAAAAGGCACGGAGCCATTACCCAACTGCAAGGCATGCACCCTTGATAGACTTTATGGACTTGATGCCACGTGCCATGACGAGGTTGTCTGTGGCGATAAAACATTCGCGTCAAACGGGTACACATTAAGAGATAAGTCGGGTGAGTTGGTTCATTCGCTACATATCCTCAATAACATCACAAAAAAAATAACGGCAGAAAATGCATTCGCAAAAATAGACGCGCAATTTAAAGTTCTGTTTGAGTCATCTCCAGACGCCATCATGCTTCTTGATGAAAATGGATTCTTCGATTGCAATGCCGCAACCCTATCGATGTTTGGTTGCAAAGTCCGCAGTGATTTCATTGGCAAACATCCTTCTAAATTTTCTCCGCAGTTGCAACCCAACGGCGTTGAATCGATGGTGTTGGCGAATCAGATGATTCAACATGCCTTAAAAACAGGTAGCAACATCTTCGACTGGGTGCATTGCAAACTCGACGGCACGCCATTCCCTGCTGAAGTTTTGTTGGTTCAATTCGAACGTGAAAACAAACCCGTTTTACAGGCGATCGTCAGAGACATAACGGTTCGCAAAAGAAACGAACAAAACCTCATCGATCAGGCAGAAAAACTTAGTCGATCGTTGGTCGGCACGATCAACACCATGTCCAAAGCCATGGAGTTAAGAGATCCCTACACGGCTGGGCATCAAGGTCGAGTCTCTTTGATTGCCTGTGCCATTGCAAAAGAATTGGACTGGGATGACGACCGCATCACGGGACTTCGAATGGCCGGACTCATCCACGATATTGGCAAGATCGGGGTGCCTTCTGAAATCCTCACCAAACCTAAGGAGCTCTCTGAATTTGAAGAAAAGTTAGTACAGCTTCATCCCCAGCATGGCTATGAATTGCTAAAAGACATTGAGTTCCCATGGGCGATTGCTGACATCGTTCGTCAACATCATGAGCGTATCGATGGCTCAGGTTATCCATTGGGGCTGAAGGGGGACGCCATACTTCCTGAGGCGAAGGTGTTGGCGGTAGCTGATATGTTGGAAGCCATTGCCACACATCGCCCATATCGACCGGCTCGTGGCTTGCCCATGGCGCTTGAATTAATTAAGAGCGAATCAGGCAAACAGTTGGATGCTGCTGTGGTGGATGCGGCCGTCCGACTATTTCAGGGCAAAGAATCCGTGGATGTGTCTGCCTTTGACTAAATCAACCAGAATGTCCATGAACAGACGTGCGGTGCTGCTGGCGTTGCTTTGCACAGGGGCCTCTGCGCAAGTGCAACCGCGGCCCGACGCCGCGCTGGAGGAATGGGCGCTCAGGTTTTCCAGAGAAGTCGATCGCCGACTGGTTGTTCCGTTAACTGCACAAAAGCATTACGTCGATTTACTGACTGAGGCACTGGGCCATACCCATGCGGCGGATGCTGCGCCACAGACCTATGTGTTGGTGGACCGCAACCCCAATATACAAGCGGTCATGCTGTTGGTCCACAACGAATCAGGTTGGCACTGGCTGGGTGCCACGGCCGCGTCCACCGGTAAGCCCGGAACTTACGAACATTTCCTCACCCCCTTGGGCATCTTTTCGCACACGCTGGACAACCCAGATTTCCGGGCCGAGGGGACCTTCAACGAAAACAATATACGAGGCTATGGTCTGAAGGGCATGCGCGTATTTGATTTTGGTTGGCAGACCGCCGAGCGCGGTTGGGGCAGGGGCGGCACCAGTCTCATGCGCTTGCAGATGCACGCCACAGATCCAGCAATTTTGGAGCAACGCCTAGGCACGGTGCAATCGGAAGGGTGTATCCGCATTCCAGCTTCTCTCAATCGATTCCTAGACCACTATGGCGTACTGGATGCGGCATATGAAGAGGCGGCTCGTGCGGGTGCAAATCTCTGGATCTTGCCCAAAAATCGCCAACCCATGCCATGGCCTGGACGCTATCTGGTGGTGGTGGACTCGGTGGCTAGCGAGCGGCCGGAATGGGCACGTCTACCTAAACGGAAGTAAAGCATTTAAAAATTTGAGGTGTCTAACGATGAAACACAACGAACATAAAAGCCAGCACATACCGCACCCTTTGCAAAATCACCGTGTTAACTTGGCAACCATTGCAACGTGGGCCATGTTTAGCCGTGGTCTTGAGCCAGAGTTTTCAAACGCTGTGCACGCGCAATTGGAAGAGTTCAAAAGCCCCGCCCAAGAAAACCGCAGCGATATTCGTGATTTGACAACGCTGCCTTGGTGCTCCATCGACAACGATGACTCCCGCGATCTGGACCAACTCACTGCCAGCGAAAAATTACCCAATGGCGGCGTACGAATTTTTGTGGCTGTGGCTGATGTCGATGCTTTGGTTAAAAAAGGGTCGCCCATCGACCAACACGCACGACTCAACACAACCTCGGTCTACACCTCGGCGCGCATTTTCCCAATGCTGCCTGAACAGCTCAGCAATGACCTCACCTCGTTGAACCCCAGCCAAATCCGTTTGGCGCTCATCAATGAGATGGAGTTTAGAAATGACGGCGCTTTGCTCAATTCATCCATTTATCGTGGACGCGTCTTAAATAAAGCCCAGCTCGCCTACGACGCCGTTTCCTCATGGATCGACGGCGAAGGCGATTTGCCAGAAGCTGCGCAACGCATTCATGGCATGGATGCGCAAATCCGAATGCAAGATGCGCTGGCCCAAAAACTGCGGAAAATTCGGCATACCCAAGGTGCGCTTGAGTTCCAAACATTTCAGCCCAGGGCACTGTTTGAGAACGACCGTATCAGTGACATCAAGCAACAAGTTCAAAACCGTGCGCGTCAAATCATTGAAGAGCTCATGATTGCCACCAACGGATGCACCGCACGCTTCTTGGTGCAGCACGGCATTCCTGCATTTAGGCGAATCGTCCGTTCGCCCGAACGGTGGTTGCGCATTGTCGAAGTGGCGCATGAGTATGGCGAGACGCTCCCCAACGAACCAGATGGCAAAGCGCTAGAGAATTTTTTGGCCAAGCAGCACAAGGCCGACCCCTTGCGTTTTCCAGACCTGTCACTGGTCATCATCAAATTGATGGGCTCAGGCGAGTACATCGTTGAGCGGCCACACAACGAACCCATCGGCCACTTTGGCCTTGCGGTTCAAGACTACACGCACTCCACGGCTCCCAATCGGCGCTTTCCAGACTTAATCACACTCAGACTCATCAAATCGGTGTTGAACGGCACTGGCAGCCCTTACTCCAATGCCGAGTTAGATGAGTTGGCCGCGCACTGTACGGCTCAAGAAGATGCCGCCAAAAAAGTAGAACGACAAATGCGCAAGTCTGAAGCCGCGCTTCTGCTGCACTCTCGCATTGGCCAGCGCTTCAATGGCGTGGTGACAGGCAGTGGCACGCATGGGGTTTGGGTCAGGATTTTCGAACCCCCTGCAGAAGGTCGCTTGACCGGCGACGTATCAGAACTCAAAGTCGGTCTACCCGTGCGCGTGCGGCTTGTCTCCACATCGGTCGAGCGTGGTTTCATTGACTTTGTTTTGACGCACACGACTGACAACTTTTAAATCTGTTTTTGAATGGCAGTCAGCATGGCTTGGCATGACTGTCTGTATTTCTCTAAGGTGCTTTGCGACAAGGCCAAAACGCTGCCCGCCTCGTACACACCACTTTGAATGGTCGCCCCAAAGGGTGTGCCCATGAGCAATGTCGCACCCTCACTCGCATGGTCGGCGGTGTAGATGTGAAATCGACCTTGGGCCACAGCCTCCACCACCGGTGGGCTGAGCATGAGATTTTGTTGGTTGCGACGCGGTATCAAAACACCTTGCGTGCCATCAAGGCCCAAGGATTGGCAGGTGCGGAAGAAGCCTTCTATCTTTTCATTCACGCCGCCCACAGGCAAGATTTCGCCATGCTGATTGACAGCGCCTGTGACCGCAATGTTTTGCTTGAGCGCCAACGCCGACAGCGAAGACAGCAGCGCATACAACTCAGCGCAAGAAGCGGAGTCGCCCTCGACGCCGCTGTACTCTTGCTCAAACACCACCGAGGCGTTGAAGGCCAAGGGTGCGATGTGTGAAAACAAGGCCGACAAGTAGCTGTGCAAGATGAGCACACCTTTGTCGTGAATGGGGCCTGATAACTTCACCTCACGCTCTATGTTCAGCAGACCTTGCGTGCCCGCATACGTGCGTGCCGTCACGCGCACAGGAAAGCCAAATGCGTGGTCTCCCAGTTCGATCACGGTGAGTCCGTTGAGTTGCCCGACCTTGTCGCCCTGCACAGAGATGAGGCGCTCGCCCTCGGTGATCGAGTCTTGCAAGCGTTGTTCGGTGTAGCCGTTTCTGAATTCACGGGCTTGTATGGCGGCATCCACGTCTGCGGTTTCTACCAAGCCCGCGCCTCGCTGGTGGGCATGGGTGGCGCTTTCGATGACCAGCGATTCAATGTGTGCGAACAACGCGCTCTGGCGTGTTTGGTCTTCCACTTCGCGGTGCGTCCATTCAATCAAGCGGGCCACGGCCTCGGCGTTGAAGTGCGTAAGACCTAAACGTTCGCAGCTATGCGCCACAAAGATGGCCGAGGCCCGGTGGGTCTGCGTGTTCGCAGGAAAGCTCTCTGCGAACTCCACCTTGCACATGAAGCGGCGAAAGAATTCGGGCGCACCTTCTTGTAAAACGTAATACTCTTCAACAGAACCAATCAGCACCATCTTGACGTTGATCTGCACAGCCTCTGGCTCCAATGCCACCGATGCAATGGGGGAACGATGCGCGCTTGCTTCTTCAATTTGCAAACGCCCACTGCGCAAAAAGCGGGATAGCTTTTCCCACACCAAGGGGTCGGTCAACAAGTCGCGCACATGCAGCATCAAAAAACCGCCATGTGCTTTGAGCAAACTCCCCGCGCGAATGCGTGTGAAGTCGGTCAACAGCACGTCGTCTTCGGCTTGGTACTCCACGCTGCCAAACAAGGTCCGAAACACGGGGTTGTCCTCCTCCAACACAGGGGCCCCTTGGGTTCCGTGGTTGTCCACGGCAACGTTCACGCGGTAGCGCAGCAGCAGCGTGTTGAGGGCTTCGAGACGTGTTTCTTCAGCATCCTCATCATCGTCTAGCGGTTCAAACAGTTCGATGTTCTCGAGCACATCGGCCGTCACATTTTTAAAGTAGTGAGCGAGTTTTTCGTTGTTTTGCGTTGGCTTGGTCAAGGCTTGCTTGATTTGTACGAGCTCTTGTTCCAGCATAGGTTTGATGGTCTGTCGACGCAGGGCCGCTAAACCTTCGTTCTTCACACGGTCGATGGGGCGTGTTTTTTCAAGGAAGTTCGCAATCTCTGCGCGCAGCTCGACCTCGGCTTTGTCGATGGCGGTGCGTCGCTCTTTGGGCAGCGCCAAGGCCTCGACTTCGGTGAGAGGCACACCTTTTTCATCACGATAGGTGAACACCAAATGCCCATCCTCACGAAACAGCGAAAAACTACGTGCTTCGGCAAACGTTTCAAGCACCCCGTAGGCGCGGTCCTCTTCTTGTTTGTAGGCTTTCTCGATGTGCTCGCTCTCCACCTTGAAGTCCTGCGCAGTCAATCGTTTAGGAATGTCGGCGAGCAACGTCTTGGTGAGTTGCGCCATGTGCAACCGCAGCTTGCGGCCCTCACCTGCGTCGATGTGCACTGCGTGCGGTTGTTCTGGTGTCTCGAAGTTTTGCAGGTAGCACAGGTCAGGTGGGACAGGGCGAGTTGTCGCCACGCTGCGCATCATTTGCTTGAGTAGGGTAGAGCGGCCGCTCCCCACCTCACCCAACACAAATAAGTTGTAGTTAGGTTGCGCCATCTCTAAGCCAAACCGCGCAGCGGTCTCTGCGCGCTCTTGACCAATCCACGGAAGGGGCTGCGCCACCAACTCGGCAGTGCTGCCAAAACCTAATTCATTTGGATTGATGGTCAGGCGCAGGGCGCTTGGTGGGACATGGGTAACGCCGTCGGATGAGCTCGTCATATCGTCATAACCTTTGCAATTTAAGATTATTATGTGTCTTGGTAAGTATAAAAATAAATTTGATTGAATAAGGAATCGACTGTGGTGCAGACACGTTATAAATTGGCAGCTGTTGCCTTAGGCGTGGTGGTGGTGTTGGGGCTGTTTGTGCCGCGCGTGTTGTACGGGCCAAAAGTGCAAGTCGAGACGGTGACCCAAAGCAACTTCCTACAAACCGTGGTGGCCAGTGGTCGGGTGGAGAACCCGCATCGCATCGATTTAGGTGTCCAGCTGACAGGCACCGTCACCGCAGTGCCTGTGAGTGAGGGACAGAAAGTAACCCAAGGCACGGTGCTGATCCAACTGGACTCTGAAGAGTTGCAGGCTGCTTTAAGACAGGCCGAGCTTTCAGAACAACAAGCGCGTGCCCATGTGCGTCAACTGAAAGAGCTGCAAGAGCCCATGGCCGAGCAAGCCATGTTGCAAGCCCAAGCCAACCGTGACAGCACGCAACGAAATTTAGAACGCACCCAAGAGCTGTTTGACAAAGGTTTCCTAGGCAGTGCTGCCAAGGACGAGGCCCTGCGTGCCGCGCAAGTCGCATTGGCCCAGCTCAACAGTGCCCGCCAACAGCTGGCCAGTGTGCGCAAAGGTGGCAGCGAAACCGAGGTGGCAGATGCTGCGCTTGCCTTTGCACACGCGGCCGTGGATGGTGCGCGCTCACGGTTGAACTACGCCCAAGTCAAAGCGCCCGTCAGTGGCACGCTGATTGCGCGCAATGTGGAAGTCGGTGATGTGGTGCAACCCGCCAAGGTCTTGATGGTGCTATCGCCCGCAGGTGCAACACAACTCGTGCTGCAAATCGATGAGAAAAATTTGAGCTTGGTGCGCGTTGGTCAAGCCGCATTGGCCTCGGCAGACGCCTATGCCAACGAACGCTTTGAGGCCGTTGTGGCTTACATCAACCCAGGTGTGGATGCACAACGAGGCTCGGTCGACGTCAAGCTCAACGTGCCCAAACCGCCGCTTTATCTGAAACAAGACATGACGGTGTCGGTCGACATCGAAGTGGCAAGGCGTGAGCAAGCTGTGCTCGTATCAGCGGCCGCGGTACACGACAAGGCGCTGGCTCAGCCATGGGTGTTGCGTGTGAACCAAGGCCATGCACAGCGACAAGAGGTCAAGCTAGGCTTGCTGAGCAATGGCATGTTCGAGGTGTTGTCTGGGTTGAGCGCCGGCGACCATGTGGTCCCCCTTGAAGCCAGTGCTGTGATTGATGGCACACGTCTTCGCGCTGTGACGGCTGTGAGTGGGGCAAAGCCTTGATCACTTGGTTACCCTTTGAAGTCTGGGTGTCGTTGCGCTTCATGCGCGAAGGCAGGGTTCAAACTGCGTTCATCGTGGGCGGCATCTCGATTGGCGTGGCCGTCATTGTGTTTATGTCTGCGTTGCTCTCTGGCTTGCAAAGCAACTTTGTGCGCCGTGCATTGACGGGGCAATCGCATATACAAGTGCTGCCACTCAAAGAGGTGGTTCGCCCGTTGCGCAGTGACGATCACGCGTGGCCCGAAAACGCAACCACGCAGGCCCCCTTGCAACGTTTGAAAAGCATTGACCAGTGGCAAAGTGCGGCGGCACAAATCAATGCCATGCCAGATGTGATGGTGGTCTCGCCTGCCGTCAACGGCTCGGCCTTGGTGATGCGAGGTGATGCAAGCCGTGCCATCACGCTCATCGGCATGACGCCTGAGTTGTATTTTCAAATCGTGCCTTTGCCTGAAAAAATCGTACGGGGTCAAGCACACATGGATGTGGACACCATTTTCATTGGCACCGATTTGGCGACAGATCTTGGCGTGACGGTGGGCGACAAGCTTCGCGTGTCTGCCGCCAATGGCGCGATCAACACCTTAAAGGTGGGCGCAATTTTTGACTTGGGCAACAAAGGTGCGAACAGCCGCAGCACTTTTGTGACGCTTCGAACCGCGCAAAGTTTGTTGGGAATGGCAGGACGCGTCTCTGTGCTCGACATCACCGTGCGCGACGTGTATGCGGCCGAAGTGGTGGCTCAGCGCATCAGCACGCTCACGCACTTAGAAGCAGACAGTTGGATCAAAACCAACGAACAGTTTTTTACCGCCGTGCATGCGCAAACCACAGCCAACACCGCGATTCGGTTTTTTGTGGCCCTGTCCGTCGGCTTTGGCATTGCCAGTGTGTTGGTGGTGTCGGTGGTGCAGCGCTCGCGTGAGATTGGTATCTTTCGCGCCATGGGCATCACGCGCGGGCAAATTTTGCGCATCTTTCTCTTGCAGGGGGGCTTGCTGGGCATGCTCGGGGCCATCAGTGGGTCAACCATGGGCGGTATCGCTTTGGTGTTATGGCAGCGCTTTGAGCGCAATGCCGACGGAACCGTGATGTTTCCGCTCTCGCTCGAGCCCTCCTTGTTTTTTCAAGCCTTGGCGCTCGCCACGCTGACAGGTCTGTTAGCCGCCTTTGCACCTGCACTGCGCGCGGCTAGGTTAGACCCTGTCGTCGCCATTCGAGGGTAACCATATGTCGATCCAACCACGCCCTGTTCTTGACATGCGCGGCATTGTCAAAACCTTCAACATAGGGCAGCCCAACGAAGCAGAGGTGCTGCACGGCATTGATTTGACGCTGCAGCACGGCGAGTTCTGCGCCGTCATTGGCCCATCTGGTTCGGGTAAAAGCACGCTGCTCAACATCGTGGGTTTGCTCGACAGACCCACGCGCGGCACATTGGCTGTGTGCCAACAAGAAACCACCGCACTCAACGACGGCGAACTCACGCACCTGCGCGGCCACACCATTGGGTTTGTGTTTCAGTATCACCACCTCATCAGCGCGTTCAGCGCCATCGAGAATGTGATGATGCCCATGTTGGGCGATGCTGGGTCTTTTAATGACGCCATGCGCCAACGCGCGACGGTGTTGCTGGACAGCGTTGGCTTGCTGCGCTGGAAGGACTCGCCCTCCACACAGCTGTCCGGTGGCCAACAGCAGCGCGTTGCAGTGGCCCGCGCTTTAGCGATGAAGCCAGCCTTGATCTTGGCCGATGAACCCACCGGCAACTTGGACACCAAGAGTGCAGATGCCGTGTTTGAGTTGTTGCAGAGTGTCAGTCGAGAGCAGGGCACCAGTGTGCTGTTTGTCACTCACAACGCAGCCTTGTCTGGCCGCTGCGATCGAACGATTGAAGTGGTCGACGGCCGCATCAAACCCTGATATCGCGTGCCGCCCCTGCGTTTGATCAATGTCAACAGTTGGCTGACTAAGTTTGCATCTGTGCTGAATCCGGTTAACCATGCAACACATCTTTCATGCTTGGGGTTTAGGCTAACGCAATGGACACACCTTCTCAATTGGCCTTGCGTCGCGTCGCGATAGACACCTACCATGAGAACGTTGTTTATCTGAACCGCGATTGCGCGATCTACCGTGCTGAGGGGTTTCAAGCACTTTCCAAAGTTGAAGTTCGAGCCGAAGGGCGAAAAATTTTGGCCACACTCAATGTGGTCGACGATGACAACATCGTCGGATGCGGCGAGCTGGGTCTGTCTGAAGACGCCTTCGCTCAGCTGGCTGTCGAGAGTGGCCACAAAGCCACGGTCTCTCAAGCAGAACCGCCTGAATCGATGGGGGCGCTATTTCGCAAAATAGACGGTGAACGGTTGAGCAAAGATGACTTCACCTCGATCGTGCACGATATTGCGCAGCACCACTACTCCAAGATTGAACTCACGGCATTCATGATCGCCACCAACCGCGGCGGCATGGATCGTGAAGAGGTCTTCTTCCTCGCCGACGCTATGGTGGCCTGCGGCCGTCGGCTCGACTGGCATTCCCCCTTGGTGGTGGACAAGCATTGCATCGGTGGCATTCCTGGCAACCGAACGTCCATGCTGGTCGTCCCTATCGTTGCCGCACACGGCATGTTGTGCCCCAAGACATCCTCGCGCGCCATCACCTCGCCCGCGGGAACCGCCGACACCATGGCGGTTTTGGCCAACGTCGAATTGTCCTTCGACAAACTCTCAGAAATTGTGCGTGCACACCATGGCTGTTTGGCGTGGGGTGGGACGGCAAATTTATCGCCAGCCGACGATGTGTTGATTTCAGTCGAGCGCCCTCTGTCGCTGGACTCGCCAGCACAAATGGTGGCTTCTATTTTGTCCAAGAAGATTTCTGCGGGGTCGACACACTTGGTGTTGGACATCCCGATTGGCCCCACCGCCAAAGTGCGTTCCATGCCCGATGCGCAACGCTTACGCCAACTCTTTGAGTACGTGGCCACACGCATGAACCTCTCGCTGGACGTGGTGATCACCGATGGCCGTCAGCCCATTGGCTTTGGTATCGGCCCTGTGTTGGAGGCTCGCGATGTGATGCGCGTGCTAGAGAACGACCCACGCGCCCCGATTGACCTGCGTCAAAAATCTCTGCGGCTGGCGGGTCGTTTGATTGAATGCAACCCTGACGTTCGTGGGGGGGACGGTTTTGCAATCGCCCGTGACATTCTTGACTCGGGTCGTGCGCTGGCCAGCATGAACGCCATCATCAAGGCGCAAGGCGCCAGACCTTTCAACCACAACCAACCCCAACTGGGCGCCTTGACCTTCGAGGTGCTCGCGGTCACCAGTGGTGTGGTGATCGGCATTGATAACTTGCATATCGCTCGCATTGCCCGACTAGCGGGTGCGCCCAAAGTCGAGTGTGCGGGTGTCGACCTGATGCACAAGCTGGGTGATGCGGTGCAGGCCGGTGATGTGCTCTATCGGGTGCATGCCGAGTTTCATGCGGACCTAGACTTCGCCCGCCAATTCAGCAACAAGCTCAGCGGCTACACCATTGGTGACGCGAAAAACCTGCCGCATGTTTTTGTGGAGTTCTGATGCCATATTCCTGCTTGCTTTATTTTGAAGATGAGACCCAATTCGCTTTGCAGCTCGCCCATGAGGCGGGGTTGAAGCCGGAACTCATCGACAGGCATCGCTTCCCAGATGGTGAGCTCAAGCTGCGCTTGCCACCTCATTTGCCTAGCCACGTTGTGCTGCTGCGCAGCTTGGCTGATCCCAATGAAAAACTGGTGGAACTCTTGCTGGCCGCACGCACAGCGCGGCAATTAGGAGCCCAGAAATTAATCTTGGTCGCCCCCTACTTAGCCTACATGCGACAGGACATCGCGTTTCAACCCGGCGAGGCGGTGAGCCAGCGTGTGGTGGGGCAATTGTTAGCCTCCTTGTTTGATACCGTGATCACGGTCGACCCCCATTTGCATCGCATCAACACGCTCGACACAGTCATACCTGGCACCCAAACTGTCACCCTCAGTGCTGCACCGTTGCTGGGCGATTTGATTGCACAACGCCACGTGAACCCATTCCTGATTGGGCCTGACAGCGAATCAGCTCAATGGGTTGCGGCTGCCGCACAGCGTCATGGGTTTGACTATGCCGTCTGTCAGAAGGTGAGACATGGCGATCAATCGGTGGACATCGTCCTGCCGGCGATCGATGTCACGGGGCGTGCGGTGGTTGTGTTGGATGACATCGCCAGCAGTGGCAGAACCTTGGCGCGTGCGGCCCAGTTGCTACTTGCCGCAGGGGCCGCTAGCGTGGATGTGGCTGTCACGCACGCCTTGTTTAGAGGGGATGCTTTGCAGGTCATTCAAGACGCGGGTGTTTCTCTAATTTTGAGTACAGACTGTATTTTTCACACGACAAACGCTATCAGTGTTTCCCCTTTGATCTCGAGAAAATTAATACATTTAGATCAAAATAATATAAAACTAGCTATTAATGGCTAGCCTATATCCTTATTTATTTGATTAACGTCAAGTTGTTGTCAGCTAACTCTATATTATCAATACGGTAAGTGGTTCCGTAAAAAATATATTTAGGAGACAACCATGGATTGCAGAGTTAACTTCAGCAAGCTCAAAACAAATTGCTCCAGTTGCAACTTGGGTGACTTGTGCATGCCATCGAACCTCGATGCGGCAGACATGTACCGAATTGAGGAAGTCTTTTCTCCCGTACGCAGAGTCTTGAAAGGAGACAATCTTTTTCGAAACGGTGAAAAATTCAATTCGCTGTATGCCATTCGCAATGGGTTCTTTAAGACCAGCTTTATCTCGCCTGATGGTCGAGAGCAAGTCACTGGTTTTCAAATGTCCGGCGAAATGATGGGGCTGGCTGCAAACTCCAGACCTTGAATCACGTGAGGATGAAGCTTTAGCTCTCTCCCTATTGCACCCACGAGCTTTGCGACGCGGTGTTGATGCCCCGCTGTAAAGGAATCTCTTTGTCCAATGAGCAAAGAAAAAGCGTCCACCATTTGTTCCAGGCCTTGGGATACTTGATCTTTGTATTTATTCATCAATCGATCTGTCTCTCGTTCTTTAGAGATGTCTCGAATCAGGCATTGAATGATGGCGTGGTGATCTAAATCGTAGACATTGCTGATGAACTCAACTTGCAAAACCTCACCAGACTTCGATGTAAGTGGCAGATTTTTATAGCGAATGAAGCCACGATCTGAAAGAACTTTGAAGGCTGCGAGCGCCGCTACTTTGTCTGTTAATGCACCGATTTCCCAAAGTTGCTTACCTATCAACTCGTCCAGTGAATAACCAGTCAACTGGACAATGTATGGGTTGGCCCGCTCGATTTTTCCGGATTCATAACCGAGAATCAATATGCCATCTTGAGACGATTCAAACAGACTTTTATAGAGATTGGCCATCTCGGCAATGTTTTTACTCGATTGCTTTTCCATATTTAATTACCTTCTCATTACAATAAATGTATGTGAAAAGATGGAATATAGATACGCAAAGACGCGGGCCAATTGACAATGGTCAATATGTGGTGATTTTTTGATAGGTCGCTAAACCCACGCGACGCCCCCTTATAATTGCCACTTTGACATGGTGGGGTGTTGGCCCCCGTCAAGCCCGGCACTGTTTGAACAGTTCTGGGCTTTTCTTTTTTAAACGGGAGCTGACTTCGATGAGCAGCAAAAAAACAATCACTTCAGATGACACGCAAGACCGCGTGATCAAGAAGTACCCCAATCGCCGCTTGTATGACACCGCGTCATCCAGTTATGTGGCCTTGGCAGATATCAAACAACTGGTGATGAGCCATGCCGCCTTTCGGGTGGTGGATGCCAAGTCGGGCGAGGATTTGACGCGCAGCATTTTGTTGCAAATCATCTTGGAGCACGAGGCGGAGGGGTCGCCCATGCTGACTGAGCAGGTGTTGGCCAACATCATTCGTTTTTACGGCCACGCCATGCAGGGTTTCATGGGCTCTTATTTAGAAAAGAATGTGCAAACGTTCATGGACAACGTGCCACAGTTGCCCGTCGTGCCGAGCTTGGTAAACAGCTATGCTGAACAATTGCAAAAACAAACCGAACAAATGATGGATGTGATGGGACTGAAACGTAAATGACAGTAGTAACCGCTCCTAAAGTCGGCTTCGTAAGCTTGGGTTGCCCCAAGGCGTTGACCGACTCAGAATTGATCTTGACGCAGCTCAGCGCCGAGGGCTATCAAACTTCTAAAACTTTTGAAGGCGCTGACTTGGTCATCGTCAATACCTGCGGCTTTATTGATGACGCTGTGAAAGAAAGTTTGGACACCATTGGTGAGGCGCTGGCTGCTAACGGCAAGGTCATCGTCACGGGTTGTTTGGGCGCGCGTGAGGCGGAGGGGGGCACAAATTTGGTGCGCCAAATGCACCCCAGTGTGTTGGCCGTCACAGGCCCCCATGCGACGCAAGAGGTGATGGATGCCGTGCACGCGCATTTGCCTAAGCCGCATGACCCGTTCATTGATTTGGTTCCGAATAGCTTTGGTGTGGCGGGTATCAAGCTCACGCCCAAGCACTACGCTTATTTGAAAATCAGCGAAGGCTGTAACCACCGCTGTACGTTTTGCATCATCCCGTCCATGCGCGGTGATTTGGTGAGCCGTCCGATTGGGGATGTGCTGAAAGAGGCGCGCGCTTTGTTTGAAGGCGGTGTGAAAGAACTGTTGGTGATCAGCCAAGACACGTCAGCGTATGGCGTGGATGTGAAGTACATCACCGGTTTCTTTGATGGCCAGCCGATCAAGACGCGCACCTTGGAGTTGGCGCAAGCCTTGGCCAAGTTGGCCGAAACCTACGGTGCGTGGGTGCGTTTGCACTATGTGTATCCCTACCCCAGCGTGGACGACATCATTCCCTTGATGGCCACGGGCCATGTGTTGCCGTATTTGGATGTGCCGTTCCAGCACAGCCATCCTGATGTGCTGAAGCGCATGAAGCGCCCAGCCAGCGGCGAGAAGAACTTAGAGCGGATTGCCCGTTGGCGCGAGTTGTGCCCACAGATCGTGATTCGGAGCACGTTCATCGCCGGTTTCCCCGGTGAGACTGAAGAAGAGTTTGAGCATTTGCTCAATTTCGTGCGTGAAGCCGAGATCGACCGTGCCGGTTGTTTTGCCTACAGCCCGGTGAACGGTGCTGTTGCGAATGACATTCCGGGCATGTTGCCGCAAGAGGTGCGTGAGGCGCGTCAAGCGCGCTTTATGGAGGTGGCCGAAGAGGTGTCGATTGCCAAGCTCAAGCGCCGCATCGGCTCTACCATTCAAGTGTTGGTGGATTCAGCGCCTGCAGGTGGCCGCAAAGGTGGTGTGGGCCGTAGCTATGCTGATGCGCCAGAGATTGACGGCGTGGTCAAGTTGTTGCCGCCTGAAAAAATCAGCAAGGTATTGAAAGTGGGCGAATTTACCCGCGCCAAAGTGGTGGCGACAGATGGTCATGACCTTGTCGCATTACCGATTTAAACTCACAAAAAACAAAAGCCACCGATAAGGTGGCTTTCATTTAACTTATATTGGTGCCCAGGACTGGACTCGAACCAGCACGATGT
>Ga0007794_10000136_pt1 | contig 23062 bp, 16 predicted proteins | sample CryBogmetaGMA5M_FD_60365 | JGI IMG/M metagenome (GOLD analysis project Ga0007794, IMG submission 60365) | Freshwater microbial communities from Crystal Bog, Wisconsin, USA - MA5M | ecosystem: Environmental > Aquatic > Freshwater > Lake | place: Crystal Bog, Wisconsin, USA | collected 2009-07-06
GCCAGTAAACGAGATGTTATTGGCGAGCGTGTGTGGCGTCGCATCCACCGAACCAAAGTAATCATTATTGGCTATTGTAATCGTTCCGGAGCCCAGCGCGTTGTCATGGTTCAGGAACAAACACCCGTCGTTGTTTTGATCAAACAGCACGCCGCCGCTGAAGGTATTCGCACCATGCAAGATTACAACGGAACCCGCAATTGACAGATTGCCTGAGCCGGAGATACTACTGGGAAAGTCAACCCCTTGAACAAGCGGGGTGTTGCCGTGTTGAAGCCGTAACGTGCCGTTATTAACGATGCTGGAACTATTGGGAATCGCGGCATTGCACCGGGCACCGCCAAAATTCAAAGTGGCCCCGCTGTTGATCGTGGTGCTGCCGGCGTAGGTGTGCACACCATAAAGATTCACGCCGCCGGCGATGACCAGCGAACCGGAACCACTGAATTTCCCGTAACAAGTGCCGCCTTTATGCGTCAGGGTAATCGCGTCCCCAGCCGTGTTGGTCAAAGCGACATCATAGCCGGGCCCGGTGTTTGCGGAATATAATCCACCGAGGGTGAAAGCGTTTCCTGACACCGAACTGTCGAAGGTCAACGTACCGCCATTCATGTTTACTGTGCTAGCTGCGAGTGCGTTTTGATTGGCCAGGTTGAGTGTGCCGGCATTCAGATAAGTCACTCCGGTGTGGGTGTTCGCTCCGGAGAGTGTCAGCTTTTGACTGCCCGCCTTGGTGAGGATGGTGCTCCCGCCAATCACAGCCCCGATCGTCAACCCGCCCGTGTTATATTGATGAACAACCAAGTCGGTTCCTGCCAGACGAGTACCCCCAGCCGTGCCGGTGATCGTCGTGGCGGTCGAACCGGAGCACAGCAGACCACTTCCCGAAAACGTCAGGGTGTTTCCGCCGAGGGCCAGGTCACCGCTGGGGTTTTCAAGCTTGAGCGTGTTCACCGAAAAACTGCCACCAAGAGAGGTCCCCGTCGTCATTTTATAATTAACCGAGCTTGAACCGCCGGAAGTAGGCAGGGCTGTGTAGCTGCCGCCGGCAAGTCCGGAAAGGGTGTAAGGCGCACCGCTGGTTACTGTGGTGGCCCAGTCCACCGTGGTGCCACCATCCGTTGTGTAAACGACGCGGCCGCCATAGATGCCGTTACCATCCTTGGCGCTGGTCGTCGTGATCGTGGCCGTACCGCTACCGGCCGTCTGGCCCATCAACAAAGCGCTTCCCGCAGCGGTAGCCGTGAGCGTGCCGAGGGTCAGGGTCGCTGTGCCGCCGTTGGGGTTGAGGAGGATCTGTCCGCCGCCACCGGTACTGCCCATGAGGGGAGTCGTGGTCACGTTGCCCAAGGTCTGGCTGGCTGCGGTGGAACTGTCCTTGGCCTTGATGATCAAGGTGCCGCCGCCCATCGTGAGCGCATTGCCGCTGTTGATCAGATTCGCTGTGGAGCCAACCCCCGTGAAGTCTGCCAGCAGCGCACCATTATTGAGAATCACTCCGCCTGTAAACGTATTCACTGCCGAGCTGTTTAAGGTCAGTGTGCCAGCCCCGTCTTTGGTGAGCGTTTTGCCGGCACCCGATCCAATGGCGCTGCTGATCGTCGTGTTACCTGGACCGCCCACAGAAAGATTAAAAGCTCCGCCAATCGCGGAACCGCTATTCAACGTCAACGTGCCGGAGAGGGAATTGATGCGCGAATCGCCGGCAAGCGTGATCGCGCCACTAAAGGTATTCTCGCCACTCACGTTGCGCAGCGCGCCGCCATAAGCCCGCGCGTTCCGGATGGCATCCGTAGCCGATTCTGTCGCAACGGCGTAACCACTGACAGCCCCCGGGCCGTTGAGCGAGAGTGTTTTCGCCGTCACAGTGATCCCCCCTTGCAGTTCCAAGGTCCCGCCACTGCTGACCGTGGTGGCATTGGCGGTCGTGCCGAGCGCCGCCGCATTCTGCATGTTGAGTGCACCCGCGCTGATTGTTGTCACTCCCGAGAAGGAGTTTGCATTCGTGAGCTTCAGCGTGGAATTGCCCGATTTTGTCAGGGTTCGCGAGCCCCCTGATTCACCGACCACGCCCGAGGCTGTCAACGTCTTTGCCAGGCCCACATTCCAGGTCGAGTTGGCGCCGAGAGCGACCGGACTGCCGATCGAGAGGTTGACCAAGGCTGACGACATATCGATGCCGGTGCCACCGGTAAGGGTCAGGGTACCCGCACCGGTGATGCCGATGTCCGTCAAGGCGCTCGACACAGTGATGCTACTCCAGGATTGCGAAGTCCCCAGCGTCAGACCCGCACCCAGAGAGTTGGTGCTGGTCCACGTCGCGGTGTCGCCGGATCCCGGCGCAACTCCGCCGATCCAGTTAGCGCCTGCGGTGAGATCGGTTCCTGTAGCCGTCTTAACAATAGTGGCCGCCTGAGCAATCGGCGGGGCAAGCATCAAAGCTACCACAACAAGGGCAGAGCGTTTCACTGCGCATTGTGCCGTCCTCATCCCTTTCATCATGTTCATACTAATACGGCTCTGAATCGTCATAGACACCTCCCCACTCACAGACATGATTCAACCCAGTATCCCAAAACACTCTTGGCGAGGGACAAGACCCGCTCCGCCTTGCCCTCTAACCAATCTATAAATTACTTTATTTTTATTATCTCACATCCCGAACATGACAACATGGTTTATTTTTCAACAAATTTACTGCCGACACGCTTATCAAGCAGGAAAATTGAACACCCTTCACTGCCCTGCAGCCATAATGAACCCTTACCTTGGATATTTCATGGTTATTTATGAAGAAAAACCTGTCTATTTATCACCCCATTTGCAACACTTGACTGCGCAAAAGCCAAGAAAGTGATCCGGTGGTTCATGACTGCGAATGCCAATACCAAGCAGACGAATTATATCTCAGTGATTCTCTCGCTTGATGTCAGGGATGACAGACTCCACGAGGGCATTGCGCGCTTCTTTCACGCCACCACCCCCTCAACCCATATTCAATTAAGAAATTTCTTACCCTGGTCCCGGATGGATAGGGAGACTATATGGGCAGGAGCCGTGATAGAGACTGATAACTTCAAATGTGACAATAAATTCCGCCGGAACCTCCAGTCCCTTCCCTGTCCGGCAGTGCTGATCGGCCCCGCCAATCGGTGCGTCTGCCCCCAGGTTCTGGTTGACAATTATCAGGCAGGACGGATGGCCGCGGAATACTTCCTAAACCTCAAGTTCAGGCACTTCGCCATCGCCGGCCAGGGCGTCGACCCCGGCATGAGTGATCGCATCAGGGGATTTGAGGACACCTTATCAGCTCATGGATTCTCCGCCCGACACATGATCTACTCCGACTACGTCCACCATGAAAAAAGCCCGGGGCCAAAGCTGGGATGGGATGTCTTTCTAACAAAGAATATAGGCGAAGCGACTAAGCCACTGGCGATCTTCGCCCTCGACGACTGGATCGGTGGTAGCGTCCTGCGGCATTGTTCGAGAGCCAATATACGAATCCCTGAGGAGGTGGCTGTTCTGGGCGTCGGGAATAAGCATATTTTCTGTGACTACACATCCCCGCCTCTTTCCAGCATTGACATGAATCAGGAGCAAATGGGGTGGAAGGCGGCGAAAATCCTGCATGGAATGATCGAAGGCGAAACCCCTCCAGACAAACCCCTCATCATTCCCCCACTCGGCATTGTGGAGCGGCGCAGCACAGAGATCCTGAGCGCGGATAACCCGATGGCCATGAGGGCCTTGCTCTATCTCTGGGACAATCTGGCCAACTTCGTTTCCCCCGCCGAGGCGGCACGCACCGTCGGCGTCTCACGCCCCTATCTGGACCGGTTGTTTCTTTCTTCCTTCGGGCGTACCGTTAAGGAAGAACTGACCCGGATCCGCATGCAACGGGTCAGGGAGATGCTGGCCACCACCAATGTTCCGCTCAAAACAATTGCCGCCGCAGTCGGGTTCCGCACTCCGGAACACATGTCACGGGTCTTTTTCCAGGAAAACGAGGCCACACTCAGGCAGTTCCGGTCAAGCCTTACTGCCGGCGAAACGTACCCGTGGGAGACCACCCAGAGCACCTCCCGCCTTATCCGAAAGGCAGGAGGCCAGGGCGGCACTCTCAAGCGGAAAAAAGTCGGTCAGAAGAGAAAACCCTGAGAGCGGTCAAATCCCTCTCAGGGTGTCATCCCTGCAATACGGAGCGGAATGCTCAAGCGTTGAGGCCGGAATCGTTACCGATTCCGCTCCGTGCAGGCCTCAACCATAAAGGGATTTACCGGTCAAAAGCGGCGTCGAATGCCACCGTGGACGGCGCAAAATCAAGGCGCCTGACAAACTCACAGGATTCCCGGGCACCATGCTCGCGATTCATCCCGCTGTCTTCCCACTCGACCGAAAGCGGCCCCTGATACCCCATCTCGTTCAACGCCCGGATGATTCGCTCGAAATCAATGTTACCACGCCCCACCGACCGGAAATCCCAGAACCGCCGGGAATCACCAAAGGTCAGGTGGCCCCCGAATACCCCGGAGAGCGCCGGCACCTGGGACCACCCCACGTCCTTCATGTGGACATGGACAATCCGGTCCTTGAAGCGACGCAGAAACTCCACGTAATCGACCCCCTGGTATCCGAGATGACTTGGATCATAATTGAATCCGAATGCCGGATGACCGTTCACGGCCGCGATCGCGCGCTCCGCCGACACGATATCAAAGGCGATTTCCGAGGGATGTACTTCAAGGCCGAATTTGACACCGGCCTTGCTGAAGGCATCCAGAATCGGCTTCCACCGGCGCCCGAAATCCGCATACCCCGCATCCACCATGGCCTGCGAAACCGGCGGGAAGGCGTACAGCAAATGCCAGATTGAGCTGCCCGTGAAGCCGTTGACAACCTTGACCCCCATCCGCTTGGCGGCCTGAGCCGTCTTGATCATTTCCGCGGCGGCCCGCTGGCGCACGCCCTCGGGTTCACCATCGCCCCAGACATGCGGCGGCAGGATCGACTTATGGCGTTCATCAATCACGTCGCACACCGCCTGGCCGACAAGGTGCGAACTGATGGCGAAGAGCTTGAGGTCATGCTTCTTCAGCAGGGCCAACTTGCTGCGGCAATAGGCTTCATCAGCCTTCTCCACCTCAAAGTGATCGCCCCAGCATGCCAGCTCAAGTCCTTCATACCCGAATTGTTTCGCCTTTTCGCAAAGCGTCTCAAGCGAAAGATCCGCCCACTGCCCTGTAAATAACGTTACCGGTCTTGCCATGATCTAGTCCTCCCTGTTGCTATTCATTCCATCAGCTCTGCAGCTTCACCCATTTTGCGCCAAGCTTGGCGGACTTTACGACCGCCTCGATAAACTGCATCCCCCACAACCCATCCTCGACCGTCGGGAAGTCGAGCGCCAGCGGATCCACCTTGGTCCCCTCCAACCGGGCGGTGATGACATCGGCGAAGTTGCAATAGTTGTTCGCGAACGCCTCGAGGAATGCCTCGGGATGCCCGAATGGGAACCGGGTATTGCGGGCCGCCGCCGCGCTCTTCTCGCCGATATACTCGTTCCCGCGCTTCCACACCTGTGCGGGCCCGTTGATGACGTTCACCGTGAGATAGTTCGGATCCTCCTGGCGCCATTGCAGGCTCTTCTCGGTGCCATACACCCAGATGGCCAGGTTGTTTTCCTCGCCGATCGACACCTGGCTGGCGTGAAGCAGGCCCTTGGCCCCGTTGTTAAAGCGCAACAGGCAATTGCCATCATTCTCCAGGAGGTTCCCCGGAATGAAATTCGTCAGGTCGGCGCAAATCTGCGTGACCTTCAGGCCGGAGATGTACTCGGCCAGATTCCCGGCATGGATGCCGATATCGGCCATGCACCCCGAGATGCCGCTCTGCTTGGGGTCCGACCGCCATGACGCCATCTGCTGCCCTTTCCGCTCGACAGGCTTCATCATGTATCCCTGCGGATATTGAACGACGATCTTGATGATCTTCCCGAGGTCGCCCTGGCGCACCATGTCGCGGGCGAGCTTCACCATGGGGTAACCGGTATAGTTGTGCATCAGACCGAAGACCTTGCCGGTCTTCTTCACGATGGCCACCAGCGACTTCGCCTGCTTGACGTCCATGGTCATGGGTTTTTCACACATGACGTTGAACCCCGCCTTGAGGAAATCGGCGGCGATCGGGTAGTGCCAGTTGTTGGGCGTCGTCACCGACACGAAGTCAACCCGCTCCCCTACGGGAAGCTTCAGCTCCTCCGTGATCATCGTCTTGTAGTCGGTATAGGTCCGGGACGGGCTGATGCACAGCTCGCGGCCCATTTGCAGACTCTTCTCAGGGTTAATGTCAAACGCACCCGCGACGATCTCGATCTTGCCGTCCATCCGGGCCGCCCTGCGATGAACCGCCCCAATGAATGCGCCCGGACCACCACCAATCATCCCCATCTTCAGTTTACGCTTCATTTTTACCTGTATTCCCCTTGCATGACCTTATGTATTACGCCCATCGCGGAGCATTTCGCCTCTTTATTATCACACTCTCATCTCCCTGTGTATCATCAACCATTATTGCCACTCAAGACTCGTTTTTCGACTCTTGATGTGGTGACGTAACCGGGCGACTTGGCGGTATTGACAAAGAGAAATAAATGGGTCAGTTTGGATACCCAAAAACCCGTTCTTATGAAATTACTCACTGGTCTTTTCAACCGAATCGTCCTGCAACGCAACGCCCGCAACGTGAGCGATGTCCTTGTCACCGGAACGGCTTCCATGAACGGACCGATCCGGATCACGGCTCACAGGGGCTCCCGACGACTGGCGGGCTTCACTGATAAGCTGGCGGGAAAGTCCAGTCGCGGAATATTCCGCATCCGCCTTGCCGGTCTTCCGGCGGGCGGCCCCTACACCCTCACGCTCCGCCTCACCAATCACTCCGGGCAGACCCTTGACAGCATCGTGGTCAACGATGTCCTCGTCGGCGATGTGTGGCTTCTGGGTGGCCAGTCCAACATGGAGGGAATCGGCCTGATCAAGGCGGCCACCAAGGCCGACCCGCTGGTCCGTGCCTTTTACATGAACGATCGCTGGGCGCCGGCCCGCGACCCGATTCACAACCTGTGGCAGGCTATCGATCCGATTCACACCAGCCTCAACGGCGGGAATCGCCCGGTCCGGAACCCGATCTGCGGAGTCGGTCCGGGCGTGGCCTTCGGGCAGGCGATGCGAGCCTTCACGGGGGTCCCCCAGGGCTTGATCGCCTGTGCCCATGGCGGCACCAGCATGTCCCAGTGGGATCCTGCACTCCGGCACCAGGATGGCCACAGCCTTTACGGCGCGCTGTGCCGCCGACTCCGGATGAACGGCGGCAAGGTCGCCGGTCTGATCTGGTACCAGGGGTGCAGCGATGCCGACAATCAGAACGCCCCCCTGTACACCCCGCGCATGAAGGCCCTGGTCCGTGCCGTTCGGCGTGACACGGGAAACCGCGCGCTCCCCATCGTCATGGCCCAGATCTCCAGAGTTGTCTCATGGGCGCAGGATGAAGCGGCATGGGACTCGATCCGGGACCAGCAGCGGAGGTTGCCCGGAACCTGCCGTAACCTGGCCGTTGTGCCGACAATCGACCTGAAACTTGACGATCCCATCCATATCGCCGGGATTGACCAGGCACGATTGGGCAAGCGGCTTGCGCAAACCATGAACGTGCTTCGAGGCGGTGCGGCGGCAGGGAAACCCCCGATCACACTGGACTCGGCAACCTGCGGAGTGTACCGCACCAGGATTGTTGTCACGGTTAATTTCAGAAACGTAGCCGGAGCCCTGCGTTCGGGCAGCCGCCCCTGGGGCTTCACGGTTATCGGGCCGACTGGCGCGGACACCATCATTGACGTCGCGCTCCAGGGCAACCGGGCCATCATCATGACCACCTTGCCGCGTTCCCAGGCCCGGGATTTGACCCTGTCATACGGACACGGGTTCAACCCCTACTGCAATGTGACCGATGAAGCCGACCGGTCTGTTCCGGCTTTTGGGCCCATCCCCCTGGACGTGAGTTGCTAACGTTCCCGAACTGGAGCGGGCATCCACCGGATGGATACAGGGGCAACCGTTCCTACAGGCGTGCCACAATCCGTTCCATCTTATCGGCCTGGGCTTCCATACTCTCGACCATCTTGAACTGGGAACGGCACCGGTCGAGGTTATGGCCCGGCCGCCGGGTCTTGAAATAAACATCCCCCTTCAGGTAATCCGTGAGGAACCGCATGCCTACCATAAGGGTCATCAGCCGGCCCGAGAACACCAGTTCCTCCCGCTCGGCCGGGTTCAGGAAAAGCGCCTCGGACAGATATCCCCGGGCGATGGCCTCGAACATCTCGATCCGCATCCGCACCTTGCTCAAATCCCGTTCGTCCTCGGCCGCCGCGGCGGTGGCGCTGCGCACCATGTCGCCAAAATCATACAGGGCCAAGCCGGGCATCACGGTGTCGAGATCGACCACACACACCCCCTCGCCCGTGGTGTTGTCGAGCATCACGTTGTTGAGCTTGGTATCGTTGTGGGTGATCCGCTCCGGAATATCCCCCTTGGCATGGCGCTCCAGCAGGCGCCCGCACTGGGTCGCGCGCCGCTCGACAAACGCAATGTCATCGCGCGCTTCCGCCGCCCGGTTACAGACATCGTCCGCAATCGCTTCCTGCAACGCGCCCAGCCGGACCGGCGTGTTGTGGAAATTGGGTATCGTCTCGTGCAGCCTCGGCGCGGGGAGGTCCGCCAGCAGGTTCTGGAACCGGGCATAGGCCCGGGCCGCCTCCATCGCCTGCCCCTCGTTCTCAATGGTGTCAAAGGTCCGGGCCCCCTCGACAAACAGGTACATCCGCCACCAATTCCCGTCACCATCCTGATGACACGACTGGGCATCCCGGGTGAACACGACGCATAGCGAATGCCGCGTTACATCCGCCACACCGGCCGCCGTCAGCTTGGAGCGCACATGGTTCGTGACGCGCACGATGTTATCCATGACCGCCCGGGGATCCTTGAAAATATGATGATTGATGCGCTGCAACAGATAATGCACCGACGCACCCGCCATGTTGAACGTCACCTTGAACGTGTCGTTGATATGGCCCGAGCCGTAAGGCGTCGCCTCGATAAAATCCCCCCAGGCCCGGAACCGTTTGACAACATCGTGGAACTTGAACTTATCCCCTCCGCCTGTACTCATACTTCCCCCCTATGCCCGCTCGGTGTCGCGATACGGCGCCCATTCGGGTTCGTTCCCGAAAATCCAGCGATAGTAGTCCTTCGCCTTGAGGTCGTGCCCGGCCGCCTCGTCGACAATCACCTTGCAAGCCGGATGCAACTGCAGCGCGGAAGCCGAGACCATGGAGGTCACGGGGCCTTCCACCGCCTTCGCCATGATGGCGGCCTTCCTGGGCCCGGTGGCCAGGAGGATAATCTCGCGGGCATCCAGAATCGTTCCCACGCCCATCGTGATCGCCCGCCGCGGCATCCGGTGGGGTTCATCACCAAACAAGGTCGAGTTGACGGCAATGGTATCGGGAGTCAGGGACTTGTCGCGCGTGCGGGACCGCAGGGACGACAAAGGCTCATTGAACCCGATGTGCCCGGTTTCACCGATCCCCAGCAACTGGAGGTCGATGCCCCCTATGTTCCGGATCAGGATTTCGTAGCGCTCACACTCCGCCTTCAGATCGGTGGCCATCCCGTGCGGCAGATGAGTGTTGCGCAAATCGATGTTCACCCGTTTGAACAACTTCTCGTTCATGTAATAGCGATAGGCGTGGGAGTCGGTGGGGGCAAGCCCGACATACTCGTCGAGGTTGAACGTCCGGCAAAGGGAGAAATCCAGCCCCTCATCACGGTGCAAGCGCGCCAATTCGGCGTAAACCCGCTCCATGGTCCGCCCCGTGGCCAACCCCAGCACGGAGTCGGGCTTCCGGCGCAACTGCCGCGCCACGAGTTGGGCCACCAACTTGGCGGCGGCCTCCTCGCTCTGACGGATGATGACTTCCATTTCCCCTCCCCTCCGGTTACAGGCCAAACTCCTTGGCATGATCCGGTGATGCCAGAAGAACGGGTTTGTCGGCCATTTTCTGGCGCAACGCCTCAATTTCAAGCTGGCCGTCAGTCAAGGGCAGCGCCACCTGGCCGCCGTCCACCACCGAACGGCACATTCCCATCATGATATCGAAGCCCTTGCAGGCGCTGTCGAAATTACAACTATGAACCTTGCGGTCATCCTTCAGCCAATCCGCCATTTCCTGGACATAGGGAGGCATATCGGCCGCGTAGTCCATGGCGCCCGCGCCGGACATCGCCCCGGCTTTCGTCACGGCCCGCCAGCCGCCGTTGGTGAGCACCTCGGCGAAGCCGTCATCACCCATGACGCGGATGCGATTCCGCCCCCACCATTTCGCGACCTCCGGGATGTTGGGCGCACCGGCCCCCGTCTCCAGGATCCCGCGGACACCGTTGGCAAACTGGATAACGCCCGCGATATAGTCGGGCGAGGGATGATTGTCCTTCAGCTTGCCACGTCCCGCAGCCTGGGCCATCACCCAGTCGGCGTCCACGTTGCCGTTGTACCACCGCATGTAGTCGATCAGGTGCGTCATCATGTGCATCATCCAGCCCGGGCTCGTCGCATATATTGTATGCACCTTGCCAAGCGCCCCGCTGGCGACAATCTCCTTCACCTTGCGGTAGTGCACCCCATAGCGGTGCTGATGACTCACCACCGTCTTAATTCCCGTTCCCGCCAGCATCGCCTTGATCGCCAGGGCGGCTTTGGTGGAATCGGCAACCGGTTTCTCAAATGCGATCATCTTGACGCCACTGTCCACCCCGATCTTGATCATCGGGACACGCAGGTTCGGCATCGTGCAGAAACAGAACACATCGGGCTTCAGGGAGGCGGTCAACGCAGCCGCATCCGTCGAAGTCGCCGGATTCCCCAGCTCCGCCGCGGCCGCGGCCAGGCGGGTCTCGTCAATATCGCAAATCCCCACCACCTTGAAATTGGGATTGGCCTGAAAGGCACTCGCGTGATGCTTGCCGCGCTTGCCCATTCCCACCACAACCACACTGTAAGGACCACTCATCAATTGTCTCCACCCAATAACATTGTTCTGAATTCAGATATTTCCCAAAACCACCCCCTGCCGGGTGGATCGTGACCTCAGGGCGCGATCAGACGCCGCCCGGAGGGCGGCGTCCACCACGCGGAGTCCAGGTCGATCAGCTGTTCTTCTTATCCCACTCCAGGCACTTCTGGATGACGCAATCCACTTCCTCGGCCGTGAGCTCCGGGAACATCGGCAGGCTGATGCACGTGGCCGCGTTCTTCTCGGCATTGGCAAGCGATCCCACGGTCCTCGCGCCCTTACCCCACGGATACCCCGCCTGCTGATGAATGGCGATCGAGTAGTGGGTCTTGGCGTCGATGCCGCTCTTGACCAGGAAATCGACCATCGCATCACGCTTGGACGCGTCCTTGACCTCGATGACGTACAGGTGCCAGACGTGGCGGTAGCCGGGCTTATGGTACGGCAGATCAAAGGACTTCACGCCCTTGAGTCCCGCCGTATAGCGCTCGGCCCACTTGATGCGAAGATCATTCCACTCGTGGATGTGCTTGAGCTTGGCGCTCAAAACGCCGGCCTGGATGTCGTCGAGCCGGCTATTGAAGCCGAAACTATGGACGTTGCGGGCCGGGGATCCATGGGCGCGCAGCAGCTTGGTCACACGGGTGATGTTCTCATTGTTGGTGACGATCGCGCCGCCATCACCGAAGCAGCCGAGGTTCTTCTGGATGATGAAACTCGTCGCCACGGCATCGGACAGCTCGCCGATCTTGAAGGTGTCGCCGGCGGCATCAATAGCCTGGGCGTTGTCCTCCAGGACCCAGAGCTTGTACTTGTCGGCGATCTTCTTGATGGCCGGCATGTCGGCGCACTGCCCATAGAGGTGGACCGGGATGATACAACGCGTCCTGGGCGTGATGGCCGCCTCGATCTTGGCGGGATCAATGCACTTCGTCTTGGGATCGCAATCCACCAGGACGGTCGTCGCGCCGGCAATCCAGATGGCTTCCGCCGTGGCGAAGAAGGTGTTCGCGTTCGTAATAACCTCGTCGCCCGGACCGACACCCATGGCCATCAGCGTCAGCCACAGCGCATCCGTCCCGTTCCCGCAGGGGATGGAGTATTTCGTGCCGGAAAAGTCGGCGAATTCCTTCTCGAACTGCTTGTTCATGGGACCGTGGACGTATTCGCCACTCTCCAGAACCTTCTGGATGTTCGCGTCAATCTCGGCCTTGATGTTATGATACTGCCTCACATGTCCGTAAAACCCGACGTTCATCGCGCTCCACCTTTCTTCTCTATTCCTCGTTGTTATTGATGTTCTCATAATAATCCGGACATCCACTGGCCTGACCGCGCCCGGAGGTCGCGGTCCACCTGGCAGGATGTCCGGATTATTGCATATTTCTGTCTACACCCGAAAAATCACATCGCGGCCACCACCGACAGGTCCCTGGCCTCCGATCGAATCGATCACGAATCTCCATATATACGATAAATCCCGGGAGATTCAAGAGTCTACTCGATATATTTATCATGAATCCATCACGCCCCGAAGCCTGATCGTTGAATTTTCCTTTTCGAAACCGCTTGACCTACCCGTCTTCGATCGTTATATTCGCCAGTCTTGTCGAAATGGGATGTTGCGAAGAGTGGGCTAGTCCCACTCTTTTATGTATAGGAGAGGCCCCGTAAGGCCCGAGGCTGAGGTGTATTATGAACGGCGAACTTTCAGCAATATTGAGTTTTCTTGAAAAAGAGCGTGGCATTGACCGGGAAACTTTGTTTCAAACGGTCGAGGCCGCGTTGCTGTCCGCCTCCCGCAAGAGCGTGGGCCCCGCCAAGAATGTCCGCATTCACATGGATCGCAAGACCTGTGACATCAAGGCGTTCGCAACGGTAACCGTGCTCGACAAGGTGGCTAATCCGCATGACGAAATCAGCCTGCCGGATGCCCGCCGCCTCAAGCCGGATGTCATGGTCGGGGACACCATCGAAATCGAGGTCACCCCGAAAAACTTCGGTCGAATCGCCGCCCAGACGGCCAAACAGGCCATCCTGCAGAAGATCCGGCAGGCTGAGCGCAATATTGTGTATGAGGAATACCGCGACCGCGTCAACGACATCATCAGCGGAACCATCCGCCGGTTCGAACGCAGCGACATCGTTGTGGATCTGGGCCGGGCGGAAGCCATCCTCGGGGCCAAGGAACGAATTTCGACCGAAATCTACCAGATCGGCGACCAGGTTCGCGCCCTGGTGCTCTCGGTGCAGGACAATCCCTCCGGGCCGAGCATCATGCTCTCCCGCAGCCATCCGGATTTCGTCCGCCGCCTGTTCGAACTTGAAGTTGCCGAAATCGGTGATAAGACCGTGGAAATCAAGGGGATAGCGCGGGAAGCCGGGTTCCGGTCCAAAATCGCCGTAATCTCCCGAGACTCCAAGGTGGATCCGGTCGGCGCCTGCGTCGGAATGCGGGGTGTCCGTGTTAAGAACATCGTCCGGGAACTATCGGGCGAGAAGATTGACATTGTCCGCTGGAGCGACGACATCAAGACCTACGTCGCGAACGCGCTCTCCCCCGCCAAGTTGTCCAAGGTCGAAATCGACCCCGATAAGACCCGCGTGGTCCATGTGACCACGGAAGCGGACCAGCTCTCGCTGGCAATCGGGAAACGCGGGCAAAATGTACGCCTGAGCTCAAAGTTGCTCGGCTGGAAAATCGATGTCCAGAAGGATGAGGGCAATGTGACCTTCGAGGAGAAGGTGGCAAAGGCCATAGACAGTCTGGCCGCCATCCAGGGCATCGGCCGCGCCAACGCGGAAAAACTGGTTCAGGCCGGCTTCCTGAACATTGAAGGCATTCTGGCGGCGGAAGTATCTGACCTCGAGGCCACCGGAGAATTTGACAGTGCCACGTCCAAGGCGATCTATGAAGCCGCTGCGGCCGCACAACCGATTGTACAGGAGACCAGCGAAATCGTCCCATGAGAGTACACGAGATAGCAAAGGAGTTGGGGCTCAACAGTAAAGACCTGTTGGACCAGTTGACGGCAATGGGCATCCCGTCCAAGAACCACATGAGCACCCTGGATGCTGATGTCGTGGCACGGATCCGTGCTACCGTGAAGAAGCCGGCGGTTGTTCCGCCTGCAGCGGTCGCACCCGCACCGGAACCAGCCGCCAAGCCTGTTGCTCCCGCGCCTGCGGCCAAGCCTGTTGTACCTGCCAGTCCGGCCAAGCCGGTGCCTCCGCCGGCTCCCGCCCCCGAAGCCAAGCCTGCCGCCCCCGCGGTGCCGCCCCCTGCAGAAGCTTCCGCAGAAAACAGCAAGGTCATTATTCTGAAAGGCCCCATCGTGGTGCGCGATCTCGCCGGCATTCTGGGTGTCCGGCCGAACCAGCTGATTGCCGAACTGATGCGCCTGAACGTCCTTGCCTCCATCAGTGAGCATATTGAGATCAAGGACGCCGCCCGGGTTGCAGAAAAGCACGGGTTTACCGTTGAACGTGAAAAGAAGGTTGAACACAAGCCGCTGGTCAAAAAAGAAACCGTCGAGCAGGTCGTTCAACAGAAAAAGGCCGAGGAAAAGGCGCATCGCCCCCCCGTGGTCACCGTACTCGGTCATGTTGACCATGGCAAAACCTCCCTCTTGGACCGGATTCGCAATACAACAGTGGCCAAGGGCGAAGCCGGCGGGATCACCCAGCATATCGGCGCCTCTACCGTTAAGGTCGGCGAAAAGAGCATTACTTTCCTCGACACCCCGGGCCATGCCGCCTTTACGGCCATGCGTGCCCGCGGGGCCAACATGACGGATATCGCCATCATTGTGGTGGATGCCCAGGACGGCCTGATGCCCCAGACGCAGGAAGCCATCAAGCACGCGCAGGCCGCCAACGTCCCGATCATTATCGCCCTCAACAAGATGGACCTGCCCACGGCCAATCCCGACAAGGCCAAAAAACAATTGCAGGCCATTGAGATGACGCCAGAGGAATGGGGCGGAAAAACCATTGTCTGCCCTGTCAGCGCCTTGACCGGAGCCGGTGTCCCCGAAATGCTGGAGATGATCCTGCTCCAGGCTGAAATGATGGAATTGCAGGCCAATCCGAACCAGCCGGCCAAGGGCTTTGTAATTGAATCCCAACTTGAATCCGGAATGGGCCCGACAGCCCATCTTCTGGTCGCCAACGGCACCTTGAATGTGGGCGATGTCATCCTCTGCGGCCAGCATTATGGACGGGTTCGCGCCTTGATCAATGACCACGGCGAGAAAATCAAGTCCGCCGGTCCCTCCATCCCCGTCAAATGCCTCGGGTTGTCGGGCGTTCCGGATGCCGGTGCTCCCTTTGAAATTCTCCAGAACGAAAGGGCGGCGCGTGACGCCGCCGCAGAGCGGGCGGCCGCCTACAAGTTGTCCCAGCTCACGACCCCGAAACGCGCCTCGCTGGCAAATCTCTTCGAGCAGATGAAGGAAACCAAGGATCGGGTCGAACTTCAGCTGATGATCAAGGCCGACGTGCAGGGTTCGCTTGAAGCCATCGACCATGCGCTCAAGCAGATCAAGAGCGACAAGGTGTCCCTGAACATTCTCATGAGCGGAGTCGGCAGTATCACCGCCAATGACATTCTGCTCGCGAGCGCCTCGGATGCCATTGTGCTCGGGTTCCACGTCCCCGTCGAGGAAGGCGCCAGCAAGCTGGCCAAGAAGGAAGGCGTTGAAATCCGCCTCCACAGCATCATCTACGAGTTGATCGATCAGGTCCAGGAAGCCATGGCGGGGTTGTTGACCCCCATCCTCAAGGAGAAGGTCGTCTCCCACGCCAAGGTTCAGCAGGTGTTCACGATCTCCAAGACCGGTGTCATCGCCGGGTGCATGTGCACCGACGGCAAGATCACCCCGCGTCTCAAGGGCCGCGTCAAGCGGGAAGGCAGCGTTCTCTTCGAAGGCAAGATCGGGTCCCTGCGGCGCTTCCAGAACGATGTCAGCGAGGTCCGGGAAAGCCAGGAATGCGGCATCATGCTGGACAATTTCACGGCTTATGCCGAGGGCGACATCCTGGAATTTTACGAAGTGGAACGTATCACCCAAACCCTGTAACCGGGTTTTCGCGGAACATGAAGACGGACCGTTTGACCAGAGTCAATGAGCTCCTCCGCCGCGAAATCGGCGGGGTTCTGTATCGGCTGCTCGACCGGACCCAGTTCGATCTGGCGGCCTTGACCGTCACCCACGTGATTACCAACAGCGACCTGCGAAGCGCCCGTGTGCTCATCTCCATCCGCGGCCATGAACACGAGCGACGGGCCATGCTGCACCGCATCCAGCACCTTCATGGCGAAATTCAGGAGGAAATCGCCAAGGCTGTCGTCCTCAAGTACACCCCCGTGCTCCACTTTTCCCTGGATTCCTCCATTGAGATCGGCGACCGGGTCCTGGACATCCTATCCAAAATCCCCATCCCGGCAGAGGATTCCGAAACGTCTCCCCCCTCGCCCGGGACGGAGGAGACGGATCCGTCATGAGCCAGGGTGACCCTTTTGACGGCATTTTACTGGTGGACAAGCCGGCCGGTCCCACGTCCCATGACATCGTGCACCAGATCCGCCGACACTTTAACCTGAAGAAAGTGGGCCATGGCGGGACGCTTGACCCCGCGGCCACCGGCCTGCTCGTCATTCTCCTGGGACGCGGCACACGGGTCTCCAACCGGTTCATGTCCTCCGACAAAACCTACGAGGGCACCCTCCGCCTGGGTATCACAACCGATTCGCAGGATGCCGACGGACAGGTCGTCAGGGAAGCCGATCCCTCGGGGATCACCCGGGAACAACTTGAAGCCGCCATGGCCCGGTTCAAGGGCGACATGTTTCAGACACCCCCGATGGTGTCGGCCGTGAAAATCGAGGGCGTCGCACTCTATAAGCTCGCCCGGCGCGGCGAGGAAGTGGAGCGGAAGCCCCGGTTCATGCACATCTACAGCTTCCGCCTTCTGAGCTTCAATCCCCCCTTCGCCTCCTTCGTCCTGCGCTGCAGCAAGGGGACATATGTGCGGACGATCTGCCATGACATCGGCGAGGCACTCGGCGTAGGCGCCCATCTGTGCCAGCTTCGCCGGACGGAATCCGCCGGGTTTGACCTCGCCCGGGCAACTCCTTACGAACAACTGCTTTCGATGAACCAGATGGATCTGCTGGACATCGTTCTGCCCCTCCACACCCTCGATGTCAGGGATGCGGCCGGCTGAACCTGCGAGGGATAACAAGGGAATGAAAATCATTCGCCAGATGTCGGGACTAAGCGGCCACAAGCGCCCGGTGTGTCTTGCCGTCGGATTCTTCGACGGCGTACACCTCGGGCACCAGGAAGTGCTGCGCCAAACCCTGGCCCGGGCGCAGGCCATTGGCGGTGAAGCCTGGGCCATGACGTTCGACCCGCACCCGCTCAAGATCCTCACCCCCGATTCAGCCCCGCTGCTCCTCACCGATACCCGGCACAAGCTCGAGTTACTCAGGCATTTCGGGCTGGATGGGTGCATCCTCGTTCCCTTCAACCGCCGCTTTGCCGCCACACCCGCAGAAGTCTTCCTGAAAAGCCTCGAACGGGGTATTCCATCCCTCCATACCCTATTCATGGGTGATGACTGGCGGTTCGGGCATAAGGGACGGGGAGATATTGCCATGCTGAGAGCTTGGGCGAAGCCCCGGGGGATCACGGTTCGCAGGGTTCCTTCCGTCCAGTACCGGAAAAAGCCGGTCTCCAGCACCCGCATCCGTGCCGCCGTCACCACGGGCAGGTTGTCCGAGGCTGCGGCCCTGCTCGGTCGCCCCTTCAGCATTCTGGGAACCGTTGTGCCCGGAAACCGGATCGGACGGAAGCTGGGGTTCCCGACAGCGAATCTGGACCCCCATAACGAAGCCTCCCCCCCGATGGGAGTCTATGCGGCACAAGCCATTGTCAACCGGCGAGCCTTCCTGGGAGTCGTCAGTTTCGGCCACCACCCGACTGTGGCGCGTGTTTCGCAACCGGTGCTGGAGCTCCACCTGCTCGATACCCGGATGAACCTTTACCGGCGCCGGATTGAGGTGTTTCTGCTCCACCGGTTGCGGGCCGAAAAGAAGTTCCCCGACCTTGCCGCCCTGAAAGGGCAGATTGCCCGCGATGTCCAGGCTGCCAGACGGGTTCTGGCCACAGCAGCCATGAAGAATTGTTGGATCAAGGCTTTACAAAGGTGGCACCCGGAGTCTATAGTGCCGCCAAACAAATAAGTAAGGAAAAACGAGAAAAGAAAGGGAATAGGGCTCAGTCACGTATGGATTCCAAAGTTAAGAGCACAGTTCAGAAAGAGTTTCGGAGACACGCCAAGGACACGGGTTCCTCCGAAGTTCAGGTGGCCTTGTTGACACGTCGCATCGAGGAGCTTACCGAGCACCTCAAGCTTCACAAGAAGGACCACAGTTCACGTTATGGCCTCCTCAAAATGGTCAGCGCCCGTCGTCGTTTGCTTAACTACATCAAAACGAAGGACGAAGCTGGTTATCAGGACGTCATTAAGCGCCTGAAACTCCGTCGTTAAGGCAGACTGGCGTGCGCCAGGACTGTTTCCCGTTTTGTGACCATAACTCTCAGGATTCATCCTGTTTGAGACACACCCTGTTCAGAAAGACATCATGAAAGAACCTGTATCCGTTAGCGTCGCCATCGGCGACAAGACCATCACCCTTGAAACCGGGCTCCTCGCCCTGCAAGCCAAGGGCGCCACGACCGTCCGCCTGGGTGACACGATCATCCTCTCGACCGCTTGTGCCTCGGAATCCCCCCGCGAAGGAATTGATTATTTCCCGCTGCAGGTGGAATACCGCGAACGTTTTTCCGCCGCCGGAAAATTCCCCGGCGGGTTCTTCAAGCGCGAAGGCCGTCCCTCTGAAAACGAGATCCTGGCCGCACGCTTCACCGACCGGCCGATCCGCCCGCTGTTCTCCGAGAGCTACCGGAACGACGTCCAGATCGTCGGCACCCTGCTTTCCGCCGATGGCGAAAATGCCGCCGACATCCTGTCCATCGTGGGCGGAAGCACCGCGCTGATGCTCAGCGACCTTCCCTTCCATGGACCGATCGCGGGTGTCCGCGTGGGTCGCGTCAACGGGAAGTTCATCATCAACCCCACCGTGGCGGAGCGCGCGGAAAGCGACCTGGACCTGGTCTATGCGGGCAACCGCAGCACCCCGACCATGATCGAGGGTGACGGCAAGGAAATCTCGGAAGCCGACCTGGTGGCCGCCATGCGCTTCGCGCACGAAGCCTGCGTCAAACTGTGCGACGCCCAAATCGAGCTCCGCCGCAAGGCCGGGCTTGGCGACAAGGTCGTCGCGGAACCCGCCCCCGACACCACCCTCCTGGACGCCGCCCGCTCCATTGCTGGCGCCGAACTGTCCGAGGCCTTCCTGATCGCCGGCAAGCAGGCTCGCAACGGCGCGGTTGGCAAGATCAAGGAAGCCGTGAAGGCCAAATTGACCGAGAAATGCCCGACCATCACCAAGGAACAGTTCCGCGCAACCTTTGACGCACTCACCATCGAAGTGGTTCGGAAGAATGTCCTGGAGCGCGGCAAGCGCATCGACGGCCGCGGCGCGGATGATGTTCGCCCCCTGACCGCCAAGGTGGGCCTGCTGCCCCGCGTTCACGGCTCGGCCTTCTTCGGCCGTGGCGAAACGCACGCGCTGGGCACCGTCACCCTCGGCACGAGCGGGGACGCGCAGGATATGGACGCCATTACCGGGGGGCCGACCTCCAAGTCGTTCATGCTGCATTACAACTTCCCGCCCTACAGCGTCGGCGAAACCGGCCGCTTCGGGTCACCCGGCCGCCGGGAAATCGGGCACGGCAACCTTGCCGAGCGCTCGCTGGCTGAGGTCATTCCGAAGGATTATCCCTACACGATCCGCCTGCTGTCGGACATCATGGGCTCCAACGGGTCCAGTTCGATGGCCAGCATCTGCGTCGGCACCCTCGCCCTCATGGACGCGGGCGTTCCGATCACCCGCCCGGTCGCGGGTATTTCCTGCGGCCTCTTCACGGCGCCCGGAAAGGCCAAGACCGTCGTGGACATCCTCGGCGACGAGGATCATTGCGGCGACATGGACTTCAAGGTCGGCGGCACCCGCCAGGGAATCACCGGCTACCAGCTGGATCTCAAGATCCGCGGGTTGGAATGGAATATCGTCGAGGAAGCCTTCGAGAAGTGCCGGGTTGCCCGGATGAAGATCCTCGATTTCATGGAAAGCGTCATCGCCAAGCCCCGCGAAGAGCTCTCCCCCTACGCACCCCGCATCACCGTGGTGACCATCCCCGTTGACAAGATCGGCGAACTGATCGGCCCCGGCGGCAAGAACATCCGCCGCATTGTCGAACTCAGCGGCGCCCAGATCGACATCAATGATGATGGCACGGTCAAGGTCTTCAGCAGCAAGGAGGAAGGCATGACACTGGCCCTCCGCGAGATCAATATGATCACGGCTGAACCCGAGGAAGGCGCGATTTACGACGGCGTCGTAACCGGAATCACCAAGTTCGGCTGTTTCGTCGAAATCTTCCCCGGTCGCGACGGCCTGGTTCACATCAGCGAATTGGCGGACTTCCATGTCCGCAATGTCGAGGATGTCTGCAAGGTGGGCGACCAGATGTGGGTCAAGTGCATCGGCATTGACGAAAAGGGCCGGGTCAAACTCAGCCGTCGCGCAGCGATGGTGGAGAAAGACGCCGCCCCGGCCCCCGCCGCGGAGTAAGACAGATCCTGAAAATCAAAAACGGGAAGAAGGGCAACCTTCTTCCCGTTTTTCTTTTTAGCGCGGGTATCGCCCGCGCCTGCCGCACCGCAATTAATCCTTTGGCATCTGAAGCTGCAGAGTCCGCCCGAGTCGGGCCGAGTTGATCATCAGCGGGCTTGTGGCGCGGGACGCCAGGGGCGGGGGGTTTGTGAAATCCGCATCCACCACGCTTTCCGCATCACGACGCTGGGCCTCCAACAGGGGGCGTTCCAGGAAATCCCGGTAGTCATCCTCAACGGCCTTCACCCGGCGTCCCAGCTCATTCAGCTGTTTCGTCAGCATCGTGTTCTCAATCTCGAGGGCTGACACCTTGTCCTTCAGCTGGTCGATCTCGCTGTCCCGCCCGGACAATTCGGAGGAGAGGTTCGACGAAATCACCGAATGGGCCCACAGGATATTCCGCGTGATGTCCTTGCGCATGGTATTGGCATTCTGGGTGGCCGAGAGCGCCGCCCCGTCGGACACCTTCCGGATCTCGGCAGCAGCCTGCTTCCGGGACTTCTCCGCGGCAACCTTTTCGAAAAGGATATCAGACTTGAGCGCACTGACGTGCTCAGTGTTCAGCCATACGATGACCGCCAGAACCGCTGAGAAAGCCACCGTGATTCCCAGCAGGACCCACAGAATGCGTTTCCGAGCCCGCTGGCGTTCATGGTCGAGGAATTTCTTGAAAGAATTCAGGACTGGCAGGGAATCCTCATTCAGGGAGGGATCACCGGCCAGCACCGGAAGATTGTGCCCCTGCCCCAGGTCCTTCCCCGGTGATACAGGAGGAGGATTCAATGGAGCCGCCCCAGGGGAATTGCCACGCATGCCCGACATCCGTTCAGAAATCCGCGACAAGGCCTCCGCCTGCAATCGCAATACCTCCGTAAGACCGTCTACGCTCCGGCTCTCCGACTCAGGATTTTTCTTTTCGTCTGTCATGGTTACTTTCGCCGGAACCATTTCCCCAGGGTTCCGCCCTTATTTTCATTTTCCCTTTTCAAGGTTTCCCATTTCTTCAGCTCCCGCTGAAGTTGGGCCTCAACATTATTCAGAACAGCATGGCCCCTGGGCAAATCAGCCACTTCCGGACCCGACTTCGCCGCCACCGGCTCCTCCGTCACAGCCCCGTGCTCACCCCCCTCTTCCGGCCCCAGCACTTCAGAGTGAATGACCTCGGCATCAAGGACCGCTGGTCCCCCAGCCGCACCCCCCCCCGCACCGGTCTTCTTCCTCATCTCCCGGAGCAGGCCCTCGCGCCTCTCCAGCTCCTCCATTGTCCGGGCCAGCATTTCGGATGAAGTCTTTATTTCTTTTTGGATTTGCGCAAGCTTTTCCGCCGACTCCTTCTCCTTGCGGGAAGACTCCGACTGGAGAAATGCATGGCGGCCCCTGATGTTCTCAAGGTCGCGGCGCATGACTTCCTTCTCCTCGGCTGAGGTATGGAGTTCCTTCTGCAACACCACAAACTTTTCATTCAGGGTCAGCCGGGCAAACTGCGCCTCAACATCGTCCTTCCTCTGCGGAGCCGCCTGTACTCCCTTGCCCTCCCCGACCCAGTCGATGGCAGCCGGCTTCACCTTCTCCTCACCGACGACCTGTTTGACACAACGGCTGGCCATCATCAGGACGTTCAAATCACGCTGAACGGAGGCCATTTCATCCTTCAGCTTCTGCTCCGCCTGCCGCCCTGCCTTCTGCGCCTTGGCTAGCGCCTCTTTGGCCTGGCTCAACTGTTTTGCCAAGGCCTCTTCACGTTGCCGGGAGGTCAGGCTGTCCTTCTCAAGGACCGTGTTCTTCGTGCGCAACTGTGAGGCCAGTTTTTCACCTTCGGCTTTGAGGGCGGCGAGGGTTGACTCCTGCTTCCTGGCCAAATTATCCTTTTCCTGCCGCTCCCCCTCAACCTCCCGGAGCCGCAGTGTCAGCGTCTCCACCTCCGTTTTCAACTGTGCCGCGGTTTCGCCCTCCTGCCGTGAGCGTTCAACCTCGACGGCAAGCAACTGCTGGGATAACTCCCAGCGGGACAGCCACTGGGCAGCTTGGGCCTCCCCCTCGGACTTCAACTGCACGAGGGAGGCCTCCTGCTGCTGCATCCGGGCGTCCCGCTCCTGAAGTTCCACGCGCGCCTCCTGGAG
>Ga0007794_10000138_pt1 | contig 22814 bp, 19 predicted proteins | sample CryBogmetaGMA5M_FD_60365 | JGI IMG/M metagenome (GOLD analysis project Ga0007794, IMG submission 60365) | Freshwater microbial communities from Crystal Bog, Wisconsin, USA - MA5M | ecosystem: Environmental > Aquatic > Freshwater > Lake | place: Crystal Bog, Wisconsin, USA | collected 2009-07-06
GCGGTCTGGGAGCCGCTGGTGCGAAACGCGGACATCTGTGATTACAGCCGCTACCTCAATGTACGCCGGACGGAGGTCGTGTTGCCCGCGGGGTCGGGCCCGAGGTTCCGTGTGGAGATCGGGAATGCGTCGGAGGAGCGGGTGCAGCCGCTCGTCAAACTGGTAAGCCAGCAGGGCGGGCAGGATGCGGGCGCGGAGATCCGGACGCAGGAGCTGCTGCGCACGCCGTTCCGCATGGACGGCATAGGGTTCTGGCGCAACGAGACCGTGGTGGAGAACCGGCGCGAAGCGCGGCGCGAATGGGAGTTGCCCGCGCCGGGGGTGGTGGAAAATGTCCGCGAGAAAACCACCGAGATCACCGTCGACACCGGCCGGCTACCCCTGAACCGGCTGGTGCTGGTGAGCGCCTCTAAGAATTTCAGCCGCATGGCCCGCGTGCAAATCCAGGTGGTCGAGAACGGGGTGGCGCGGTGGCGTAACCTGGCCGAGGCGCGGGTGCGGGATGTGGACCTGCCGGGATTTGTCCGGTCGGATTTGGAGATCGATTTTCCCGAGCAGCGCGCGGGGCAGTTGCGCGTGACGGTCCTGAACGGCGACAATCCGCCCTTGTCGGGTGTGCGGTTGCGCGGCTTCGGGCCTGTGTACCGGGTGCTGTTGCTGGCCGAGCCGGGCCGGGCCTACCACCTGTTGTACGGGGGCGGGAATGTGCCGGCGCCGGTGTATGACCTCGACGCGGTGCTGACACCGGTGCGGCAGGGACTGCAACCCGCGGCGCGGTCGCTGGGTCCGCCCCGTGAGAATCCCGCCTACCGGCCCGCCCGGGCCGGGCTGGGCATCTGGCTCAATAACCCGGCTTTCCTGACCGGTGCCATCATTCTGGCCGCCCTGGTGCTGCTGGTGGTGCTGGCCCGTTCGCTCAAAAAAGTGGGGGGATCTCTCGACGAAAAGGGTGACGATCGTCATTGACACTACCCGCCTGCACTTAGCACACTTACACTCCTATGTCGGAAATGAATCTTCCAAACAAGATCACGGTCGGGCGTATTGGCCTGACATTTGTGATGGCAGGCTTCCTGACCTCAGGCATCCCCTTCGGAAAGACCCTGGCCCTGCTGACCTTCGGAATTGCGGGACTGTCGGACTGGCTGGACGGCATGCTGGCGCGTCGGATGGGGAAGATTACCATCTTCGGGCAGCTCATGGACCCGCTGGCCGACAAGATCCTGGTCTGCGCCGCCTTTGTCAGTTTTGTGGCTATCAACGTGGTTCCCGCCTGGATTGTCATCACCATCATCAGCCGCGAGTTCGTGGTGACCGGGTTGCGATTGCTGGCGAGCCAGCAGGGGAAAGTCCTTCCCGCCGGGCCCTGGGGCAAGCACAAGATGATCTGGCAGACCATCACGATTGTGGTCATCATGCTGGGGGTGGCGTTGCAGGAGGAAGTGATCCCGGCACTCCTGTCCGCCGCCGACCATGCCCAGTTTGTGAAAGAGTTTGATGTCTATTTCACCAAGACGACGATGTTCCTGACTCACCTGGTGGCGGCGCTGACAGCCATCTCCGGGGTGATTTATCTCTGGGACGGTCGCGATCTCTATATGGAGCACACCTGATGGCGCAAGAATGGAATATCAAGACACGTTCGACGGCCTGTGCGGGATGCCAGGCGGGGTTCACGGACGGGCAGTCCTACCACACCCGGTTAATTTTCCAGGAGCATGACTATTCGCGCGGTGATTACTGCGAAGGCTGCTGGGCCACCGAAATGGCGGCGAACCCGGGCTACAGCTCGTGGAAGGGCTTCTTCAAGATGCCGCCCGCCGAGCCGGACCGCCGGATCAAGAAGGAGACGGCCGAGACACTCCTGCGGGAATTGATCGAGGCGGCCGATCCCACCCAGACCAGTGTCATCTATATCCTGGCGGTGATGCTGGAACGCCAGCGTGTCCTCGTGGAGCGGGAAGTGAAGACGATGGACGACGGGTCACGCCTGGTGATTTACGAGCATAAGAAGACCGCCGAGACTTTTGCCATCACGGATCCCAAGCTGAAACTCTCCGAGCTGGATGTTGTGCAGAAGGACATCATGGCCCTCTTGAGCGGGCCGGCCCCGGCTGAGCCAGCGGTTCCCGCGCCGGAGGCAGGCGAACCCATCCAGCCGTGAACGAGGTACTCCGCATTCCTTTAATCAGCTGAAGTCCTCATGTTTGATCTGAAGCTAATCAATGGCCTGGTGCTGGATGGGACGGGAAGCCCGGCGGTCCGGATGGATGTCGGGATCACGGGGGACAGGATTTCCGCCGTGGGGGAGCTTGGGGGCGCGGAGGCGAAGACGGTTATTGATGCCCGTGATCAGATTGTGTGTCCCGGTTTCATCGACACGCATTCCCATTCCGACGCCTATCTCCTCATCGAACCCACTGCTCCCAGCAAGGTGACGCAGGGGGTGACGACGGAGGTGGTCGGCAACTGCGGTGCCTCGGCGGCACCCCGGCTGGGCGTCGCGAGGATGGCCTCGGACTGGCAGGCCCATACCTATCCCGGTGCATGGAACTCCATGGCGGAATACCGGCGGCTGTTGGAGCAGGTGAAGCCGGCGGTGAATGTTTTCCCCCTCGTTGGCCACAATGTCCTGCGTGCCTCGGTGATGGGTTATGAGGGACGTGCGGCATCCGCAGATGAACTGGCGGCGATGGAGCGGCTCCTGGAACAGAGCCTGGATGAGGGTGGGCGGGGCTTGAGTTCCGGCCTGATCTACCCCCCCGGCATGTACGCCACGCGGGACGAAATTCATGCGCTCGCCCGGGTGGTGAAACGCAAGAACGGCATCTACACCTCCCATATGCGGAGTGAAAGTAGCCGGCTGATCGAGGCCCTCGAGGAAACCACCGGCGTGGGTCGCGCCACAGGGGTTCGTGTCCAGGTGTCACACCTGAAGACCTCGGGACAGGCGAACTGGCACCTGATTGATACCGCGCTGGCGACGATCGAGCGGGCCCGGCGCGATGGTGTACAGGTGGCGGCCGACCGCTATCCTTACCTGTCCTCCTGCACCGAACTGGATGTTATTTTTCCCGACTGGGCCACCGAGGGCGGCCGTGACGCCGAACTGGCCCGCCTGCGAGATCCGGCTACCCGTTCCCGATTACGTGCCGAGGTTCTGGAGAATCGTTCCGAACGGTCCTGGGGCAGCATCACCATCGGCTCCACGACCGAGGCAAACGCCCGGTTTCGAGGACAATCGCTGGATAAAGTGGCGGGGGCCCTGGGGATGGAGCCGGTCGATGCGGCGTTGCACCTGATCGAGACTGATTGCCTGACGACCAGCGCCTTTTTCCAGGGGATGTGCGAGGATAACCTGTGGAAGATCATCGGGCAGCCGTGGGTCATGATCGGGTCCGATGCCTCCCTGCGGGCGCCTTGGGGGCCGCTGAGCCACGACTATCCCCATCCCCGCGCGTACGGCAGCTTCCCGAAACTTCTCAGGGCGGTGTTGGACGGCAGGACGGTTCCCCTCGCGGAGATGGTACGGAAGATGACCTCCCTGCCCGCCGCCCATTTCGGGCTTGCCGGCCGGGGAGAACTGAAAGTGGGCTACAGCGCGGACATCACGGTCTTCGCCCCGCAGGATATCCGGGATGAAGCCACCTACAGCGCCCCGCACCGGCTTTCCTCCGGGGTCACCCATGTTCTGGTCAACGGCGTTCCGGTCCTGGAAGACAGTCGCCTGACGGGGACCCGCCCCGGCCAGTGGATGTAAGCCCGCCGCGGGTGCTTAGGCGCTTATGACTGTTTTTGCCTCGTCCAGGGTGTTTCGGATGGCGTCGGCGATCTGGCGCAGGACGATGGGTTTCATCAGGATTTCATGGATGCCTTCCGCCAGGAGATCCTGATCGGATACCGTCTTGCTGAAACCGGTGCACAACAGAACAGGCAGGCTCTGGCGGAGGAGGTGCATCTCGCGGACCATTTCCATGCCGGTCATTCCCGGCATGATCTGATCGGTGATGATGAGGTCGAAGCGCTTTGGGTCCTGCTTGAAAACGGTGAGGGCATCCTGGGGCCGCAGGGCGGTTGTCACCTGGTAGCCGAGAGAGGTCAGCATCTGGCTTGCCATGGCGACAATGCCCGGCTCGTCATCGACGAACAGGATCTTCTCCTTGCCGCGAGGAAGGGGATCGGTGGGGGTAACCGCCTGCTCGGCCGCCTGCTCGACGAGGGGCAGGAAGATGTGGAACGTCGTGCCCTTGCCGATTTCGCTTTCCACCGTGATGATGCCATGCAGGGAGGTCACGATGCCGTGCGTCACAGCCAACCCCATGCCGGTGCCTTCCCCGCTGCGCTTGGTGGTGAAGAAGGGTTCAAAAATCCGGTCCATGACCGCGCGATCCATGCCGTGGCCGGTGTCGCGGATAAAGACTTCCACATAGGCCCCGTAACGCAGGCGGGCGAGGGCGCCCCGGGTCCGGCTATCGACATTAACCTGGCGCATGCCGACATCGAGAATGCCGCCCTTGTCCTTCATGGCATGGATGGCGTTGGTGCACAGGTTCATGATCACCTGGTGCATCTGGGTGGGGTCGGCCTTCACAATATCCCGCTCCACCTGGAGGTCGGTTCGCAGTTCGACGGTGTGCAGAATGGACCCTCGGAGCAGCTGCATGACCTCCTTGACGAGGGGAACCAGACGGATGGGCTTGACCTCGTGTTCAGTCTGGCGGCTGAAGGTCAGGATCTGCTTCACAAGGTCCTTTGCCCGATGGCTGGCCTTGAGAACCTCCTCGAGGTTCGGCCGGATGGGGTCCTCGGGGTTGGCTGTCAGGATCGCCATTTCGGTGTAGCCGATGATGGGGGTGAGGATATTGTTGAAGTCGTGCGCGATACCGCCGGCCAGGGTCCCGATGGCTTCCATCTTCTGGGCTTGCCGGAGCATCCGCTCGTGCTGGTGCAGCGCCTCCTCGGCGCGACGGTGCTCGGTCATGTCCTGGATCTGGACCATGTACCCCTTGGGCTGGAAATCCTGGTCCAGGCCCAGGTTGGTGATCAGGATGTCGAAGTGACTTTTCCCGCTGCGCGAGGACTGGAACCGTTTCTCCCGCTTGACCTCGTCGAAGTCGATCACGCTCTCATAGCGGACAGTTCCACCCTTCACGAGCGTGGCCTGGGCCTCCGGGGAAATATTTTTTGATTCCAGAAGCTTGGCGGAGGAGAACGCGGACCGCTCGCTGAAGCCGAACATGGCCAGGGCGGCCTGGTTGACATCCGTCAGTTCCCTGGCGGGGTTGTACAAGGCGACACCGATGGGGGAGCGGGCGAAGAAGTCGGAAAAGCGACGTTCGCTTTCCTTGAGCGCCCGCTGGGCCCTCCGCCGGCTGGTGATGTCGTGCAGGTGGTAATAGATGACGGGTTGCCCTTCATGATCGAGGACGCGGAGGGTGACCTCACAGGGTATTTCCGCCCCGCTCTTGGAGCGGAATGGCATTTCATAAGTCAGGGTGGCGGGTTTCTCGGCCTCTGGCGGCGCATCAGGCAGGCGGGCATCTTTCCATTGGGAAAGTAACTTGGCATAAACGGGGGTGGAGCCGCTCTCGGGGTTGATTTCGACGTCGCGCGGGGAGAGGGACAGCAGTTCCTCGCGGCTGTAACCCAGCCGGATGCAGGCGGTTTCGTTGGCTTCCAGGAATTTTCCAGGCATACCCTTCGCGTCCACTCCGAGGAACAGGATGGCATCGGGCGTATTGTTCAACAGTGTCCGGTACCAGTTTTTCAGGGCTTCCGCGGCCTCCTCGCGGCGGAGGTGGTCATCGACGGTTTTCAGCAACTGGCGGTTTGCCGCTACCAGTTTTTCAGTTTGCCGGCCGGAGCTGTACCGCGCCTGGTAAATGAGCAGTACAACCAGGCCGGTCCCGCCCAAAAGGGCCAGTATGATCAGTCCCCCCCTTACGAGGGGGGTGAGGAGGCCCTCGCTGTCCGTCCATTGGGAGAGGGTCTCGTAAAAGAAGGAACCCCTTTGCCGCTTGAGGGAGGCGATGGCGTCCTCAAGCTTGAGGAGGAGTTGCCGGTTGTTGTCGCGTTCCACCGCAAAATGGAAATCCACCGGGCCCGTGGTGATGATGCTGGTCGTCAGCCCGTACGACCCGCCCTCCCGGGCGTTATAGAAGTGGTCCACCAGGCCGCCGTCGACGCGCTTTCCCTGAACGGCCTTCATGACATCGTCATAACTGCGCATCTCGACAAGCTGGCAACGTGTCTGGCTTGACCGGAGCGCCTCCTGAAAACGGGCGTAATGGATATCGTCCCGGACGACCGCGACCGTTTTGCCGTTCAAGTCCCGGATGGAGGAGATCAGGCTTTTCGGGGGCAGCATGATCTGCGCATGGGAGGTGATGATGGCGCTCTGGGTGTAGTCCAGGTTTTCGGAGCCGTCGAGGGGCAGCGGCGCCGGAACAAGCAGGTCGATGTCGCCACGTGCCAGTTTGTTCAGGATGGCAGGGCTGGTATCGACCTGATAGACGAGTTTCCACCCCTTCTGGGCCGCTATGCCCTCGAGGAGGTCAATGAACAATCCCGCGGGTTTTCCGTGTTCCCGGTCCAGAACGGTCAGCGGGGGATGGAGTGTCACGCCTACCCGTACGGTTTCCGCGTGGAGCGGGAGTGCGACAAGTATGATCAGGGCTAAAAAGGATAGCGCGGTTTTGTTCATGTGTCCGCAAGTCATGTTGCGTTCCAGTCTATCAAAACAAACGCACTGAACCAGCATGATTTTATCCGCGCCCCTCAAGTTGGGCGATGGCCCGCTTCATGCACTTCCCGTCTATGGTCCAGGTCCCGGAGACATATCCCGCCAGCAGGGCGTTGTCGCAGACGGCGTTGATCAGGCGCGGAATGCCGCCGGCATAACGGTGGGCGAGGTGCAGGGCCTTTGCGTCAAAGACAAGCTGATCCCCGGCGCCGGCGGTTTTCAGCCGGTGGGTAACATAGGCGCCGATCTCGTTTTCGTCCAGCGGGCCGAGATGATAGCGCACCGTGATCCGCTGCCGAAGCTGGCGCAGGGAGGGGTGCTCGAGCTTGTCGCCCAGCTCCGGCTGGCCGATCAGGACAATCTGGATCAACTTCTGTTGGGTGGTCTCCAGGTTGGACAGGAGGCGGATTTGCTCCATGAGTTTCGGTGACAGATTCTGGGACTCGTCAATCAGCAGGGCCACGTTCTCGCGGGCTTCCATCTTGGCCAGCAGGAAGGTGTTGAGCGTCTGAATCAGGGCGAGCATATCCTTGCCGGTGGTCTTGAGCCCGAAATCCTGAAGGATGGCCCGGACCAATTGCGCCTCGGTCAGGCAGGGGTTGAGGATCAGCGCGGTCTGGACGTTCTGGCCGAGTTCGGCGAGGACCGCCCGGCAGAGGGTGGTTTTCCCGGAGCCGACTTCTCCGGTGAGCTGGATGAACCCCTTCCGTTCCCGGATGCCGTACATGACGTGGGTATAGGCCTCCCGGTGATGCCGTGACATAAAGAGATAGTGGGGGTCCGGCGTGATGTTGAACGGCAGTTCGGTCAGTTTGAAGAAATCAAGGTACATGTCAGGGATGGCCCGCCTTTCCGGCGAAGTCCCAGGTGGAACGGGTGTCGCGGGCAAGCGGCAGTTTCAACAGCCGGGCCCGGATCAATTCAATGGGCATGGCGTTTTCAAGGAGAACGGCGTCATTGAAGTCCTGCTCCGTCATCTTGCCGGGAACGACAAGTTCACGGCGGAGCGCCTCGAGTTGCAGTGCGCCCAGCGTATAGGCGGCGGGGTAGAGCGGGGGAAAGCTGTCGCCGATGAAACGCCGGACTTCGCCGGTGGCCCCGAGGCGTTCGTGCCCGACACGGGTGACCAGGAAATCGACCATGTCGGAGGGTGACATTTTACCCAGATGGAATTGGAGGGCCACCACCACGCGTGCAGCCCGGTTGATTCGCCAGAAGAGCATGCCGAGCCGATCCTCGGGCGTGGTGGCCCAGCCCAGGTCCCAGAGCCGTCGTTCGCAGTAGAGAGCCCAGCCCTCGACGTAAAACGGCGTACTGAAGAGGGCGCGATGCGGGTGGTTCCGGGTTGCCTGGAAACGCTGGAGATGGTGGCCCGGGATGAGCTCATGGGGCGTTACGGTACGCATGAAGTGGCGGTTGTTGCCGCGCATGGTCATGAGCTTGTCCTCATGGCTCATGTCGTCGCGGGCATAGGCCACCATCATGGCCTGCCCGTTGTAGGCGGCGTAGGGGATGGTTTTGAGCGTCTCGGGCTGCATCATGGTCAGGCGCCAGGTTTCCTCGCATAGGGGGGGGATGGTGACCAGCCGGTGCTGCCGGACAAAGGCGGTTGCTTCCCGTGCCGTGGTGTTGATCCACATGTCCTGTCCGCCAGGGGCTGCAAAGTCGGCTTTGATCTTCGCCATGGCGGCCTTCCAGTCATCGCCGAATCCCATCGAATGGGCCGTCTGCTTCAGCTCCCGCTCGCACCAGGCCATTTCCTGTTCGCCGAGGGACAGCAGTGCGGCGGCGTCATAGGGAATGAATTCGTGGCGGATAGCGGATTCCACGGCGGCTTCGCCTGCAGGTTGGCCGACAAGCGGATCATCGTCCTTCCCCTTCAGTCCCGCCACGTTTTCGCGGAGGACCTTGATGTACTCTTCCAAGGCCTTGTCGGTTTCCTCGTACGGTTTCTTCACCCACCAGGAGAAGTCCGGCCGGAAGCCGTCATAGAAGGTGAACCAGGTCTTCAGTGTGCCGCGGAGCTGGGTGGCTGCGGCCGCGGCCCGGTTGGCCAGGGGTGAGGAAACCGTGAGGGGCGTTCCGGTGGGGGCATTGGCGGAGACGGTACTGTTGGAGGGGGCGCTCTTCAGTCCCAGCTCCACACGGATTTTAAGATCCTTGATTTGCCGCGCCAATTCGCTCACCTGGGTGGCCGCGGCACGGCTGTCCAGGGTAACGCCCTCCCAGCGGGCCTGTTCCAGGGCGTAGAGGGATCCCCGGAAGGTGAGGACGGGATCCATCTCGGCCCAGTTCTTGCGGTCCTGGGCCACCTCATCCAGGCCGTGCTCCAGATCGTTGCGCAGGAGAATGTAGTCCGCCTTTTCGGCAAGCGGGAGGGAATCGAAATCAACGGACTGGAGCCTCGCCAGCCACTGGGTGTAGAGGGAGTTCAGCCGGTCGAAGCGGATTGCGGCCCCGGGCAGGTCGGTGGCGTTGAGCACATCCTGGCGATCGGCGGCCATCCGGCTGATGATGAGGGGCATTCCTGCATCCGGCTGGGAGTCGGCAAACACCCGGTGCGGAGTCATGAGGCACAGGCTGGCCATGATCAGCATGGGAAGACGGGGGTTTTTCATGATTCTGCTCGAGTCTTTCTGTTTCATGGTAATCAGTCGAGACTAAAGTCAGTACCCCGCCTTCTGGTATTCCGCCATGGCGCCGGGGATTTCCTTTTCCAGTTGGGCAATGCGGGTGGAATCAACAGGATGGGTGCTGAGGAACTGCAGGGTGTGTCCACCCTGTTTATTGTTGTATTCGGCAAATCGACGCCAGAACTCCACCGCGGCATGGGGATCATAGCCGGCGCGTGCCATGTAGATCAGTCCGAGGTGATCGGCCTCGAGTTCCTGCTGGCGCGAGTGCGGCAGGGCAACGCCCAGACTGCTGCCGACCCCGTAGGCGCCAAGTGCCAGGGTGCGGGCGGCCTCGGTGTTCGTCCGCATGGCTTCATCGAGGAGCAGCCCGCCGAACTGGATTAACAGGCCCTCGGACATGCGTTCCCCGCCATGCCGGGCCACGGCGTGGGCCACCTCGTGTCCGATGACGGTGGCCAACCCGGCCTCATCGCGAGTGATGGGCAGGATGCCGGTGTAGATGCCGACCTTTCCACCGGGGAGACAGAAGGCGTTGACAGTTTTGCTGTCATTGAAAACCACAAACTCCCATTTGGCGTTGGGAAGGGGCGCGACCGCCGCAATTCGCTGCCCAACCCGCTGGGCCAGCGCGTTCAGCGCGGCATCCGTCGAGATGGGGGTGGATTGCTTCAGTTTCTGGAATTCGGTCAGCCCCAGCTGCGTTTCCTGTTGGGCGCTGGTGATGAGCAGCTGGTGGCGGCCGGTTTCGGGGACGGTGGCGCAGGATGCCAGCAGGCTGGCAGTCAGGAGACAGGCGAAAAGCCGGAGCGGTTGACAAAGCATTTTTCTCATGATGCCGACACCCTAGCAAAAGACTGCCCCTGTGGTAAAGACCGTCCCGCAGTGGATCAGCTTGCGTCTTTCCCGTTCTACTTTGGCGTGATCCACTTCCTCTCAAGGACGTCGAGGGAGGGTGCGTCATTGGGGTAAGCGGCGGCAAGGGCGGCGGAGAGATCCTTGCCATCGCGCAGGGCGCGGCAGAAGGAGCCGAACGCATCACCGCCGTAGGAGTTGATCAGGAACCCCACGACGCTGGCCGACTGGGCATAAAAAATGAGCACCCGATCCCGGTCGTTGTCGCGTCGGATATCCATGGCGGTCAGATCCCTGAGGGGGAAGTGGCGGGGCATCAGCCGGCCTGCCGACGGTGGCTTGCGTCCGCCCTGTTCCCACTGGGCGAATCCTTCGGTGAGCCACAGGGGGACGCGGGTTTCGCCGATGAAATCGCTGAGGATGAGATGGGAGAGTTCATGCGGCAGGAGGTCGGAGAGGAAACCCTCGCCGCTCTGTCGATAGCTGGCGATTTCGTGGCGCTGGGCGTTGGCCCGCCCGGCGGCCCAGGCGGGGGCATTGCAGGCCTCTGCAAAGGACTCCGGGGTGGGGTAGATCAGGATCTTCGCCCGGTTGTCCCAGAGCCAGAAATTCTTGTACCGCGTGTATCCCAGATCGGTCGCGATGGCGGCGTAATAGGATTCCGCCCGCTCGGCAACGGTTTTGGCTAGGGCCTCTTCGCCGGTGTACATCACGATGAAGTGGGGGGAACTGACCTTCTTCCATGACGGGGTGTCGGCGGCATGCGACAGTGCGCTGAAGAGGCCAATAAAGACGGTCAGGAAAATGAAAGATCCATTCACGGATCCCTATTGTTGTTGTTCGCCGCCGGAAGACGAGAAAAAAAAGGGTTTCCGGACATGGTCCGGAAACCCCTTATAGCCCCCGCCCGCCTGCAACGTTAGGCGTAGCATTGTGGGCAGGCCCTCTCCCGCTCCTCCTCCGCCAAGGCTACGGCGGACATGAAGGGGAGAGGAAGAAGCCCTGAACTACGGGAAGTTGATGTCCAGCTGGGCCGTAAACGTATTGGCCCCGGCGAGGGTGGGTTTGTCCCACATGTCGTAGCCGAGGATCACGGACACGTTCTTGGAGAAAGCCCAGGACGCCCCGAAACTGACGCCGCTGTTGAAGTTTCCGCCGCCCATATAGTCAACCGCCAGCCACAGTTTGTCGGAGATCTCGCTCATGGTGCGATCCCATGATGCCAGGATCCCCGTATTGGCGGCGCTTCCATCCGTGCCGAGGAGCACATCCTTGTTCCCTGAATAGTAGCCGACCGAGAACCGGCCCAGGGAGGGGATGGCGCCGAAAGCGGGCAGTGTCTGTCCCACTTCGCCGTACACAATGTTCTGGTCGGTCCGGGTAGCGCTACCGCTCTTCGAATCCGTCCCGAAGTTGAATCCACCCACGGCGAGGGCGGGCGAGTTCAGGGCGGCGGAATTCGTGTAGAGGGTCCCCTCGGGAACACCCACCTTGGCGTTGAAGTAGAACGGCTTGCTGTCATAGGCCGTTCCATTCACCAGGTAGTCGACCCCCACCTCCGCCTTGATGGACTCGAAGGGGAGTATGCCCACCGTCAACCCGGCATCGTAGATGTTCGGGTCGCGCTGCCCCGCGGTGAAGTGCGATGTGTCAGACGCCCGTACATAGTTGTCCAGTCCCAGGTGCCAGACGTTGAAAGGCTGAATATCCGTAGAGGGAATCCATATCTGGGTGGAGGGGGTCGCCAGACCCACCGATGCAGAACCCGCGCAAAGAATGCCCGCCATCATTGCTGTTACTAGTTTTTTCATGATCATGTCTCCTTGGTGTTTCTTTTTCTGTATTGCGTAGTCTTTATTAAGTTCACCGAGGTGGCGGCGTCCCCTTTGGGTGCCGCCACCCGCGGCATGGTTGGTATTTACCCGATGGCCTCGCCTCCCGTTTCGCCGGTCCGGATGCGGATGCACTGTTCCAGGTCGAGGACGAAGATTTTTCCATCCCCGACTTCGCCGGTTCGTGCCCCGGCGGTGATGGCCTCGATGGCCGCCTTGACATAATCGTCATTCACGGCGATCTCGAGCTTCATTTTCTTCAGCAGGTTACCGGCCTCCTTGTGGCTGCGGTAGACCTGGGCGATGCCGCCCTGGCGCCCGCGCCCCATCACGCTTGAGGCCGTGACCAGGTGGACCTTGCTGGCTGTAAGCCGTTCCAGGACTTCATCCATCCGGTCGGGCTGTATTATTGCTACGATGTATTTCATTTTTTATATCTCCTTAACTTCGTCGTTATGTTGGTTGTTGTCTTAGTCCAGTACGGTGTAACCGGTTTCGCGATGATCCGTGAGATCCAGACCGATCCGTTCAGACTGTTCCGTCGCGCGCAGTCCGATCAGGGCGTCCACGATCTTGAGCAGGATGAAACTGACCACGCCGGAGTAGGCCACGGTGATCGCCACCGCCTTGAGCTGGATGATGAACTGGGCGGGGTTCCCGTAGAACAGGCCGTTGGCACCGGCGCTGTTGACGGTTGTGGTTGCCCACAGTCCCGTGGCCAGGGCACCCCAGATACCACCCACGCAGTGAACGCCGAAGGCATCCAGGGCGTCGTCATACCCGAGTTTCTCCTTCACAAAGGTGACGAACAGGTAGCAGATGACTCCCGCGCCCAGGCCGATGCAGATGGCGCCGCCGACATTGACGAAGCCCGCGGCCGGGGTGATGGCGACCAGGCCGGCCACCGCGCCAGAGATCAGGCCGAGCACCGTCATGCGCCGGTTGAACACCACGTCCATCGTCGCCCAGGCCAGGCCGGCCACCGCGGAGGCGACATGTGTCACCACGAAAGCGCTGCCCGCCAGGCCGTTCGCCGCGAGGGCGCTTCCGGCGTTAAAGCCGTACCAGCCGAACCACAGTAACGCCGCGCCCATCACCGCAAACGGCAGGTTATGCGGGGGTGACAGCTTGTGGGGGTGTCCGAGCCGGCGACCAAGCACCAGGGCCGCGACGAGAGCCGCGATACCGGCGTTGATATGAACAACAGTACCACCGGCGAAATCCAGCGCGCCCATCTTGCGCACAAACCCGCCGATGCCCCAGACCCAGTGACACACGGGGTCATAGACAATCGTGGCCCAGAGCACCATGAACACCACAAAGGCGGAGAACTTCATGCGCTCGGCAAAAGCCCCGATGATGAGGCCGGGGGTAATTACGGCGAACATCATCTGGAAGATCATGAAGACCTGGTGCGGGATCGTCCCGGCATAGTCGGCGTTGGGCTCAAATCCCACGTTCTTGAGCATGGCCCAGTCCAGATTGCCGATCAGTCCCTTGACATCAGGCCCGAACGACAGGGAGTACCCGAAGACCACCCACTGAAGGCTAATGGCACACATCAGGAAGAAGCACTGCATGAGAACCGAGAGCACGTTCTTTTTGCGGACCAGGCCCCCGTAGAAAAAGGCAAGTCCAGGGATCGTCATGAGCATGACCAGCGCGGTGCTGACCAAAACCCAGGCGGTGTCGCCCGCATTCACGGCGGATGCGGCGGCAGCAGGAGCCGGAGAGGCAACGACTGCAGCGGTTACATTCGCGGCAGCTTCCTGTGCCAGGGCGGGCAACGCTCCCGCCAGTGCCATTCCCGTTCCTATCAGTCCTGTCATCAATCCGAACCTTTTCACATGTCCTCCTTTTTCTCTTGTTGTTGTTTTCTCAATAAAATTCATCGCGGTCTTTCGTAATACCATTATGCGTGCCAAGTAACCGCCCGTGGTGCTGTCGGCGCGACGCAAGAGGCTTGTAATCAGCAGGATGCGAACATGAAAAAATATTACGGCGTTGTGCGCTTGCGTAATGGTTGTTACAATTCCGTATCCGTTATCTAGGATAGTACATTAATGTCATCCTCGCGGGTGTGGGTATCTCGAGGTGAAATCAGGATTGGAGGCGAGGTCGGTTTTTTATGGGTGAGGTTGGAGGGTTGACACTGCCGAGTGCATCGCCTAGGTTTCAATAGTTTAAATCTGGTAGATCAATGGCAAAGACACATAAAGCTAAGCTCCCGCCGCAGAAAAAGAAAACGGGCGCGCCTGTCCTCCTGGACTGGCCCTCGCCGAAGGAGGACGGGGTGGCGAGGACGGAAAGCGAGATTCTGCTTCGCAAGATCATTGAGCAATCCCCCATGTCCATGGCCATTGTCGGGATGGACGGGAAAATTGAATACATCAACCGGAAGGCCGTCGAGACCTTCGGGTATACATACGCGGACATTCCCACGATGGATGACTGGTGGGGCAGGGCCTATCCGGACCAGGGATACCGGCGGGATGTGATGGCCCGCTGGATGGGGTATGTCCGCGAGGCGTTGGATGAGAACTGCGAGATCAAGGGGGATGAGTATCAGGTGACCTGCAAGGACGGCACCGTGAAGACGACGTTTATCTTTGGTGTACCTGTCGCCAGCAAGGTGTTTGTCATGTTCAATGACATTACCGCCTTCAAAACGTTGCAGCGGCAGCTTGAGCAAGGGCGTGACGAGCTGGAGCGAAAGGTCAGGGACCGCACGGCCAAGCTTCAGGCCCTGGCGGAGGAGATCATCCGGGTCGAGCATCGCGAGCGGCGGCGGATTGCCCATGTCCTGCATGAGGACCTCCAGCAATGGCTGGCGGCGGCGAAGTTCAGGATCGGCGAGCTCCATGATCATGCCCTGACACCAGCGGCTACGGCTGCGGCGGACCGGGTTCAGCATATGCTGGACAAGGCGATCGAGGTGACCCGCTCACTGGCAATGGATCTCAGGCCGCCCATTATTCATGAGCAGGGTTTGAGAACAGCCCTGCGTTGGCTGGCGGCGGACATGAAGCACAAATTCGACTTGTCTGTAATTGTCCGGGCGGAAGCGGTTTCAGAGCGTGTTGCGGAGGAGATGGGAATTTTTGTTTTCGAGGCCGTTCGGGAGCTGCTGCTGAATGTGGTCAAGCATGCGGGGGTCAAAACCGTCATCGTCCGGGTGAGACCGCAGGGACGGGGTCGTGTCCGTGTTGAGGTCGCCGACAAGGGGCGCGGGTTTGACCCGTCCCGTAACGGGGCGCGGAAATTCGGCCTGTTCAGCATCCGGGAGCGTGCCGATGTGCTTGGAGGGAGCATGGATATTGTCAGCAAGCCCGGGAAAGGCACATCAATCGTGCTGATGCTTCCGTTAAAATCTCGCATGGAGTTGTCGGAGCAGGCCTGAGGTTGGTCAGGGGGGGGGCGTGCGGGACTCGACTTCGGTCAGCCAGCCGTTCAATTGCTCCAGGTTGACCGGCTTATTCAGGACTTTCACGCCGGCCTCCGTGGCCCACTTGAGGGTGGACTCCGTCCACAGTCCCGAAATCAGGGCGATGTTCTTGCACTTGCACGCCTTGCGCTTCAATTCCTCGTAGAACTGAATTCCGTTGACGGTGCTCATGACCAGATCGGCGATAATGATATCGGGGCAGGGTTTGTCGGGGGTACAGGGGCACGCTCGGGCCGTGAAGTGCGGACAAATGGCGGGGTTGGAATAAGCCGTCACCTTATAGCCGCGCCCCTCCAGCAGTTTCTGAAGAAAGGCCAGCATGACCGGATCATCATCAAGAACTAACACTCTCATGCTCATGACACTTATCGATCTCCCTCTATTCCCCTTGCACGTCTACAGTATATTCCGGTTCATACGGCCGGCTCAAGCTCGAAAACGGAGGGGGGCAGATGGCTCTCTCTCGTCGATCTGTCCCGCCCGTGGCCACCCCTGATGTGACCGCAATTCCCGACGACGAGCTGGCGAGGACGGCGAAGGCGATGCTGGAAGAGTTGGAACGGCGGAAGAAGGCGTCGTGAAACCTTGTTTCTGCCATGGCCGTTCTCTTCTGACGGAGTCTTCCTTGACGGCAAAACGCCAAAGGTTCATTTTGGTGTCAGATTTACGCACATACATATTCACACGAGCAATAAGTGAACAGAGACTACACTACCGGAAATAAAGCGAGGGTGTGATGGAGGCAGAAACATACAGATATTTGGTCAGTTCTCTGATTCAGGCTTTTGCGGCCATTCTGGCAGGAGATCTCATCTTCCTGGTTTTTCGACACGACTCTCTTACAAAATCAAAAGAACTCTACCGCCAACGCCTTGAGCAATGGATTGCGAATTTAGAGCGGAGGTTCCTCCTGGAGACCCCTGCTGCCAAACCATATGCAGCTGACCCGAATTTTGAGAAATCGCCCTTCGTCTCCCGTGCCGATGAAGAGACTGCTCTGCGAGCTAACCATTGGATATGGTTTCTCGACAATGAAGCAATTGCACCCCTTTACGAAAAGGCAAAGATGCTCGCAACTGAGGACGAGAAAGACCTATTTTTCAAGAAAAACATAAACCCCTTGATAGCCCTTAAGGACCATTTCTCTCCTGCCGTTCTGGACTTCCACAATCTTTGCACCAACATTGACTATTCCTTCAAGCAGTTCATTTCCCCGCTCGTCAAGACACCTGCCGAAGCCATGGTCTTTTTTGTCTTCAGCTTGTGCTTGACGGACGCTTTTTCGAATTTCACAAGAATCATTTCATCTTTCATAGTGATAGTGGTGACCGTTGTCGCCCTATTCCAAATCCTGGACACAGTAGTACGAGCGGTGCTTCATCAATACGAAACGGTGAGGCATGAGTTCTACCAATCCCAACGGCATTTTCAGGAGCATAACGAAAAGGTTCTGAAGGCTTGGGCTGAAAGACGGAGGGCAGAACGAGAAAAGATGATGAACGGAGATAAATGAATATACTTCGAACCAGAAAATCCACTGTGCGGCAACGCCTTCCGTGATATTCGGCGTTGGACCAAAGGGAAAATGAAATGAGACCTTTCTCCATAGCCTTGGGCTGGACCTTCATCGTTGCCGGTCTTGCATTCTCGGCGATGCTCATTATGCGTGGGATGAGACAATTCAGAATGGAATCGACTCATGAATTCAGTTTCTGGGATTGGTTTTGCGGAAAGAACAGGAGGTTCAGAAATCGCCCAGCCATCGAACTCTTCGTGGATGCAATACTTGGAATCCTTGGCGTCGTATTGCTGTATGTTCTCTTGTTCCATCCGGTCAGATGAATTGGCACTCAGAGAAAGCAGAAGACACATCTGGCCGGTCCGCCCCATCGCTGAGCCCCCCCCGTGAACTGACCCAGTAGTCCGATAGCTTGGATTGTGATCAGGCGGAATGACGGCAAGCGTGCCATCATTTCGGTGAGGGCGAAGGTTTTCACCTTTGCAGGGGTGGGGGATACGCCCGCAATCCCAGTAGGGTTACACCCTATCGAACGGGATACACCTCTAGTACAATATACCAACGGTGGGACGGGGGATATATATCCTCGTCAGTAATCTCACCAGGCCCTGGCTGTAATGGCTGGGGCTTTCCATTTCTGCCCCCCCCCTCTATTGATACCCTCAATGGAAGGAGAACCACGGCTTGTTATCTTCCGACACCCGCAAAATGCATTGCGGTCTGTCCGGAGTCATCGTCCACCCGAATTCAGCCTTTGTGAACCGCAATTCTGTGTTGTGTTTTTCGTACACAAGGAGGCGGACATCCGTGGGAGTGCGAATCTCAATCCCCGTCTGACGCCACGGCATGAGCCAACACCAGGATGCCATCGCACGGACGAGCAGGAGATTTGCCTTCGATACAACAACCTTCCCATCAGGGTATGGTCGTGTATCCCATACCGTTCCCGGAGGCACCACCCCCTGACGCTTCATCCACTCGTTCAGCTCATTCTGGGTGAATGCCCTTACAAAGCCGACACGAACAGGTATGGGGCGGAATTGAAGCCACAGTCTATGGACTGCCGAAATCACCAGCATCACCGTCAGGAAAGCAATGATTCCAGTCTTGAGTTTTGTCCTCGGCATATGCCATTTCCCTATTCCGGCAATGCCGGCATAAATGCCCACAGTCCCACCGCCACAAGGCATAACACCACCAGCAACGCCACAGTTAGTATTCTGCCGTCCACTCTATCCTTGATCTGGGCTCGGATAATCGGAGCGATAGGGGTGAAAAAGCCTAGGAGTATTCCTTCGCCAAGGTTAGAGAGGGTTTTGCCCTTATCATGACAAACCATCAGCACCCCCCAGACCAGAAAGGGAACCCAGCCCACGGCGTAATCCCATGCAGTCCATTTGACCCGTCTCCGCCAGAAATACCAGATAGGGATGCCGATTATACAGATCGGGATGATATGGAAGAACCAGATGGGGATCAGCAGGCCGAAACCGCCAAACAGGTGCTCGCATAGTGAATACACATTCTCAATCATAGTCACTTAACCAGACCGCTATCTTCACATACTACACCAGCATTCGGTTCTAGTGTCGACCTGAAATCGCCTTTTCCCGCCAAAAGTCAGTCACCGTTAAGGATAACGCTCAGCTAGGCTTTCTCCTCACCCCACTTATCGGGCTGTGGATCCCACTGCCCGGTTCCCAGAAAGTCCTCAACGAGCTCGGACAACTCAATTCCGAGGTATTTCTTAGCAGCAGCCCTCCCCGCATCACGGTAATCGGCTTGTCGAACAAACTCCCTGAACTTATCCGGCGGAGGGGCTATGTCTTGCGTAATCCGGTAAACCAGCAGTTCTGAAAGATTGTAGCTCAGCTCGTTGCCATCATCCACCCTCTTAATGGACTTGCCTGACCAGAATTCCTGAATGGTCTCCTCATTCCAGAAGGCATAATGCCTCTCGGCTATTTCGTGATCCATGCTGAAGGGGCGGGAACCCTGCAACTCGTGCTCCCATGATGAGGTGACCCCCTCATTAAGCCATGTAGGCAAGGGGAGTTGAGCCAGACAGTTGTGAATCAGTTCATGCACGAGAACCGGGCGGGCACGGGGCAGATCGTCAGAAAGAAGGGCGAAATGCATATAGCCATCGTGAAGAAAGACCCCTGACGAACAGGCATATTCGCCTTCATCAGGGTAGAAATACGAAATGTACTGGTAATACTCATCTTCGGTCCTGAACATGATGGCAACATGCTTTCCGAATCCTTCATCTGAAGCAATCCCCCGAAGAACACGCTGCACCTCAGTTAGCGTCTTCTCAAGAAAGCGAAGCGTTTCGTCCCTCTTCTGGGTTTCAAGAGCGGACAACAGTACAAAATTCGCCGATTGGCAAAGATCATACGGGGCACCCAGACGTACTCGGATGCGATCCAGCCAAAGACAAGAAATCTCGTGCCAGGTCTCGTTCATGTCCTCAGGTCGGACATTCTCATTAATCCAATCCCTGACCTTCTGCCAGTCAGGCCGAGGGAAACCTGCCTCATCGTGGAACCAGTTGTCAGCATTTGTGAATTTTGCAGCTATAGGCGTGATGCTGTTTCCCTGCTTTGGCGGAGGCGGCGACTTCGCCTGCGTGTCGGACATCTCATAATCTTCCCGATTGGCATCGCTGATCGGTGGCGACGGACTTTCGGACGGCACAATTACAGGCGGGGAACCCTTCACCCATTTGGCGATGTATATCAGACATAACAATCCCACCACGGTTCGAATGAAGATTGCCCAGAATGTCCGATGGGCAGTCAAATAGAGCGTATCAATGTAGTATGGACAATACTGGTCCTCGAACTTCTCGGGATTGATATCTGTCAGAAGCTTCCGGACATCACGAGGGAGGGGCAGTACGACTCCCTCGTAGACTTTGCCGGTGTAAGTAGTATCGGTTTTGACAATGACCGCACGCCCAGAACTCTTCAGCTCGCAGTATTTGGCGACTGTTTTCAGATCTTGCCTTGCCCCGATGGAATTCTCGGTCCAACTATTAAGGACAACTCCTGAGTCATTGACCTTCGTCCATCTTATGACAACCCTTTTCCGGCAAATCTCTGCGGGAGAGGCAGACCGAAGGGAATTAATAGTCATTGGCACTGGAGGCTGAAAGCTCGCCGTAAAGAACCAGCGGGCATCATATGTTTCCTTAACAAGGCAAAGCATTACGACCATCGGGATGATCAACCCTGTCCAAGATCGCTTTTTGTGGGGATGAAGGGGCATATTTCCTGCCATGTTTGACTATATCCCCCAACGCTCCCCGCCGTCCATTCGATATCTTTCGGTTTACCCGCCAAAAGTTAGTCACCGATAAGTCACCGTTAAGGATTTATGCCTGGGTATGCCACCGTATGCCTACGACCGCCATCGGATTGGTGAAAGGATGGATCTCGGCATTCTGCCGACAGTGATCCAGGGTAATCCGCCCAATAATCCTTTACAGCCTTCCTTGTCCAGCTAAACTCACTGCATAGAATATGGATAGAGCGGACTATTCCACTCATCCGGGAAGATACAGGGATCACCGGGTTGGCGGATAATACGAGACTGGCATTGTTATGCGAAGCGAGACAAAGAAATACATTCTGATCACGATCTGGCTGCTGGCCCTCTTTACCGTCCCGCTCGTCTTTACCCCTCTCCCGCATATATTTCGGCTGGCGTCCGGACTGATTTGGTTTCTGGCCTTCATCTCATACGAGCGTCGAGGCGGTCGCCTCCAGATTTCCTTCTTCCTGAAGGCCTTCGCCGTATGTCAGGCGGTCAGCGGGGCTCTCGACATTGTGATGTTTCATCCCTGCATCATTATTGAGGGATTCCTCCCAACACCATCCCTCTTTCAGCAGGTTTCGGACAGCACCGGGGTTGTTCTCCTCTTTGCGTCGGTTGTCTTCTGGATGATAGGAGTTTTCCAGATGATCATCAGGATTGAGAAGGCCCCCAAGGGGCGGGTTGCCGAATATTTATGTCACTCGGATTCAAGATAACACTGGTGATCATTGGAGCAGTGGGACTTTCAGCCATCCTTATCTTGGGGTCTCCACTCAGATCAAGACTCAATCTGGAAGTCATCAGGATCCGTAGCCGTTTTCATCACGAACAAGATGTTGGAACTGCTCGGGAGCTATGCTCCAAAATGATCAAGTGGTCACAGGGAAAAGACTCGATGACTTGTGCGACTAATGAGTCATTTCTCGCCACGCTATCCCAGAGCGAATGTGAATTTCTGAGATCTCATGGGGCCAAAGTGTCTCTCCAGACGAATGTAGGATATGTATTGATATTATCAACTGAACCTTTGGGTACGATGTACTGCTCTCCCAAGGGTGGCATAATGACGATATTTGACTAAAGATCGATCGGGATAGGGAGTCCTATCGCTGAGGCACCAACCGTTCATCAGGGGAAATAAAGAAAATGAAAACAACAGGAATTGCGATCATCCTAGTCGGATGTTTATATGCTGGATTCTGGTTGATCGCCTTGCATGAGTGGAATTGCGGGTCACAAATCCCCCGATATCAAACGAGTAAAACGCAGTTTGAAGAACAATTTCCCGTATTGAAAATTGTTTTCAGATGGTACGATTTTGCCCCTTTTGAAAAACATTATGAAGACCGCTGTCGACCTGGAGCCGATGTTCTTTACGGAATCGTCCGACATTCAATCACTGGCATTATCCTAGTCATCATTGGAGCCGTAACGTTGACTATCGCCTTAGTTAGAAACAACAGGAAATTCAATCGGGACAGGGAGAACCATCGCTGAGCCCCTGATCCCCCATTTCCCGCCAAAAGTTAGTCACCGTTAAGTCACCGTTAAGGATTTATGCCTGGGTATGCCACGGTATGCCTGCGACCGCCATCGGACGGTTCTGGAAAAGGACGGTTGATCAGGAAATGCTGAAAAAGCCCAGTAAACCGAAGGAAAAAAGCCTTGAATCATTGGGGTTCTATGGTACATTCCTTGTTTTCTCTGCCGGATTGTGTAATGGTAGCACAGCAGATTCTGAATCTGCTTGTCTAGGTTCGAATCCTAGTCCGGCAACCAATTCCAGGCTCTCGGACATTAACGGGGGCACCCGCTGTTTTACCTAGGCACACATCACTCTAACTCGCAGTCTGTAATTGTCAAAGTTTCTGAACCCGAAGGCACGTCTTGAGATCATCTCCATCTTGGTATGGAAGCCCTCGGTAATTCCATTGTTTTTGGTGAAGCGCCACATGCGAACGATCGGCTCAGACCAGGCGGAGAGAGTTCGTCCGAGTTGTTCGAGCTGGGGGAAGTTGGAGTAAGTCAGCTCGCGCAGCTGCTCCAGCCAGGATGGGATGAGCTGGCGACACTGACGAGCGGTCCGATGTTTAAGCAACAACAGGTTGGTGAGACGCTGCTTGAAGTCATAGATGATCTTCAAGGCAGGGAGCGTCTGCAGATAGGCCGTTAGGCGCTGGGCCTGCTCGGCCTTGAGATTGTGGTAATGCCGGCGCATGAGGTTGAGCAGCCCCCTGTTTCTGGACCCCGAGGGGTCCAGAAACCGCCACAGGTTGAGGAACTGGTGGTTGATCAAACGGATCACGTGAAAGCGGTCGGCCACGATCAAGGCATTGGGAAAATGTTTCTGAATGATCGAGCGATAGGTGTCACTGAGATCCATGCACACCACCCGCACCTGCTCACGCCCCTTAAGCCGCTGTAAATAGGGCTCCAAAGCGGCTTCAGAGCGTCCCAGAGTCACGTC
>Ga0007794_10000141_pt1 | contig 22488 bp, 19 predicted proteins | sample CryBogmetaGMA5M_FD_60365 | JGI IMG/M metagenome (GOLD analysis project Ga0007794, IMG submission 60365) | Freshwater microbial communities from Crystal Bog, Wisconsin, USA - MA5M | ecosystem: Environmental > Aquatic > Freshwater > Lake | place: Crystal Bog, Wisconsin, USA | collected 2009-07-06
GTGGTGCCTTCCGCAAGTACGAAAAACCTTTTGAGGGGGTGTTGCCGAACCTGGCCCGGCGCTATGCCGAGACGGATAGTGATTTCACCCGGCAGCGCCTGCGGGACTACATGAGCAAGCAGCCCTGCCCGACCTGCAAGGGGGCCCGGTTGCGTCCCGAGGTTCTGGCCTGCACGGTGGCGGGAAAGTCCATCGTGGACCTGACGCGCCTGTCGGTCCGCAATGCCCTGGTGTTTCTCAGGACCCTGGTCCTGTCGGAGCAGGAGCGGAAGATTGCCGGCGATGTCATCAAGGAGATCCAGGAGCGGCTCCAGTTCCTGGCCGACGTGGGGCTGGACTACCTGACGCTGGACCGGGAGAGCGGGTCGCTGTCGGGCGGTGAGGCCCAGCGTATCCGGCTGGCCACCCAGATCGGGTCACGGCTGGTCGGCGTCCTGTATGTGCTGGATGAACCCAGCATCGGCCTGCATTACCGCGATAATGAGCGGCTGATCAACACCCTGAAGCAGCTCCGCGACCTCGGCAACACCGTGGTGGTGGTGGAGCATGACGAGGAGACGATCCGGGCGTCGGACTACGTCATTGATCTCGGGCCCGGGGCGGGACGTCACGGAGGCCAGGTGATCCACCAGGGCACGGTGGCCCAGTTGCTGGCGAACCGCCAGTCGCTCACGGCCAAGTACCTGAACGGGGACCTGGTGATCCAGGTGCCGCCGACCCGCAAGGCGCCGGGGACGGACTGGCTCCAGTTGCTCGGTTGTACCGAAAACAACCTGAAGAACCTGAGTGTCAAGATCCCGCTGGGACTTTTTGTGTGCGTGACGGGGGTATCCGGAAGCGGGAAGAGCACCCTCGTGGATGACATCCTGCGCCGCGCCCTGTTCCGCAAGATCTACGGTTCGCGGGAAATCCCGGGCGCCCACCGGCGTTTGCTGGGGGCTGACAAGCTGGATAAGGTCATCGTGATCGACCAGTCCCCGATCGGCAGGACACCCCGCAGCAACCCCTCCACCTACACCGGAGCCTTTGCTCCGATCCGCGACTTGTTTGCCGCCTTGCCGATGTCGAAGGTCCGGGGCTACGGTCCCGGCCGGTTCAGCTTCAACGTCAAGGGCGGCCGGTGCGAGGCCTGCAAGGGCGACGGGATCATCCGTCTTGAGATGCACTTCCTGCCGGATGTCTACGTGACGTGCGAGCAGTGCGGCGGGTTGCGCTACAACAAGGAAACACTGGAGGTTCATTACGGCGGCAAGAGCATTGCCGAGGTGCTGAACCTGACCATCGACGAGGCCCTCGACTTCTTCAAGAACGTTCCCCCGATTGAGCGGAAGCTGCGCACGCTCTCGGAGGTCGGGCTGGGCTATATCCAGCTGGGGCAGTCGGCCACGACGCTCTCGGGGGGCGAAGCCCAGCGTATGAAGCTGGCCTCGGAGCTCAGCCGCCAGGCGACGGGAAAGACCCTTTACCTCCTGGATGAGCCCACGACCGGCCTGCATTTCGCGGATATTGAGCGGCTGTTGAATGTCATCGAACGGCTGAGGGATGCCGGGAACTCGGTCCTGGTGATCGAGCACAACCTGGACGTCATCAAGCGTTGTGATTACATGGTTGATCTGGGGCCGGAAGGCGGGGATGATGGGGGGCGGATTATCGCGGAGGGTACGCCGGAAGAGGTGGCCCGCTGCGAGGCGTCATTTACAGGTCAGGCTTTACGGAAACACATGGGATGAATGGCATGAGACTTTGTTTGATCCTCGGGTGTCTGGCGGTATGGACGGCCGGGGCCTGTCTGGCCCAGGAGGCTGCCGTTTCCCCGATGACGGCGGCGCAGGCCGCGCTGGAAGACGGATTGTACGACCTGGCCCAGCGGCAGGCTGAAGCTGTCCTGAAAGAGGCCGGGGGCGCCACGCTGCTCCGGGGCGATGCGACGGTCCTGCTGGCGAGGGTTCTGCATGGGCAGCACCGGTTCAAGGAGATGAGCCAGCTGATCGGGCAGACCGATCCCAGGACGCCCACCACCCAGTCCGGTGCGCTGGTGTACTGGCATGCCGTGGCACGGTTTGAGGCCGGAAGCGTGGCGGAGGCGCTGGGGGAAATCCGCGGGTTTGCCGCCCGTTTCCCCGGCAGTGTCCTGATCCCCGCCGCCTTTCGCCTGGAGGCCTGGTGCAATCTCAAGGAGGGGCGGCGCGACCAGGCGCTGTCCGTCTTTGAACAGTATGACCGCCAGTTCGGCAGTACGGCGGAGGGTGCGGCCAATCTTCTGGATTGGGGACAGGCCCTGCTTGAAGCCGGTAATGCGGCCGGTGCCCGGGCGGTGCTTGAGCGGCTGGTGAAGGTGACGCCCGCGACGGATACCGTCCAGGAAGGGAAACTGTGGTTGGCCCGGGCGTTCGTGGCCGAGGGGAAGTGGGAGGCGGCCTGGAATCTCCTGAACCTGGCGGCAAACGATCCCAAGCTCCGGCAGGACCGCCGCGCCATGGCTTGGATGAATCTCAGCGAGGTGAATGCAGCCCAGAGTAATCTTGAGGCCGCCGTCACCTCCGCGTCACGCAGCGTGGAGGTGGCTCCTACGCCCTACTTGAAGAACCGCGGGCAGGCCCTGTGGGGGCGATGGCTGTTGAGGCAGGGCAAGCTTGCGGAGGGTGCCGCGATGCTCCGCCCGGCGATTGCCCAGCTGACGGATGACCCGATTTCCGGAAGCCTTCAGCTGGAACTGGCGGGTACCTGCCAAGCCATGAAACAACCCGAGAAGGCGGCCGAGGAGTACCAGTATTACCTGGAGACCTTCACCGACCCCGCGGGACGGCTCCAGGCTTATCGCGGGCGCGGGCTGGCCCTCTGGGATCGCCAGCGGTATGCCGAGGCGTCGGCCATGTTTGAGAAGGCCGCGGCGCTGGCGACCGATCCGGCGGCGCGCGAGGCGCTCCTGGTCAAATCCGCGGATGCCCTTTTTGCCAATTCCCAGTTCAAGCTGGCGGGGGCAGCCTACGAGCGCATTCTGGGCGAGTTTGCGGCGGGAGCCCTGCGGCCGCAGGTGTTGTTCCAGTACGGGGAGAGCCTGGCCCGACAGTCCCAGTGGGAACCCGCGGAGGAGCGGTTCCGGGAGCTGATCCGCCGTTTTCCTGAAAACCCCCTGGCCGAGCGCTCGTGGATGAGGATTGCGGAGCTCAAGGAGGAGCAGGGGCCATCGTTCATGCGCGATGCCTTGGCGGCCTATGCGGATGTGATGTCCATCTACCCCTCGGGCTCCCTGTTCCCGGAAGCCCTGCTCCGGCATGGTCTGGCGGCATACCAGGTGGGGGAATTCGACACCGCGCTCAAGGATCTGACGCAGGTGGTCAATACGTTCCCGACCAACCGGGTGGCGCAACAGGCCTATTTCATGCGGGGCTGGGCGCTGTATATGAGCGGCCAGGAGGAGGAATCCCTGAAGGTCTGCAAGGCGTTTGTGGAACGCTATCCTGAAAGCGAATGGACGCCCGGCGTGATGTTCTGGATCGGGGAATACGCCAACAATCACGGTCAGTATGCCCAGGCCGAGGAGCAGTTCCTCAAGCTCGTGGAGAAGGCGCCCAAGCATGCCCTGGCCGAGCAGGCGCTGATCTGGGCGGGGCGCGCCGCGATGAAGCAGAAGGAGTACCTGCGGGCCGTGGATATTTTCTCTCGCATGGCCCGCACCTATCCCGGCAGCGAACTCATGGCCGAGGCGCGCTTCCTCCAGGGGGATTCCCTCAGCGAATTGGGCGAGTTCTCGCGGGCCATCCTGGTCTTCGACGACCTGATCGCCAAGTTCCCCAACAGCACCCTCGCCAGCGCCGCCTGGGGACGGCGGGGGGACTGCCAGTTTACCCTGGGCGCCACCGATGCCCGGCGGTATGACGAGGCGATCACCTCGTACCGGTCCGTGGCGCGAAGCCCGGGAACGACGTTTGATCTGGAGCTCCAGGCGGAGTATAAGATCGGCCGGTGCTATAACAAGATGGGGCGCCGGGCCGAAGCCCTCGATCAGTATTATACCCGTGTGGTGATCCGCTATCTGGCGGGCAAGGGGTCGCCTTCGGCGGCCGTCTGGTTCACCAATGCGGCCTTTGCGGCCGCGGATATCCTGGAATTGGAAAAGAACTGGAAGCGCGCCATCAAGGTGCTGGAACGCGTGGTCGAGGCACGGGTTCCGGCCAGCGGTGACGCCCGGAAGCGGATCGAGCAGATCCGGACTGAACATTGGATCTGGTAAGGGGTGACGTATGTTTGAGCTTTTAAGGCAAGGCGGTTTGATTGCATGGATCATCCTGGGATGCGGCGGCTTCGCGCTGCTGCTGTTCCTGGAACGACTGCTGAGTTTGCACAGGGCCCGCATCAAGTCGGAGGATTTCATCGCCGGAATCTGCAACAACCTGCGCCGGGGGAATGTGAATGAGGCCCTGGCCATCTGTGATGATACGCCCGGCCCCGTGGCGGTCATTGTGCGGGCGGCCATCCTGAACCGGCAGGCGGACAAGGAATCCATCCGTACCGCCATTGAAAATGCCGGCCGGACGGAAATCTCGCGCATGGAGCGGCGCCTGTCCATCCTGGCGACGGTGGCGCAGGTGGCCCCGATCTTCGGGCTCCTGGGGACCGTGCTGGGGCTCATCAAATCCCTGCAGGCAATGAAGCTGGCCGCTCCCCTGGTACAGCCGGTGGACGTGATGTCGGGCCTCATGCAGGCACTGGTGACAACGGCCGTGGGGTTGGCGGTGGCGGCTCCGTGTTATATCGCCTTCAACTTCCTCGTCGGGAAAGTGGAGAAGATTGTCATTGATATGGAACGATCGGCATCCGACCTCATTGCGTTCCTGGCGGGTGCCCCGATTGTGAGGGATGAGCCCTCTCCGGAGAAGGACGAATGAGCAAGCAGGGAAATCCCAAGACGAACGGGTGGACGGTGCGCGGGTTCCGGCACTACCGCCCCGGGAACCGCCTGAGCCACGGGCTGGTAGGCGCTGCGCCCTGGGTGAGCTTTTCCCTGCTGGTTTCCGGCTACCTGTATTTTCTGGCCCCGAACGTGCTGCAGCCGGGGTTGGTGATCCAGCTGCCCGAAAGCTCCTTTACGGATGGCCGCCATTATGGCCACAACATTGCCGTCCTGTCGCTGCCGATGGCGGGACGCTCAGACCGGGACGAACTTTTCTTTTTCGATGACCAGCGCTATCTGGGGCGGGAGGCGGCCGAACTGGATGCCTTGCGCGCGGCCCTGGCCACGGCGTGGAGCCAGAAGCCGAACCTTCCGCTGGTGATCGAGGCGGACCGCATGGTGGGGCACGAGACCATTGTGAAGCTGTTTGATATGGCCTCGGAGGCCGGTTTCCGGGAAGTGAACCTGGCAACACGTCCCTCGGGAAGGTGATGGCTGTGCCCAATCCATATGTCATACCGCTACCGTGGAAGAACATGCTGCTCGTGCTGGGAGGCAGCCTGGTATTATGGCTTCTGCCGTGGCTGGCATGGCCGGTGAGCCCGCCTGCAGCCGGGCATGACCCGGTTCGCAAGCCGCCGGTATTCCGGTATGTCAAGGCGGCTCAGGGGCTGGAGGGGTCCACCTGGTCCCCGGTATTGATGCCATTGCCGACGGCGGATGGATTTAGTAAAAAGGCGGCACTTCATGAGATGCCGAGGAATACCCCGGTGGAGGTGCTGAAGCCACGGGTGTCTGATCCGTTGTACCTGGATATGAAGCCGTTGGCGGCACCGTCCCTGCCCGGGCTCGGGATGGCCTCCCTGGAGTCCCGGGTGTTTGAGCCGGACAGCCCGCAACGGACGGTCTTTGGAGTCCAGCCGGCATCGCGGGGAGCGGGCGTCCACGTGGAGGTCGAGGGGGGGCTGAAAGCCCGGAAGTTTGAAGCGAAGGCGCTGCGCGGCATCACGGTGTCGGCGACGGAATTTGCCTCGGTTTCCGCCACGGCCTATGTCGAGATCGACCGGGTCGGTCGCGTGGGACGTGTGCTGCTGGAACAACCCAGCGGTATCGCCGCGGTCGACGCCGCGCTGGTGAAGGGATTGCGCGCTGGAATGGGGGGGACGGGGGACGGTCCGGCGTCCGGGCATGTCAGGGTATTTTTTTGGAAGAGTGATCAAGGGGAGAAGGACTAATATGGAAATCAAAGTCGTGAAATGGGCGCCTGACAATCCGGCTGCCGCTGTGACCTCGTTCCTCAAGCGGCCGGCATTCGATCCCGTGGCAGAGCATACCGCCCACGAAGCCCTTGAGAATATCCGGCTCAACGGCGACGCCGCCGTCCTGAAGTACATCAAGGATTACGACGGCGTTGCGCTCAGGTTGTCCGACCTCAAGGTCACACAGGCGGAACTCGCGGAGGCTCGGGATACGGTGGATCCCCAGTTCCGGAACGCCGCGCGAGAAACCTACAAGCGGGTGGTCACATTTTCCCGTGCCGGGCTGAAGAAGGACTGGAAGATCTTCAGTCCCAAGGGCGGCGAAATGGGCGAGCAGTTTGTCCCGTTTGACCGGGTGGGGGTGTATATCCCCGGGGGGCAGGCGCCGCTTGTGTCGACGGTGTTCATGACGGTCACCCTGGCCCGGGTCGCGGGCGTGCAGGAGATTGTGGTCTGTACTCCCTCCGACAGCAATGGCCGGGTGAATCCCTACATTCTCTTCGCCCTCGAGATGGCCGGGGCCACGGAGATCTACAGGGTGGGCGGCATTCAGGCGATCGGCATGATGGCCTTCGGTACCAAGACCGTGCGGAAGGTCCAGAAGATTGTGGGGCCCGGCGGCGCTTATGTCACGGCGGCCAAGAAACTGGTTTACGGGGAAGTGGCGCTGGACCTCGTGGCCGGTCCGAGTGAAATAGCCATTCTGGCCGATGAGACCGCGCCGGCTGAGTGCGTGGCCGCCGATCTTCTCGCCCAGGCCGAGCACGGCACCGGTCATGAGAAAGCCCTGCTGGTAACCACCTCCAGTTCACTCGCCAACAAGGTGTGCGAGCAATTGCTGAAGCAGGCCGAGACCCTTACCCGCAAGCAGGCGGTCCTTAAAGTGCTGGAGAAGGGGACCCTGGTGGCTCTGGTGAATACCCTCGGAGACGGGATGGAGCTGTGCAACCAGTTTGCCCCCGAACACCTCGAAATCATGGTGCGGGAGCCGCGAAACTGGTTGCGGAAGGTGCGTGCCGCGGGCGCCGTGTTCATCGGCGCCTGGACGCCGGAGTCGGCCGGGGATTTTGTCGCCGGGCCCAGCCATGTCCTGCCCACCGGCGGGACGGCGACGATGTTCTCGGGGTTGACGGTGGATGATTTCAGGCGCCGGACCAGCTTCATGGCCTTCACTCGCGCCGATTTGCAGGAGACCCTCCCGGTGATTGAAGCGTTTGGCCGGGTCGAGGGTCTGGATGCCCACGCGAGGGCCGCCCGGGTGAGGTTTGAAGTGTGAAGACCGCGTTGATCAGAAAATCAGTCGGTTCGCTGGACGCCTATACCCCCGGGGAGCAACCCAAGCGCCCGGGGTTGGTCAAGTTGAATACCAACGAGAATCCCTATCCGCCCTCGCCACGGGCGGCGGCGGCCTTGGCGGCCTTGCCGGCTGAGACGTTGCGGCTTTATCCTGATCCGGTGGCTGCCGCCCTGCGGCAGGCGATCGCCGAGCTCCACGGGGTGGGGCTCGAGCAGGTGTTCGCCGGGAATGGCTCGGATGAGATCCTGGCGCTGTGCACCCGGGCCTTTGTGGAGGATGACGGGACCATCGGGTATTTCATGCCGTCCTATTCGCTTTATCCGGTGCTCGCGGCCATCCGGAATGTGCCGGGCGTGGCCTGCGAGCTGTCGCAGTCCTTTGAGTGGCCTGCCCGTGACCCGGAGCCCGCCTCCCTGTTCTTCCTGACGAATCCGAACGCGCCGACCAGCATGCTCTTCCCGAAGGACCGGGTCAGCTCGTTCTGCCGGGCGTTTCCGGGTGTTGTGCTGGTGGATGAGGCGTACGTGGATTTCGCCCGCGAAAGTTGCATGGACCTGGCCGGGACGATGCCGAACGTGCTGGTCATGCGCACGTTGTCGAAGTCCTATTCACTGGCCGGGATCCGATGCGGCTACGTGGTGGGGGCGGCGCCGCTTATCGCCGCCCTGTTCAAGATCAAGGATTCCTACAACCTGAACCGGCTGACCCAGGCGACCGCCACGGCGGCAATCGGCGACCAGGCGCATATGCGGGCCAATGTGGATCGCATCAAGGCGACCCGCAGCAGGCTCTCGGCGGAATTGGCCCGGCGCGGATTCGCGGTCTGCCCCTCGGAGGCGAACTTCCTCTGGGCAAAGCCTGCCGGCAAGCCGGCCAGGGAGATCTTTGAGGCATTGAAGGCGGAGGGGATTTTGATCCGTTATTTCCCGGGGGAGCGGACGGGAGACTATGTGCGGATCACGGTGGGAACCGATGCGGAAGTGGACAGGTTGTTACAGGTCCTGGGAGGCCAGCTATGAAAAAAAGAACGGCGACGGTGGCGCGCAAGACGCGTGAGACGGATATCAAGGTGTCGGTGACGATTGACGGGAAAGGCGTCAGCAGCGTGGAAACCGGAATGCCCTTCCTGAACCACATGCTGGAGCTTTTCTCGAAGCACTCCCTGATGGACCTGACGGTGAAGGCAACCGGCGACCTGGAGGTGGATTACCACCACACGGTCGAGGATCTCGGTCTGGTGCTGGGCGATGCCATCGACCAGGCGCTGGGGGACCGCAAGGGGATTGTCCGCTATGGGTGGTCGTACATCCCGATGGATGATGCGCTCAGCCGGGCCGTGGTGGACCTGGGCGGCCGGCCGTATCTGGTCTACGAGGTGGCCAACCGGACCCGCAAGATCCGGGATTTCAACCTGATCCTGATCCGGGAGTTCTTCCAGGCTTTTGCGGTCAAAGCCCGCATGAACCTCCACATTGCCCAGCTTTACGGCCAGGAACCCCACCATGCGTACGAGGCCATATTCAAGGCGGTGGCGCGGGCCATGAGCGAAGCCTGCCGGAAGGACTCCCGTGTCCAGGGTGTGCCGTCAAGCAAAGGGGCGATTTAAGCGTGACCATGCTGAAGCTGTATCCGGCGATCGACTTGAAGGACGGGAAATGCGTCCGGCTGCGACAGGGACGTGCCGATGCGGTCACGGTTTATTCCGATGACCCGGTTGCGATGGCCCGCAAGTGGGCGGATGCCGGCGGGGACTGGCTGCATGTGGTGGATCTGGATGGGGCCTTTGCCGGGCATCCCGTTCACCATGACATCGTGCGGGCGATTGCGGCCGCGATCCCGATCCCGGTTGAGTTGGGCGGGGGACTCCGTACGGATGATGACATCCAACGTATGCTGGATGCCGGTGTGCGGAGAGTGGTGCTGGGCACGCGGGCCTGCGCTGATCCCGGTGCCCTCGCGGCTTTGGTACAACGGTTTGGCGACCGCCTGGCGGTCGGCATTGATGCGCGCAACGGCAGGGTCCAGGTCAAGGGTTGGGTTGAGACGACGGAGACCCTGGCGGTGGATCTTGCCAGGCGGGTCTCCGGCCTGGGCGTGAGCACCATCATCTACACGGACACCGCCACAGACGGCATGTTGACGGGGCCCAATGTCGAGGGGGTACGGATGCTCTGTCGTGCCGTGAAGGCGAAGGTGATCGCCTCGGGAGGCATTTCAACCTGCCGGGATATCACGGCGCTGGCCGCCTTGGATCTCCCCAATCTGGACGGGGTCATTGTGGGGAAGGCGTTGTATGAGGGGGCTGTCACCATGGCCGGCATGAAAGCCGCCGCCGCAGTGGCGTCCCCCGCCTGATGATTCGACGCGTGGCTTGAGGAAAGGATGAGAACATGAACCTTCATGGCAAAACGGCATTGGTTACCGGCGGGGCGGTCCGGATCGGGAAGGCGGTCTGCGAGGCCCTGGCGGCGGAAGGGTGCAATGTGGTGATTCACTGCAGCCGGTCGGTCGAGTCTGCGCAGCAGCTTGCCACGACGCTCCAGAGCCGCGACGTGAAGGCCTGGGTGGTCAAGGAGGCGATCGACTCCGAGGCCGATTGCCGGTCCCTGATGGCCTCGGCCTTGAAGCAGGCGGGCCCGCTCGACATCCTGGTGAACAATGCGGCCGTCTTCCATAAAAACCGTCTGAAGGCCGTGACGGAGAAGAAACTTCTGGTAGAGTTCGGCATCAACCTTTTTGCGCCCATCCTGCTGACGCGGTTGTTTGCTGAGCAGGCCGACAAAGGGGCCGTGGTCAACCTGCTGGACCGCAGAGTCAAGGCCAACGATGTCGAATGCATTCCCTACTCGCTGTCGAAAAAAGCGCTGGCCGCCTTTACCGAGGAGGCGGCCCTGGCCCTGGCCCCGGATATCACCGTGAATGCGGTGGCCCCGGGCCCGGTTCTGCCTCCGCCGGGCAAAGGCTCGCAGTATCTCTATGAACGTGCCGGTCGCATTCCCCTCAAGTGCCGCATCACTCCGCAGGATATTGCCGGGGGTGTCGTGCAGATGCTCAAGCTGCAGGGCGTTACCGGGCAGACGCTGTTTGTGGATGGGGGCCAGCATCTGTTGGGGAACGGAGTTTGACAAGTGACGGCCGGGGTGCGAAAATATATGGTTTTAAGGAATAAGCGTGGAACCGGTTATTGTTAAACGATCTGATCATTCCCTGAGTCGCCAGAATATCAGCCCTGAAGCGTTGAAGGTGCTTTACGGGCTCAAGGAAGCGAATTTCGTCGCCTATATCGCAGGCGGAGGCGTGCGGGACCTGCTCCTGGGCCGGATCCCCAAGGATTTTGATATCGTCACCGACGCCACCCCCAATGAGGTGAGGCGTGTATTCCGCAACTGCCGCCTGATTGGACGCCGTTTCCGCCTTGCCCATGTCTTCTTCGGGCGCGACAAAATCATCGAGGTCGCCACGTTCCGGGCCAACGTGCCGCCGGATCCGTCTGATCAGCCGGATCCGTCTGATCAGTCCGATCAGTCTGATCAGCCCGACTTCGAGAGAGCCCCCCGGGCCCCGGCTCCCGAAAACAACCATCATATCCGCCGCGACGACGGCATGATTGTGCGCGATAATCTTTTCGGGACACCCGAGGAGGATGCCCTCCGGCGGGATTTCACCATCAATGCGCTGTTCTACAACATCCGGGATTACTCCCTGATCGACTATGTGGGCGGTCTCGAGGACCTCCAGCGCAAGGTGATCAGGTTTATTGGCGACCCCGGGGTGCGCTGTGTGGAAGATCCTGTGCGCATGGTCCGGGCCGTCCGTTTTGCCGCCATGCTGGGCTTCGACTTTGATCCGGCCACGGCGGCGGCAATCCGTGAGCACCACGGGAAGCTGGCGCTGGCCAATCGGTCCCGGCTCTATGAGGAAGTGCAGAAACTGTTTTTCTGCAAGGCCGCCCAGCGCGCCTACGAACTGCTTCGCGAATTCGGACTCTACAGCATGTTATTTCCGGAACTGGGATCCTGGCTGGGGCCCAACACGGGAACCCCGGAATGCCGGCGAATCAGCGAGGCGCTCAAGCAGGTGGATGACTGGCGCCAGGCCGGTCGCGATGTGTCCCCGGCCCTGTTGTTTGCGCTGATGTTCGGCGGCATGCATGAGGCCAGGGCTGGTGAATTGACCGAACAGGGCCAGCACAAGGGCTTGGCCTTGCATTCGGTGACGATGGAGCATTTCGGCGGATTGACCGAACGGGTTCAGGTTCCGAAGACTGTGCGGTTCCGGACGGCTGAAATCCTTGCCTCGCAGCCCCGTTTGACGGCCGATGGCGGACGGCGTGCCCGTCCGTTGTCGACACGGGCGTTCTTTCCCGAGGCGGTGGCCTATCTTGAATTCATGGTGCGCCTGAACGGGGAACCGCGGGAGGCGCTTCAACAGGCCTTGTCAATCAACTGGAATCCCCGGCAGGAACGGGAGGACGATATGGGTGATCGACGCCGTCGTCCCCGTCGTCGCCGATCCGGCCGATCCTTCCATCACCAGTCCGACGCCAGTGACGGCGGTCAAGGGGCCGACTCAAGCCAGCCTAGCGCGTAAGCGTGAAGACGGTTATCTCGGGTGCCGCGAAGAGGCGAAGCGGTGGCCCCCAGGTTCCTGTGCCCGCACTGACGTATATCTGAAACCTCTCTGCCGGCTTGTAGAGGCCGGACAAGTAGGGGTAGAAAAGCAGTACAAATCCCTGAAATGGGAAAAGTTGGCCCCCATGGGTATGTCCTGAAAGCTGCAGGTTGAAGCAATGGGTTGAGCCCGCCAATACCGTGGGCTGATGTTTAAGCAACAGGCTGAAGCGGTTCCTTTCCGGAGTGGGGTTCAATCCGGATTCATCACGGTAACAGGGGAGGCCGAGCCGCGACCCATCCTTGTCATCCACCCCGGATATCTGAAATGAGGGGGAGAGGGCCACCGTTTCGCCGCGCAACAGATGGAATCCAGCCTTGGCGTGAAAGGCCAGCGAATCGGTCAACCCGAGATAGTATTCATGGTTTCCGAGAACCGCGAATTTCCCCAGAGGGGGATGCAGGGCCGCCCATGGATCGACCTGGTTCCCGATGTTTTTCATGGAGGTGTCCACAAGATCGCCGGTGCTGACCAGCAGGTCCGGCTTGAGGGCCTCGATGCGCTGGCAGATCATGCGGTTCCAGCCCTGGCTCCGCATCATCCCGAGATGGACATCGGATACCTGGACCACCCGGATCGGGTTGAGAGCGGAGAGTGCCGGATTGTGGATCGTGACCTCTCGAATCCGGGGGCGGGCGGCCTCAACCAGGCTCCAGGCGGTTGCGGCTATGATCACCAGGAACAGGACTTGAACCTGGCTCAACGGACTGACCAGCAACCGGGAGCAGGCCGGCATGGGGCGGCGCAGACTGCGGGCCAGCAGGTTCCAGAGGTCAAGCGCCAGACCGCCCATGAAAAACCAGAACAGCCAGGCAATCCATATAAAGACAGGCAGGTTGATCACCCGGGCGAGGGCGGGATGCCCGTCATGATCCAGCTGGCGTGCCAGGAAAGGGGCCAGGGACATTACCACGAGATAGACGGCCACCCCGATCCTGACAAACCGGGGTGGGGTGAAGGCGGCGGTGATCTTCCGGAATAAATATAGATGCATGCCCGCGTAGGCAGCCAGGATGAGGCTGAAGAGGGCGGTGATCATGGTTTACCCGTAGAGGGCTTTTTCCAGAGCTTGCCGCATGACCTCGACGGCAGCGGGTTTCCCGGTCCAGATGGAAAACGCCTCGGCTCCCTGGTGAAGCAGCATGCCGAGGCCGTTTGAAGCCCTTGCCCCTCCTGCGGTGGCCGCCTGGGTGAAACAGGTGGCCGGGCGGTTGTACACGAGGTCGAAGGCCAGCTGCCCCGCCCGGAATGCGGACGGGGGCAGGGGACAAACATCCTCGGGCTTCATTCCCACCGGGGAAGCCTGGACGATGAGATCAGCATCGGGCGTATGGCGTGCCCAGTCGGCCGCCGTGGCGCCCGCCCATTCGACCCGCGTCGAGGGTGAAAGGGTGGCGATATCCCGGCTGACGGCCCTGCAGCGGGCTTCGTCAATATCGGCCAGGATCAACCTGTGTGCGCCCTCGCCTGCGGCGGTGATTGCCACCGCCCGCCCGGCCCCGCCGCAACCCATCACAAACAGGGTGCCGCCCTTGACTGAGAAATTGAACGACTCCCGCACGGCGGTCAGGAAGCCCTTTCCATCAGTGTTGTGACCGCGCAGGCCGGAGGAGGTGAACTCAACGGTATTAACGGCGCCCAACCGCCGGGCGGTCAGGTCCAGGTCGCTGAGTCCCTTGAAGGCGATTTCCTTCAGGGGTACGGTCAGGTTGACTCCGCGGAACCCCATTTTCCCCATCGCTTCCAGCACGCCCAGCAGATTGCCGGGAGCCACGTCATACGCCATGTAGATGGCGTCCAGCCCCAGGGACTGGAACGCCGCGTTGTGCATGATCGGCGACAGGGTGTGGCCGATGGGGTGCCCCAGCACGGCAAAGGGCAGGGTGTGTCCGCTCAGACCTTTCACCGTGAGGCCCCCGCTTCCCGTTTGACCTTCGCGTGGGCAGCCTTGTTGAAAAGGAATCGATTGACGCACGACAGATAGGCCTTGGTGCCGGCCTCGACAATATCCGTGCTGGCCGCCTTGGCGCTGATGATGTCATCACCGAAGGCAACGCGCAGGGTGACTTCACCCATCGCATCCTTTCCGCTCGAGATGGCTTGAAGGGAGAAATCGAGCAGCTTGCCCTTGACCTTGGTGATGCGATCAATGGTCTTGAGCGCCGCATCCACCGGGCCGTCGCCGCAGCCCGCGTCCTGCAGGATCTCCTTGCCATGCTTGAGGCGGAGAGTGGCGGTAGGAACGGTCCCGGTTCCCGAGGAGACATTGAGGTAGTCCAGGATAAACGCGTTGTCGATCACGTCCATCTGATCGCGGGCGATCGCCAGCAGGTCATCCTCGTAGATGTTCTTTTTCTTGTCGGCGAGCTCGATGAAACGGTTGTAGGCGCTCTCGATTTCGGCGTCCGTCAATTTCATGCCCATCTTGGTGAGTTTGTCCCGGAAGGCGTGCCGCCCGGAGTGCTTGCCGAGGACGAGGTCGGATCCCTCGATGCCGATATCCTCGGGGCGCATGATTTCATACGTCGTTCGCTCCTTGAGGATGCCGTCCTGGTGGACGCCGGATTCGTGTGCGAAGGCATTGGCCCCCACGATCGCCTTGTTGCGCTGCACGATCATGCCCGTCATGCGGCTGACCATGCGGCTGACGCGGAAGATCTCCCGGGTCTCGACGTTGGTGCGCAGGTTGAAATAATCCTGGCGGGTGCGGATGGCCATGACGATCTCCTCCAGCGAGGTGTTGCCGGCGCGCTCGCCCAGTCCGTTGATCGTGCACTCGATCTGGCGGGCTCCGGCCCTGACGGCGGCCAGTGAGTTGGCAACGGCCATGCCGAGGTCGTTGTGGCAGTGGACCGAGATGATGACGCCGGGAACACGGGCTTTGACGCGTTCGGACACGTATCGGATCATGGCGCCGTACTCTTCCGGGATTGCGTAGCCGACGGTGTCCGGGATGTTCAGTGTGGTGGCCCCGGCCTCGGCGACGGCCGTGTAGAGATCCACCAGGTACTCACGGTCGGACCGGGTGGTGTCCTGGGCGGAATATTCCACGTCATCTGTGAAGGTGCGCGCGAATTTGACGGCCTTGACCGAACGCTCGATATTCTGGGCGCGGGTCATCTTCAGGATCTTCTCCAGGTGGATGTCGCTGCCTGAGCTGAATGTGTGGATGCGCCGGCTGGCAGCCGGTTCAATGGCCCTTCCGGCCCGCTCGATGTCCTTTTCAACGGTTCGGGCGAGGGCTGAGATGGTCGGTCCCTTGACACTTTCGGCGATGGTGTGGACCGCATGGAAATCGTCCGGCGAGGCAATGGGGAACCCGGCCTCGATCACGTCCACTTTCAGGGCCGCAAGGGCATAGGCAATCTCCAGTTTTTCGCGGTGGTTCAGGCTGCATCCGGGTGCCTGCTCGCCATCGCGGAGCGTCGTGTCCAGGATAATGACACGGTCCAGGTCTTTCTTTGTGCTCATGGCTCCCTTATTCCTTCCCTATGGCAATGACGCCCGACCGGGAGACGTCCAGAATCCTGAACGGCTTCACCAGTTCCATGAAGTCGGCGACGTGTTGCTGTTCGCCGACCAGTTGAATGACCATGGAGGCATTCTGGATAGAGACGACTTTCCCCCCGAAGACATCCGCCAGTTCGATGATTTCCGAACGGCTCTTGCGGGTGGCCTCGACCTTGACCAGGATGCATTCCCGGTTCAGGAACGGTTCCCGGGTGAGGTCCGTAACCTTGATGACGTCCACCTGCTTGTTGAGCTGCTTGGTGATCTGTTCCAGGACGCGGTCATCGCCGGGGACCTGCATGGTCATGCGGGAGATGGTCGGGTCCTGGGTGGGGCCGACGTTCAGGGTTTCGATGTTATAGCCGCGACCGGAGATCAGGCCGACAACGCGGGCCAGAACCCCGGGCTCATTGTCCACCAGGGCGGTTATGATATGTCGTCGTATTGACTGATTATTGCTGTTCATTGTCAGTTCTCCCTTCACGCCAGACCTTGGACCATTTCGGACAGTGATGCTCCCGGGGGCACCATCGGGTACACATTATCATCGGGCTTGGTGATGCATTCAACCACCACCGGCCGCTTCATGGCCAGCGCCTTGCGAAGGGCAGGGGCCACGTCACGTTTTTCGGTCACCCGCAGGCCGGCCGCCCCGTGGGCTTCGGCCATCTTCACAAAGTCGGGCAGGTAGCCCGGGTGTTTTTCCCGGATCTTCTCGTTCCGGGCCCGCAGATCCTGGTCCAGCCGGACGGCGGAGTATTCCTTCTTGTAGAACATCTCCTGCCACTGGCGAACCATGCCGAGATACCCGTTGTTCATGATGACCACCACGATGGGCAGGTCATGCTCGACCGCGACCACCAGTTCCTGGAAGTTCATCTGGATGCTTCCGTCGCCTGAAATGGCAATGACGTTGCGGTTGCGGCAACCCGCCTTGGCCCCGATGGCCGCAGGCAGGCCGAAGCCCATCGTGCCCAGGCCGCCCGAGGAGATGAACGAGCGCGGCTTGGTGTACTTGAAGAAATGCGCCGCCCACATCTGGTGCTGCCCGACGTCGGTGGTGATGATGGCGTCTCCCTTCGTCACCTCGTAGATCTGTTCGATGGCGTACTGGGCCAGGATCCGGGGCTCCTTCGTGTCGTAGGAAAACGGCGCCGATTTCTGCCAGCCCTGGATCTGGGTCAGCCATTCCTTCCTCTTGGCCGATTCGACCTGCGGGATCAGTTCCTTGAGGATGAGTTTGGCGTGCCCGACGACCGGGATATCCACCCGGACGCTCTTCGCGATGGCGGAGGGATCGATGTCAATATGGGCGATGATGGCATTCGGGGCAAACTCCGAGACCTTTCCGGTCACGCGGTCGTCAAAGCGCGCGCCGACGGAAATCAGGAGGTCGCAGGTGCTGATGGCCCGGTTCGCGGCCACGCTGCCGTGCATGCCCGGCATACGCAGGGCCAGGGGATCGGTATCGGGGAATCCCCCCAGCCCGAGCAGGGTGGTGGTGACGGGAATATTGCCCTTGTGGGCCAGGGCGGTCAGTTCGGCTGAAGCACCGCCGGCAATCACGCCGGCACCCGCGAGAATCACCGGTCTCTGGGCGGCGTTGATGGCGGCGGCCAACTTGGTGATCTGCCGGGGATTTCCCTCATAGACCGGTTTGTACCCCCTGCGTTCGGGCTTGCCCGAAAAGGTGGCACTGGTCGTCTGCCGCTGAATGTCCTTGGGAATGTCAACGAGAACCGGACCCGGTCGCCCGGTGGTCGCGATCTCGAAGGCCTCCGCGATGATGCGGGGCAGGTCGTCCACGTTCTTCACCAGGTAGTTGTGCTTGGTGACCGCCCGGGTGATGCCGACGGTGTCGGCTTCCTGGAAGGCGTCGTTCCCGATCATATGGGAGGGGACCTGGCCGGAGATGCAGACCATGGGAATTCCGTCCATGTTCGCGGTGGCCAGACCGGTTACGGCGTTGGTGGCGCCAGGTCCGGAGGTCACGATGCAGCAACCGGGTTTCCCCGTGGCACGGGCGTAGCCGTCCGCCATATGGGTGGCTCCCTGCTCGTGGCGGACCAGGAAGAATTCAAAGGGGGCCCGGGCGAGCTCGTCGAAAAGATCCAGTACGGTTCCACCAGGAAGCCCGAACAGGGTTTTCACGCCCGCATCCTTCAGCGCATCAATTGTACATTTCGCACCGGTTCTCATGTTGCTCGCTCCTCTTCTTCTGTGTCGTGGCATTATAGTTATGAAAACAAAAAAACCCACCGCTTTTTGCGGTGGGTTTCATTTCGCCTCAGGTTTGTGTCTTTTCAGCCACAAGCCTCCCACCGCAGGAAGCCTACCAGTACGAGTACAAGGTAGACCCCGACCGTCCGCAGCAGCGTGCTGAGGTTCTTCCGGCCATTCGCGATGGGACTAATTGCTTTCATTGGTCAATACGTTGCCAAACCGGGTGCCTCCCGTCAATATCTTAAATCTGGAGGGGGATTAGGGATTGACCGTTCGAGTTGGGACAGGCATTTTATGGACATGAAAACAGAACCCTTTGTCCGCCCCGATTGGGATCATTATTTCATGAACATCGCGACCGTGGTGTCTACCCGCGGCAACTGCTGCCGGCGCCAGGTGGCGGCGGTGATTGTGAAGGACCAGCGCATCATCTCCACCGGATATAACGGGACGCCCCGCGGCGTGAAGAACTGCTGCGAAGGCGGCTGTGAGCGATGCGCCGGGAATGCGCCATCCGGCGCCGATCTGGGGGAGTGCGTCTGTTGTCATGCCGAGGAGAACGCCATCACCCAGGCGGCGTATCACGGGATTGCCCTGCGGGGATCAACCATCTACTCGACAATGAGCCCCTGCCTGATGTGCGCGAAGATGATCATCAATGCCGGTATTCTGGAAGTGGTCTACGAGCGTGAATACGAGTTCAGCAAGCAGACCCGGTCCCTGTTGCATGAAGGCGGCGTGCGCTGCCGCAAGCTGTCGGCATGAGCCGAATTACTTCCCGGCAGGCTCGGTTTTGTCGGACTCTACGTCCTGAGTGACCGGCATGTCGGGCGTCGCGTCGTCGCACGCAGACTTTTCGGGGGCGGCAGCCGGCTTTTCCTCGGCGACCGGTGAAGCCGGTTTCGGTTCCTCGACAACAGGCTTTTCCTCGACCGAGAACTTCACGTCAACGGGTTGTTTTTGCACGGCGGCGGCCTTTTCAGGGACGTCGGCCTTTTCAGGCGCGGCGGGCTTGGCAGGGGGCATATCGGTCTTTTCCGCCTTGGGCTCGGTTATGATCGACGCCGGCGGCAATTCAATGGATTCAAGCTTGGTCGGATTGAGGTCCTTCTCCTTGCCAGGGGCGCCCCAGCGGCCATACCGGCGCCGGTCGGCATTCTGGTCCTGGATTTTCAGGCCGTTCTCCTCCGCCAGCCATTTCCACTGGCGCGAGCTGAACTTGAGCGCCTTGCCGATCTCATTGATGAGCGTGGTGGTGTCCAGAGTGGTCAGGCGGTGCAGATCCTTGTACCAGGAGACATCGTCCAACATCCGCAGGGGGGTGATGTTGCTGTCGCCCAGCAGGAAGACGTGCTTGGGATCGCCGGACATGAAGCTGCCCTGCACAAAGTCCTGCATGGTGATCTGGATCCATTCCTGGCCGTTCCAGACATGAATCAGGGGCTCGCGGAGGGTGGGATTGGTGTTGTAGGTCACCATCCCGATGTCCTTGCAGCGGGACATCTGGAAGGCCAGTTGTACCACGCGCTTGCGGGCGGGCATCACGATGATCGAGTCGGGCGTCGCCGTTCCCGCCGTAACACAGTCCGATGTCGCCGCGATTGCCAGTGCCACGCACGCCGTGCCTACCCATTTCCTGAATGTCATCATGATGAATCTCCAAAGGTGAAATATCTGAGCTGAAACGAATCTACAGCGTGAGATTATTCAATGCAAGCCTGCTATTTCCCCAGAACCTTCCTGAACTGCTGGGTCAACTGGGGCAGAATGGCGAACAAGTCGCCCACGATGCCGTAGGTGGCAACCTTGAAGATCGGGGCATCCGCATCCTTGTTGATCGCCACGATGATATCCGAGGACTGCATGCCGGCGAGATGCTGGATCTGGCCGCTGATCCCCACCGCAATGTAGATCTTGGGGCAAACGGTCTTGCCGGTCTGCCCGACCTGGTGCGAGTAGGGGATCCAGTTTGAATCCACCGCGGCGCGCGAGGCGCCCACGCCGGCACCGATCACATCCGCCAACTCGCGCAGCAAGGCGAAGTTCTCGGCCGTCTGCAGGCCGCGCCCGCCGGACACGATGATGTTGGCTTCCGCGATGTTCATCGTGGTTTCCGTCTCGGGTACGAATTTCAGGCGGCGGGCCTTGGACTGGAGCAGGACCTCGGCGATGGTCTCCATCGAGACCTCCCCCTTGCGGGCGGGATTGACCTCGGCTTCCTTCATGACCTTGTGCCGCACGGTGGCCATCTGGGGCCGCGCGTTCGGGGTCTCAATCGTGGCCATGATGTTGCCGCCGAAGGCCGGGCGGGTCTGGAGCAGATTGCGCGTCTTGGGGTCGATGGCCAGCCCGGTGCAGTCCGCGGTCAGGCCGGCGTTCACCCGCACCGCCACACGTGAAACCAGACTGCGCCCGATGGTGGAGGCGCCGCAGAGGAACACGTTGGGCTTGTGCCGGTTCACGAGGTCGATCAGGACGTTCGCGTAGGACTCGTCCTGGAAATGCTCGAGCTCGGGGCGGTCGACCAGGTACACCTTGTCGGCGCCGCGGGCGATCAGTTCCGCCGTCCGGCCCTGGATGTTGCTGCCCAGCAGCACGGCGCACAGTTTCATTCCCAGCGAATCGGCCAGTTTGCGGCCCTCACCGAGCAGTTCAAAGGTGATGGACTGGATCTCGCCGTCATGCTGCTCGGCGAACACCCACACATCCTTGAATGCCGACAGATCGATCTTGGCGGCGGATTTCTCCTTGATCCAGATGGCGTTGAACTTGCAGGCCGTGACGCACGAACCGCACAGCGTGCATTTCGTGAGGTCGATGACGGGGACGGTCTTGCGCTCCGCCTGGGTGATCGCCCCGAAGGGGCACGCCTTGACGCAGGCGCCGCAAAAAACGCATTTCTCGTTGATTTTGATGGGATCGCTCATGGTGGGTTCCTTAGTTGGCGGCGCCGAGAATGGCGTCCTTCAGTTTGGCTATGAGTTGCGGGACGACCTCCGAGGGTTCGCCCTTCAGCATTTCGCCCCCCTGCCTGGCAGGCGGGGTGAAAATCTTGACCACCTTGGTGGGCGAGCCTTCCAGACCGGTGAACTTGGGGTCGCACTGGATGTCGGCGGCTTTCCAGGTGGTGATGACGGCCTTCTTGGCGGCCATCTTGCCCTTCAGAGACGGCAGGCGCGGCTCGTTGATCTCCTTGACCACGGTCAGCACGCAGGGGAGGGGTGACTGGATGACCTCGTAGCCGTTTTCCATCAACCGTTCCGCGACGATGGTCTTCTCGTCGAGGGATTCGATCTTGCGGACATAGGTGATCTGGGGCAGGTCCAGATGGACGGCAATGCCGGGCCCGACCTGGGCGGTGTCGCCGTCGGAAGCCTGTTTGCCGCACAGGATGACATCGAAGTTGCCGATCTTCCGGATGGCCATCGACAGGGTGTAGCTGGTGGCCCACGTATCACTGCCGGCGAAGGCGCGGTCGGAGAGCAGGATGCCGTCGTCGGCACCCATGGAAATGGCTTCCCGCAGGGCGGCCTCGGCCTGGGGCGGGCCCATGGATAGCACCGTGACTGTCCCGCCGGTCTTGGCTTTCAGTCGCAGCCCTTCCTCGATGGCGTACATGTCAAAGGGGTTGATAATGGATGCCACCCCGTCCCGCATGAGGGTGTTTGTCTCCGGATTAATCCGTACATCGGTGGTCTCCGGAACCTGTTTGATACAAACAACGTATCGCATGTTGCTCTCCTTGTTAAAACGGGGGCGCATTATATGGATAAAGTGACGAGATGCAAGGTGGAAGTGGTGCCCCCTTAATCCTAGTATCGGGGCAGGGGGCAGTCCAGGGCATCGGCGGCGGCCCGCAGGGCTTCTTCCTCGTCGGGCGTGACCACGCCATCCCGGCTGACGGTGGCAGCAAAAGCCGCGACAAGCCTCGCTTTGACCGGAGGCGTGGTCTCGGCCAGGCGGTCAAGGGCGACATCCATTTCCTGAAGGGATGCTTGTTCCGGCGACAGCAGGCTGATGGCCCCCACGCCCAGTTTCTCCCGTCCGGCGGCAAAGGACTGCTCCGCCTCAGCCGGGTTGACCGTGCCGAACCAGGCCAAGGCCGACAAGACCGTGCCGGCTTCCTGCTGCACCGCGGTCAGCTCGGTGTACCGGGGACGCGGACGACTGCCCACCTTGAACTGGGGGTCGAGGTTGTGCAGCATCATGCGCAGGATCATGTACTCGAACAACGTTACCGTGGAATCCGAGGCGACCAGATGCATGACCGTTTCCCGGAACGGGGGGTATTGCTCCGGGCTGAGTTGTTTCAGGGTCGCCGTGGCCAGGCTGGCCAGGACAGGGCGCGCCTCCCTCGTCAGGTCGTCCAGCAGAGGGATGAGCGTTTGTGTTTCCAGGTGGAGATCCGCAGCAGCCCGGCTTGAGAGGTCGGCAAGCTGCTGGGCCCGCATGTCCGGGTTGCGGTCGAGTAACAGACCGAAGATAACGGCTTGTGCCTGGTGCGGGGTTCGGGCGGCGGCCTGAAGGCGTTCGGGAAGCCCGTTCACAACCTGCGACGCGTGCGACAGGGCGGTGGCAGGCAGCGTTCCGGCCTGAGTCACGATCATGGCGGACGATAGTGTTCTGGCAGGGAG
>Ga0007794_10000144_pt1 | contig 22424 bp, 23 predicted proteins | sample CryBogmetaGMA5M_FD_60365 | JGI IMG/M metagenome (GOLD analysis project Ga0007794, IMG submission 60365) | Freshwater microbial communities from Crystal Bog, Wisconsin, USA - MA5M | ecosystem: Environmental > Aquatic > Freshwater > Lake | place: Crystal Bog, Wisconsin, USA | collected 2009-07-06
ATTCAAGCTTTTACGAGCAGGATGATCTCCGTGGGAAACAGCGCTGTATGGAATTGTTGATGAACCGGGCCGACGCCGAAGCGCGCGATCTGAAGGATGGGGAAACCGTTACGGCCGGTAATGATCAGGGGGCGGTTCGTTTCACTCTAAAAATTTCCGGACGGGTGCCGGCGGGAACAGTGGTTACCGAAGGGGTCTGGTGGCGGGAATTCATTCCGGGCGATCGCGGGGTCAATGCTCTGACGTCGCAGCGTCTGACCGACGGCGGGCGGGGGAGTACTCTGTATGATGTGACGGTGGAGGTGCGGGGGGAGGCTATATAAGGGTGACAGTGCCGATGTTTTCCATCCCCAGCACCACTGCAACTGCTTGATAAATCCGCCCCATGGCATCATTGTCAAGGCGCAGTAGAGGCCCTTCGACCAGGCGTCTGTTATCAATAGCGCGGAGTTGATCAATAAGCAGGTCCGACTCGCAATCAAGGCTGTCGCGGGGAGGGATGCGCAGGCGGAGAGGTTCGGCATTCTCGACAAGGTTGGTTGTGAGGGGGATGACCAGTGTCGAGGGGTGACCGGAATCAAGGAGTGCCTGATTCTGCACAATCAAAACCGGTCTGGTTTTGCCCGGTTCGGTGCCCCGCCCTGGGTTGAGGTTGGCCAGCCAGACTTCGCCCTGGTTACGCATGGGGGGCGTCCTCGAGTTGATCAAATTCGGCATTCACCAGCATACTCTCACCCCTGACCTTGAGGCTGGCCTCCATGAGCTGCGTTCGGCGGCGTTGTGCCACCACCGAGGCGTTCATCTGCTCCAGTGCCCTGCGCACATAAACTGCTCTGGGAATATGCATTTCATCGGCATACAGATCAATATCGTGTAATAGTTCATCGGGAAGCCGCAATGATAATGTAGTCATTTTGTACCCCATTGTGTAATTCATATTGCAATACTATCAAGCACACAATCCGATGTCAATATTGTAGTGGCATTTTGTAGTGGCATTTTATCAACTTCACACCACGCCAGGGCCGCCGCGCCGAGAACCGCTCCGTTTCCTTCCTGCAGTTCTGAACGGCACAGTTTGATCGCTCCCTTGTATGATACGAACAGGAACTCTTCCATGTACCGGCGCGTCGGCTCGAGCAGCAGGTCTCCCGCAGCGGCCAGTCCGCCGGAAAGAAAAATCGCTTCCGGAGCGGTGTGGGCTACGGCATCGGCCAGCTTCATCCCCAGAATCCGGGCCGTTGTATCAAACGCCGCCAGCGCGATCACATCCCCCCCGCACGCCGCTTCATACACCTGTTTCGAGGTCAACTGGTTGAAACTCAGATCCCGCAGGGGGCTCGGCTCGCGCCGCTGTGCCAGCAGTTCGCAGGCGGTGCGGCAAAGGCCGGTAGCGGAAACGTAGGTTTCCAGGCATCCCCGCTTTCCGCAGGCGCAGCTGCGCCCGTCAGGATCGACGGTCGTGTGCCCCAGTTCTCCGGCAGATCCGCCGGCACCGTACAACAGCTCGCCGTTGACGATGAGACCGCTCCCCAGGCCGGTGCCCAGTGTGATGACGAGGGCATGGTCCATGCCACGGGCGCCGCCGAACTGCAGTTCTCCAAGTGCGGCGGCGTTGGCGTCATTGGTGATGGCGGTCGGCACGTCGTAGCGCTGCCGGAACAGTGCCACCAGATTGGTTGATGCCCCCCAGTTGAGGTTAGGCGGGTTTTCCACCGTCCCCCGCTGGTAACAGGCGTTGGGGGCGCCGACGCCGATTCCGGCAATAGTTGTGTGTGGTGGAAGTGCTGCGAGCAGAGTGGCGACGGCGTCGCACAGGCGGTCCACCAGAATGTGACCCGGCTGGTCCGAGTGGGTGGCGAGGGTCGCTTCCCCCAGTACCCCCCCGGTGCGGTCAACGAGGGCCAATGAAGTGGTGGTTCCGCCGATATCTATTCCGATTACACAGGTGGTTTGCATGGCTGCTCCTCAGGACGTTTTCTATAAGTGATGAATAACAGCTACATGACTGTCAGGCTGTACCCCTTTTTTTCCAGGTATCCGACAATCTCTCTAATATGCTCATAGCCGCGTGTTTCCAGTTCCAGTGACACGTCCGTCCTGCCGATGGCCAGGGATTTGGAACGTCGGTCGTGGGTGATGTGGAAAATGTTGGCGCGGGTGGCGGCAATATTCTCCGCCAGAGTCGCCAGTGCGCCCGGATGGTCATCCAGTTCGACAATCAGTTTGAGGTAGCGCCCACCGGCAATGAGCCCCCGCTCCACCACCTGGGCAATGGTTTTGACATCAATATTGCCGCCGGACAGCAGACAGACGGTTTTCCCTTCCAGCTCCGGTATCCGCCGGTTCAGAACCGCTGCCAGAGTGACAGCTCCCGCCCCTTCCACCAGCATCTTGGTTTTTTCCAGCAGCGATACGATTGCCAGGGCGATATCTTCCTCTTCCACCTGAACGATCTCATCCACCAGCTCGCAGATGACCGGAACGGTCTTCGAGCCGGGGAGTTTGACAGCGATACCGTCCGCCAGCGTGACCCGCACCGGCTGCTCCGTCGGTTCGCCGGCGGCAAAGGAGGCGGACATGGAGGGTGCGGCGACCGATTCCACTCCGATGATCCGCACATGGGGGGCCCGCTCACGCAGTGCCGCTGCCATACCGGCGATCAGGCCGCCGCCACCGACCGGTATGATGATGTTGCGCAGGTCGGGCAGTTCTTCCAGTATCTCCAGCGCGATGGTTCCCTGCCCCGCCATGACCAGCTCATCGTTGAACGGATGTACGAATAGTGCTCCGCTTCTCTGTTGTTCCGCTATCGCCGCAGCGCACGCTTCATCAAAGTTCCGGCCGGTCAGTACGACTTCTGCGCCGTAATCGCGTGTTGCCTGAACTTTCTGGGGAGGGGTGATCTCCGGCATGTACACGGTTGCGGTGACGCTCAACAGGTCGGCGGAAAAGGCGACCCCCTGGGCATGGTTGCCGGCCGATGCGGTTATGACGCCGTTATTGAGCATTTCGCGCGGCTGGGAGGTCATGAAATTGAGCGCTCCCCTGATCTTGAAGGAGCCGGTCCGCTGCAGGTTTTCGCATTTGAAATAGAGCGGGACGCCGGTCTGCTCGCTGTAATGGTGCGAATAGATCAGCTCGCTGCGCCGGACGCGTTTTTTGAGGCGATCATAGGCATCGGATATCAGATCGGTAAGCTCCATGGGGGTGCTCCTTGCAAAATTATGCGCAATACTAACAGATGGGATACCACCGGTCAAACATACTTGGCAAGCGGCCGGTTTGCTGATAGAGTCTGGCACCACTTTTTCAGGAGGAATCATGGAGCCGATTCATCACAAACTTATTATTCTCGGCGCAGGCCCGGCCGGCTATACGGCGGCGGTCTACGCTGCACGCGCCAATCTTGACCCGGTGGTGATCACCGGACTGCAGCCGGGCGGACAGCTGATGACAACCACTGAAGTTGATAACTGGCCGGGAGACCACGCGGGGGTTGAAGGGCCGGATCTGATGGAGCGGATGCGGCTTCATGCCGAACGCTTCAACACGCAGATGATTTCCGACCATATCATGCGGACCGATCTGAAACAGAAACCGTTTCTGCTGGTTGGTGATTCGGCCAGCTACAGCTGCGATGCCCTGATTATCGCCACCGGTGCATCGGCCAAGTATCTCGGGTTGCCGTCGGAAACCGCGTTCAAGGGGAAGGGCGTTTCCGCCTGCGCCACCTGTGACGGGTTCTTTTACCGCGGCAAGGATGTGGCGGTGATCGGCGGGGGGAGTACGGCTGTTGAGGAGGCTCTCTATCTGTCGAATATCGCCCGGCACGTGACGGTGGTTCATCGCCGTGAGGAATTCCGGGCCGAAAAGGTGCTTGCCGACCGGTTGATCGAGAAGACCAAGGGGGGGAACGTTACCATCGAGTGGAATCACCAGCTTGACGAGGTTCTCGGTGATGCGGGGGGAGTAACTGGTATGCGCATCCGTCACCGGAGCGGCTCCACCAAGGAGGTGGCACTGCACGGTATTTTTGTTGCCATCGGGCACTTGCCCAATACGACAATTTTTGAGGGGCAGCTTGAGATGCTGGACGGCTACATCCGCACAAAATGCGGCGGGCTTGAGGGTAACGTGACCGCCACCAGTGTCACGGGGGTCTTTGCCGCCGGGGATGTACAGGACTTCACGTACCGTCAGGCCATTACGTCAGCCGGCAGCGGCTGCATGGCGGCCAAGGATGCTGAACGTTATCTGGAAACATTGAAGGCATAGGGGAACACTATGGCAGAGGCGCCCGACGACCTTGAAAAACTCCTGCTGGATGTGCGCAAAACCATCAGTGATAACAAGGTGTTTATGGAACGGCTGGTGGATGAAGCGCTCGAAACGGATCCTGAACCAGAGGATGATCTGGACGGCGACCCGGGTGAGGGGGATTTTGAAGAGTTGTAAAAAACAATATTGACCGCGTACAAGAAAAGCCCCCCAATCTGTTGGGAGGCTTTTCTTGTTTTTACGATGTATTCTCACTCTTGATTGCGGGTCAGTGCTTCTTTTGCTCCTGCTTGCCCTTGCCTTCGGCAGTGACATCATGGCCGCCCACGGAGTGGCAGTCACTGCAGTTGGTTTTATACAGTTCGTTCCCGATATCAACCGGATGAACGAATTCGGTCACACGCTTTCCGGCCGGGATGTTCTCCTGAATCTGCCCAAGGACATCGTGGCAGAGTTTGCAATCCTTGGAGATGATCTTGCCTTCGGCAGACTTGTGCTTGCCGTCGTGGCAGCGGAAGCAGCCGGGGGTGTAGAAGTGGCCGATGTAGTTTGGATAGGTGCTCCATTTTACTTTCATCGCCGGGAAATAGTTCTGCGAATAAATTTCTTTCACGCGTTCAATGGCCTGGTTGATGGCAGCGCCCTTATCCTTCGCAACGTTAGGGTAGTTCTTGGCGTAATAGGCCGGAATCTCTTTGGTGATGGTGGCAAAGGCCTCTTCTTTGTTTTTATAGGGCCGCTCAAGTATTTCGACGGCGACTTTCTTGACATACGGCAGCGACCGGTCGACACGATTTGAGATAAAGCTCAAGTCCATCTCTTCGCCGGGCGAATGATAAATATGGGTCGGACGGTTGTGGCAGTCGGTGCAGTCCATGAGCCGCTTGTTCCCTTTTGCAATCTCGTCTTTAGTAAGTGGTTTTTCTGACGTTGTGAACTCCGTCACTTTGCCGTCCTTACCCTTGACAGCGATATAGGGGATATCAACCCTTTTCTTGTCGCGGGCAATGAAAGTTACTTCTTTGCCGATATGCCAATGGATGCCGTTGGCGTTCTTTGATGCCGGGTTGGCTCCGATATGAATCAGCATGTCGATCTGACGGGGTGTGTTCTGCTCGTTCGGTGCGTAATGGTTGAAGATTTTCTGCCGGCCAACATAAAACTTTTCCGGCCAGTGGCAATGCTCACAGGTTTCCCGAGCGGGGCGGAGGTTGTCAATGGGGGTTTCAATGGTTTCCGGGTAGGTTTTGAACGCAACGGCATACAGCTGGCGCATACCGGAAATTTTAGCTTTTACATACCAGGCGGCGCCGGGGCCGACGTGGCACTCTACGCACTTGACCTTGGCGTGTGGCGAGTTGCTCCAGGCGGTGTGCTCAGGCTCCATTACCACATGGCAGACTTCACCGCAGAAGGTGGTCGATTCGGTGAATTCGAAGCCTTTGATGGAGGCGATGGCGACGATAACAACGAACACGACGCTGGCAGCAATAAAAAAGAGAAACATGTGCCGCCGTGCAGGAATATTCAGGTCAAGGCGGGGGAACTGCGGTATTTCCTCCTCAAGTGACGCCATCCCTTCAATAACCGATTTCCGCCTTTCGTTGCGTACCCGCCAGGCTCCGAAGGGGACCAGCAGCAAGCCGAAAATCAGCATACCCGGGAACATGAAGTAGGTCATGAGCCCCAGATAGGCGTGCTCTACGCCGGTAATCGCCTCAAATGCGAAGAATACAACGATGAGTGCGGCTGCGGTTACCGCCAGGAGCATCCCGATGAGACTGATCAGGTTCCAGGCATACCCTGCTGTTTTACGAATGGCCATGATTTCTCCTTACACAAAAATATAATTGCCCGATTAATGCCGTTGCAAGAGGGGTTCCGAAGAATAAGAAGCGACATAAATACTCCAAAGACAGCGTTTTTGTCAAAAAAAATATCGTATACCGGTGAATCAGTGGAGGTTCAGCTGTTGGCAGGGTAAGGCATATGGATAGTTGTTAGGAGGGAAGAAGGGCAAAAAATGAAAAGGGGCGGCGCTGAAACGCGCTGCCCCTTTTTAGATCGAACAGGTTTCGGGAACGTTACTTTTTGTGGCAATCCTTGCAGCCGGTTGGCCCTTTTTTGCCTTCTGTGTGGCACCCTTTGCAGGTTTTGTGAGCCCAATCTTTACTGAAGCCGCCTTCAATCTTACCAGGAGTTTTTTCATGGCATTTTTTACAGTTTTTCAACATATCCTGGTGCTTTTTGTGCGGGAAAGTCACTTTGCCCATCTTGGGTGCGGCGAACTCAATCACATCTCCGGCGAAGGCTGTTGCTGAAAAAGCAACAACTACAAGTAGTGCTACAACGGTTTTTTTCATGTTTTGACTCCTTCTTGTTTTGTGTGTGAATTAATGTAACGGCATTTTAAATAGTGTAAATCAGTCCAAAATGTCAATCCTATTTTTTGTGGTGGGTAAAAACGTAGCCGGGCGGAGCTATTTTTTGCTGTGGCATATATTGCAATTATCTGGGTCCTTGACGGAAAAGGCTCTGGTACCGTTATGGCACTTGCCGCAATATTTGCCGGCGGTAATATCAGCCATCTTCATAACGGTGGACCCTTTCTTCATTTTAAAGATCTTTGAATGGCATTCAAGGCATTTAACGCCTGCATCCATGTGGTTTTTTCCATCGAAGACAACTTTTCCCATGGGCGTTTCCCATGTGACAGTCTTCCCGGGCTGTATTGCCTGTGCATTACTCACGAACATACCACCAGCCAACATCACCATAATCACTGTCAAACGGTTCATGCACCACCTCCATTAAATTAACGTGCAAACGGCCCTGCGTGCCATTTCAGTACACGTCATAATGCTTTTTTCTGAAAGAATCAACTGTTTTGAAACAATAAAATGTTTCCGGCCACTGTTGCTGTGCGGGGTGACGCTAAATACCCTCAAAAAAAATGTACGTAATAAAACAGTTTTTTTATTGACAAGCTGCCGAGGTTTTAATATTACTTCAGTCGTTCTTATGGTGAAAAGATGATAATCGTAACAAGCAAACATACTGCAGTAATCTTTTGCACAGAAGTTCATGCTGGCGGTACCCCAATCAAATGATATTGAGGTTGCGATGAAAACACGGAGCTTAGCTCGTACCATGCTGGTTCTCGTTGCCCTGCTTTCGGTGCAGTGTCTGTCTGCTGCCCGGAGTGAGGCTGCCAGGGTCAAGGAATTTGACCGTTCAGGGAAGCTTGTTGTTGTGGAAAAAACGGGTGCTTATCTGATGCCCGCATACAACATAAAAAACAAGCAACCGGAAAATATTTATCCGGTGCCACGCCCCCCTTTTTCTGAGGGAGTTTTCCCTTGTTCCCAGTGTCACTCCTACATGAAGCCGAATCCGAAACGGCGGGTTCTGACCGACTACCATGAGGAAATCGTGTTGCACCACGCCGAAGGGCAGCGCTGGTGCACGGATTGCCACAACTTGTTGAACCGTGACAAGCTGCGCCTTGTTTCCGGGGAATTGATCGATTTTTCCGAGTCCTACCGTTTGTGCGGTCAGTGTCACGGCGACAAATTCCGCGACTGGAAGGTCGGCGTCCACGGTAAACGGACCGGCAACTGGAACGGAGATAAGCAGTATCTGCTCTGCGTCCACTGCCACAACCCCCATGACCCGAAGTTCAAACCATTGAAGCCGCTGTCGCCGCCGGAACGTCCGGGCAGCGCACGCCACTGACCGTACCTTTACGTACCAGGAGCCTTGATCCATGTCAGATAACTGCAAATGCGATGAGCACGTCCAGCACAAGTCACGCCGCAAAGTACTAAAAAGCCTGGCTGCCGGTATCGGCCTGATAGCCCTGCCCGGTAGAGAGGCATCAGCCTCGGTCTGGGAGGAGTTTTTTCAGAAACACTTCCGGGAACTCTCCAAGGAAGAGCTCAAGCAGGTCATTACACGCCTTGAAAAAAAATACAGTCAGCAGTTCGGTAAGCAGGTCAACGTTAAGGCGACTCCGCCGATCGAGGGGGTTAAATACGGGTACGGCCTCGATCTTTCCCGCTGTATAGGCTGCCGACGCTGTGTGTACGCCTGTGTGGGGGAGAATAACCAGTCGCGTGATCCTCAGATTCACTGGATCAGGGTTATGCAGCTTGACAAGGAAAAAGGTGTCGACCTGTCCCATGCAGAACATTACTACAATCCGGCCACTGTCCCGGAAAAAGGGCATTTCTACATGCCGGTCCAGTGCCAGCAGTGCGAGAAGCCTCCCTGCACCAAAGTCTGCCCGGTGCAGGCTACCTGGAAAGAAAACGACGGGATTGTTGTCATCGATTACAACTGGTGCATCGGCTGCCGCTACTGCATGGCGGCCTGTCCATACGGCGCTCGCCACTTCAACTGGGGCAAGCCGGGGCTTCCGGCCAAGGATGTGAATACAAACACCCATTATCTGGGTAACCGCCCCCGTCCCAAGGGAGTAGTGGAGAAATGCACCTTCTGCATCCAGCGGACCAGGGAGCAACCGGGCCGCTACCCGGCATGCGAAGAGATCTGCCCGGTCGGTGCCCGCAAGTTCGGCAATCTGCTCGATCCGGAGAGTGAAATCCGCTACCTGATTGAAAACAAGCGGGTCTTTATCTTCAAGGAAGATCTCAATACGCAACCCAAATTCTTCTACTTCTACGCGACGTAACCCGTCCGCAGGGAGCGACAATGAAAAATATCTGGCATTTTTTTACCGGCACTCTGATGCTGGTCTCCAAGGGGAGCAAGGCCTACTACGGCTGGGTTCTCGTTCTGCTGACCCTGATGGCGATCGGTGCCGCGGCCTACTTCCAGCAGATGAATGAGGGTCTGATCGTTACCAACATGCGTGATCAGGTCTCCTGGGGTTTTTACATTTCCAACTTCACGTTTCTGGTCGGGGTGGCTGCTGCTGCGGTACTGCTTGTTATCCCTGCCTATGTGTACCATTGGAAGCCGATCAAGGAGATCGCCGTACTTGGAGAACTGTTGGCGGTGTCGGCGATTGTCATGTGCCTGCTCTTCGTTACGGCCGACCTCGGCCATCCGGAACGTTTCTGGCACCTTATCCCAAAGATAGGACGGCTTAATTTCCCCCAGTCGCTGCTGGCATGGGATGTGGTGGTGCTGAACACCTACCTCATCCTCAACCTGACAATAGCGGTCTACATCCTTTACAGCCTGTATTACAAGCGCACACCGAATAAGAGCTTCACTACGCCGCTGCTGCTGCTGTCGATTCCGTCTGCAATCTCGATTCACACGGTAACCGCATTTTTGTACAACGGCCTTGGCGCACGGCCATTCTGGAACTCCTCCATTCTGGTACCCCGTTTTCTCGCCTCCGCCTTCTGTTCCGGGCCGGCCTTCATGATCATCATCTTCTTTCTGGTGCGTAAATACACCAAGTTCCGGATCGACGACAAAGCCATTCAGAAGGTGGCCGAACTGATTGCCTATGCGATGTTTGTCAACCTGCTCCTGCTGGGGGCGGAACTGTTCAAAGAATATTACACGGCGTCAGCCCATCTGGCACCGGTGCAATACCTCTTTCAGGGACTGCATGGCCATTCGGCGCTCGTACCCTGGATCTGGACAGCGATGGTTTTCAATATTACCGCCTTTTTCCTCTTTCTGGTTCCCGATACGCGCAGAAATAATGTGACCCTGATGATCGCCTGCATTCTGGTTTTTGTCGGGGTATATATTGAGAAGGGGATGGGGCTGGTTATCCCAGGATTTATTCCGGATGTGCTGCATGAAATCTACGAGTACTCACCAACAGGAGTTGAACTGTTGGTCTCTGTGGGTATCTGGGCCACCGGGCTGTTCGTGTTTACCATGTTGCTGAGGGTGGCGATCCCGATATTGAACGGCGACTTTCATGTTGCAGATGATGGTGTAGGATCGTATATCGGCGACCAGTTGTTCCTAGTCCAGCAGGAACCAGAAGACATGGCCAAACGGGACGATTCTGGAGATGAGTACGCCGACTGACCCTGATAGCCACTATCGTCCAATCATTTAATTACTTACACCATTGGCCGAGTCTCAAAGAGGAGGCTCGGCCAATGCCCTGTTACACATCAAGCGTCAAAAAGGAGTGAGAGTGAAAAGTCATGTCTGGCGACCGCTGTACGTGGTCATTGCGTTAGTCGTTGGGTTACTGGTCTTCCGGTTCTTCTACGTGCCCCATGATTTCAGTTCCGGGAAACGAGGGTTCATGTATTCCTTCCACCGTATGTCAAATGAGGCGGAGTGGAAACAGCAGCCGGCAAAATACGGCACCACCGGTCGTGAAAGAATGCACGAGTACTGCAGTGCCTGCCATGGCGCGGTGGTTAAGGTGCGCTCGGAAAACCTTCACGGCATAATCCCCTGTGAAGATTGCCACGGGCCGGCCATGAACCACCCGGAAGCGCCTGAAAAGCTGAACATTGACCGGAGCCGTGAGCTCTGCCTGCGCTGCCATACGAACCTCCCCTATACGACGAGTGAACGTAAACGTATCCCCGGTATTGACCCAAAAGGACATAACCCCGGCGAGCAGTGCGTCAAATGTCACAACCCTCACAATCCGAAACTGGAGGATATGAAATAATGGATCGACGTGACTTTCTGAAAAAATGTGTAATGGTCGTTGCAGGTGCTTCAATCCCGCTCTCGGCCCTGACGCTGGTAGACCCCAGAAAGGTTCTGGCGGCCAACCCTGATATCCAGTGGGCTTTTCTGGTCGATACCAACAAGTGTGTCGGTTGCGGCTTCTGCGTCAAGGCGTGCAAGACTGAAAATGATATACCCTTTGATGCCAACGTTACCCGGACATGGGTGGAACGGTACGTGTACACCAAGGACGACCGCAGGTATGTGGATAGTCCCAAGGGTGCGCTCAATGGTTTTACCGAGTCACGCATCGACCTTGGCAAGGGGGAATTCAAGGAAATTGATCCCAAAAATGTCGGTAAAGCGTTCTTTGTGCCGAAGCTCTGCAACCATTGCACGACGCCTCCCTGCACCCAGGTCTGCCCGGTCGGGGCAACCTACAAGACCGATGACGGTGTCGTACTCGTCGACCGGAAATGGTGTATCGGGTGTGGCTACTGCATTATGGCCTGCCCGTACGCAGCCCGTTTCTTCCACCCGGTACTCAAGGTTGCCGACAAGTGCACCTTCTGCTACCACCGTCTCAGCAAAGGGCTTCAGTCGGCCTGTGTCAATGCCTGCCCCTTCGGCGCACGCAGAATGGGAAACATTCACGATCCCAACGACCCGATTACCCAGATCATCATGAACGAGCGGGTCGGGGTTCTTAAGGATGAGTTTGGAACAAAGCCCCAGGCCTTTTACATCGGTCTTGCCCAGGAGGTGCGTTAGTCATGGTAGAGCAAATCGCACAACACGCTATGGAAGTCCATGGGGAAGCCTGGACAATCAAAGAACTTTTTACCCTGCCGAACGAATATATCTACTGGTCAATCCAGATCGTCATGTATCCGTTTATGACCGGCCTGGTGGCCGGGGCGTTTGTCCTCTCGTCCCTCTACCATGTCTTCGGGGTTGAAAAACTGAAGGAAATTGCACGGTTTTCGCTGGTATTCTCCTTTGCCCTGCTTCCGGTCGCCATGATGCCACTGATGCTGCATCTGCAGCAACCACTGCGCGGCATACATGTCATGTTGACGCCTCATTTCACTTCGGCAATTGCCGCTTTCGGCATCGTCTTCAGCACCTACGGCTGCATTGTGGCAACCGAACTCTGGCTGGTTTACCGTAAGCATTTTGTCCAGTCAGCGCTTGAACTAAAAGCCAAGAAGAATCCCGGTCTGGTTGATAAATTCCGCTGTCTGGTGTTCACCGCCCTGACTCTCGGAGCATGGGACATAAGCCATGAAGCCATTGAAAAGGATCACAAGGCGTGCAAGATCATGGCTGGTATCGGTATCCCGGTGGCCTGCTTTCTGCACGGCTATGCAGGCTTCATCTTCGGTTCGGTCAAGGCGAACGCACTGTGGATGACCCCGCTCATGCCGGTTATTTTTATCTGCTCTGCGGTTGTTTCCGGAGTCGCCCTCTGTATTCTCAGCTATGTGGTGGTTCAGGAGTTCCGTAAATTTCTGGCTAAGCGGAAGTTGGCACGCTGGGCTAACGATACCGACGCACCGACTGTGGAGGAGCTTGAAGGGGCCAAGCATATGGAGGTCATGCTCTCTTCCAACTACCTGCTCTACTTCATGATCGCCGCTCTGACCCTGGAAATCCTCGACCTGATATTTCGTGGTTATACGCAGGTCAAGTCGTGGGACATCCTGCGTGAGGTCATCATGGAGCGCGACTTCGTGAAAATCTTTGTCATGCAGTACGGAATCGGCAATGTGTTGCCGTTCCTGATGATGGCGCTACCGGGTCGCACGGTGCGTCGCACCACAATTGCCACGGTTCTGGTTTTGTTCGGCGTTTTCATGATGCGTTACAATGTTGTTATCGGCGGTCAGGCGTTTTCACTTAGTTTTGCCGGCTTCATGGATTACCATCTGCCGATAATCCCGCACAACCTTGAGACATTCAAAGAGGGTCTGGGTGGAGCCGTGACAGTCATCGCAACGCCATTTATACTCTTCTATTTCATCAACAAATTTCTTCCGGCCTTCCTCAAGGAAGAGTCATCGCATTGAGTTATTTCTTGCAGAACATGCGGAAATGCACATAACGTCAGGAATATGGGTAGAAGGCCGGCTGTAAAAAGCCGGCCTTTACTGTAAGGGGGTTCGCACTATGTCAACGGAAGACCACACTCTTGAGGATAGGGAAAAGGAACTTGCTAACCGGATACAGATGCTGGAAAAGCAGCTGGACCGCCTCAGTTCGCGCATCAGTGACGAGCCTGCCCCTCCGGCCGCAGAAGCGGTACCCAAACCGGAACCACCTCGTGCCAAGGTCTATTCAGAAGAGGATATGCCTGAACTCTCGGAAGAGGTGCTCGGCTGGGCCACCAGGAATGCGGTTCTGCCGAGGCTTGCAACGGTCTGCTTTCTCATGGTTATTGCGCTTATCCTCCGGACCATTACCGACAGCGGTCTTGTCGGCAAACTGCCCGGATCAGGCATCGGCATGGGATACGCGGCAGCACTGATGATCTTCGCCTGGTACAAGTATGCCAAAGAAAGTCCGCTTGCCCCGGTTTTTGCTGCCTGCGGCGTTGTGCTCATGTCGTCGATCGTGGTGGAAACGCACGCCCATTTTAAATCTCTCCCGCTGGTGCCGGCATATCTGACGCTGATGGCAACCGGTTTTGCCATGGCATTTATGAGCCGCCGTTTCAACGCCTTTGTCCCGATTTCCGTCGGGGTACTCGGCATGTGTTTTGCCGGAGCGGCCATTGATTATCCGCATCCATTTTTTCCCTACCTATCACTGGTACTGTTCACCGCCAACGTACTCGGTTACTTTGCGGCACAACTGAAACGCTGCTCCTGGCTCCGCTGGTCGGTGCTGATTGTTACAATGCTCATGATTCTCATGTGGGGCATCAGGTTGGCCCTTCTGTTGCCCAAAGGAGAAGCGATACCTCCTGAACTTGCTGCAACCTGGTTCCTCCCGGTGCTGGCACTGTTTTTCCTCTGTTTTATCGTCCTGTCGCTGTTTGGCATCATTAGCGGCGGTGATCGTAAAATATCCAGATTCGATTTCAGTCTGCCGACCCTTAACGTCCTCTGGGCATTTACCCTGGCCAACCACGTGGCCGGAGCAGCGCACATGAACGTCAAGCTTCTCGGCGTAATCGGGCTGCTTGGAGCTGTTGTCCTCCTGTGCATGACATTCTGGTGCGCACGCCGCGGTGTTGAAGGAGCACCCGGTACCAACACCTTCGCTTTCGCCGGCGGCACTCTTCTCGCTCTGGCACTGCCGGCGGCAACAGGTGCCTTTGCTATCTCACTGCCGGTTATATCGCTGGTGGCCATCACCATGGCAATTATTTCCCGTGTCTGGGAGAACGGCGGCTTACGGGCTACCTCCTACCTGATGAATATTTACGCCTGCGTTGCGCTTGCACTGATGCTGCGCGGCGACGGTTCGGGGGCGACGGACCCGCTCAATATGCTCCCCGCAGGCCTTCTGGCGTTCATCTCCATATATCATTACCAGTGGTGCCGGTGGTGGCCTGCCCCGGAGAAATCAGCCCTTTTTGATACCTTTGACCGCAATGACCGGAGTGCCGCCCTGCTGCTGCTGGGGGGGCTGGCCAGTGGTTTCTTCATGGTCAGGATCGGGCTTTCTCAGGCGATGCAGTACATACCACAACAGATGCAGCGGGATACATTCAGCTCAGGCCAGTCGGTACTTATCAACGTAGCAGCCATCGTCCTTATTGTGATCGCCTACCTGCGGCGGGACAAGGAGCTGCGCAATGTGGCCGTTCTGGTTACGGTCGTCGGAGCAGTAAAAGTATTTCTATACGATCTGCTTGGCGTTCACGGTCTGCCGCTTGTGTTCAGTATTTTCTCCTTCGGGACGGCTGCTGCCATTGAGTCAATTGCCCTGAGTAAATGGCAGAAGCAGACGCCAAAAGCAGACAAGGAAGTGGAGGAGGAAGTGTAGTGCGGTCCCAGGAAATGCAGATTCTGGGAGGTTCAGCCGAAAAGGTCGCGCCACACGTCAGTGCAGAAAAAGCATGTTGACCCTGAGAACGTAACTACTGAAAAGCTGTTCAACACGGAGGCACAGAGGGCACAGAGAAAACCTTAAAGAGAAGCGAGCCGTTAGCTAAAACAAAGCCAGTTCGTATGATTCACGAAAAAAAGGATGCCGCATACCGGCATCCTTTTTTTATTCAAGGGGTGCAGAGAGGGGGGGTGAGTCCCCTCTCTTTATTCAGTCCAGCGGATCAGTGCCCGCCTCCTCCCAGGAAGGCCAGGATCATCAGCAGCAGCAGGCCGATACCGATCAAGAGGGCGGTAAAGCCAAAGCCTTTTAAGAGGAAGTCATACACAACACCACTGGTTTTCTTGCAGGCGAATGTTTCAGTGATGCCCTCTTCTTCATAGCGTTTCCACTGGTCGCCTCGTTCTTCAATCATCTCTTCCTTGGCGATCTGACCATTGAAAATGACGAAGTCCATGGGGAACTTCTCGGGGCGGCCGTGGGTGTTGAAGAAGTGCACCGAGAAGATGAAGCCGGTGGCCAGAAGCGCTTCGTCGGAGTGTACAATGGTGGCGACGTTAAACGCCCACCCCGGCAGGAAAAGTCCGAAAAATTCGGGGAACCAGAGCATCAGGCCGGAGCCGCCGATGGCGAACATACCCCAGAAGACGGCAACGAAGTCAAATTTCTCCCAGTAGGTCCAGCGCTCGAAGGTCGGCTTCGGGCCTTTGAAAAGGAACCATCTGACCATGAAGAAAACGTCCTTAATATCACGCAGATTGAAGCAGAGTGAATCCGGGCCGAACAGTCGTTGTAGCGGATTCCCTTTGATGTCCTTTCTGATGAAGAGGAAATTGATGCTCATGACAAGAGCCATTCCGAAATAGACGAATGTGATTGCAGCACCGACGCGATGCAACAGAGCAGCATTTGCTGCACCACCGTAAACCTTCATAAGTGCTATGGCCCATCCCTGGGTACAGAACTTCAACGGCAGGCCGGTCATTGAAAGAATCAGGAAGCTGGTGATAACGAGCAGGTGCATGAAGATGTGCACCCGGTTGAAACGCCGGTACTGTTTGTGAGCTTCGGGAACAACGTGATGATGGGTACCTGCGGGAGTAACATGCTCGTGCAAACCGGCGGCAAGATGGTCAGCTTTCTCCCGATTTTCAACAAAACCGCGGAACATCCAGAGCAGTGTGTGAATCCAGAAAACGGCAAACGTGGAAACAAGCAGGCCGGTCATGGCGATAAAGGTGTAGTACAGGATCGGATAATTATGGCGATCCGTCATCTCGCCATGGGCATAATACTGGGCGAAGAGCGGCGTTGCCTTGGGATGGCACGGTGTACACTGTTTCACCATATTTGCCGGGTTAATACTGGACTGAGGATCGGCTTTCGGCAGGACCGAGTGGGCGGTGTGGCAGTCTGCGCAGCCGGCGACCTTGTCCGGGAAGCCGAGACGGTAATTTTTGCCGTGGTAGCTTTCCATGTAGGATTTGACCGCCACGTTGGTGACCTTGTTTTTGGCCATCAGTTTTTCGTCACTGTGACACTTCAGGCAGACTTTGGTGTGGAACTCACGTCCCTTGTGATCCTTTCCGCCGGCCAATTTGTCAATGGCGTGGAGGTTATGACAGTCGTGGCAGGCGGCCGAATCCATGTTGCCGGCGGCAACACCCTTGCCGTGGACCGACTTCTGGTAAACCGCTTCCTTATCGTGGCACTGGATACATTTGGCGACAGCAACGCGCTTGTCATTTTTCCAGTACTTGTGGGTATGGAGATCCGTATGGCACTGGGCGCAGGTGACCCCTTTCTCCGCATGCACACTGGCATAATGTTCAGAGTTCTGCTTTTTGTGGCACCGCTCGCACTGAACTTTTTGGACCTTGATCTCTTTACGCATGTGCTTGGCAAGGTCCACAATATCCACATGACAGCTGGTACAGGCGTTCTTGCCATGGACAGACGCGGCAAAATCATGGATGGACATTTTGTTGCTGTGGCACCCGAGGCAGGTGGCCGGGTCAATGGCCATACCCTGTTCGGCGTGTGCGGGGAGGGCACAGACAACTGCCAGGAATGTCAGTATGATGAATCGGTAAAGGGGTGAAGACATAGACGAAATCCTCCAGGATCGATTGTATTTAAACTTTAGACAGAGCCGTGAAGCGGGCCCACTGGTACAGAGTTAACAGGAGACCGATGGTGGTGCCCGGCTCTGGGATGGGTCTGTGACGAGAACCGCTGCCGGGGCTTGAGCGCATTCACGGGTACGGGTCACAAAGCAGGAGGAGGGGGATAACAGGACAGCCGACGGGAAAAAATTCAGAGCGTCCTGATGTATAAGATTAAGATGAAATGCTTCAGGAATGGCGTGCAGGGAATCTTTGATACTATGGTCTGACGTGAATTGGTGATGGTATTGTAGAGCGAGGGTTACCTGCAGGAGTATGAATAACGCCTGCGTAACAAGTAACTTTCTGCCTCCTGTCGAGCGTTTCTGCATAGTGTTAGTCCTTCATTGCCGCACTGCAACGGCCCACTGTCTGGCACAAACGGAGGTAAAACCCAAATCATTTTGTTGTATACACGAAGTCCATTCAGAATAGCAATGAAATTGAATACAGTATACACAGGAACTGCTATCCCTGCCCCCAGTGGAGCAGATTCCCCTGCCCTTTTACACATGAAAAAAGGGGCAACAGACCTCGTCTGCAACCCCTTTTATTATCTTAAGCTATCGAGACATACGGTGCGTGTCTAATGGGTCTACATTTTGTGACATTTACTGCAATCGTCCTGAACCGGGAAGGCATCCTTTCCTTTGTTGTGACAGGCGCCGCACGATTTTCCCGACTCCATCTGGGCCATGGTCGCCTTCAGGGCACCGGCTTTGTAGGGGAAAATCTTTGTGTGGCAATCGGCGCATTTGTATGACTGGAGATGGAACTCGTGGCTGAACGCGGCCTCCCCGGCAGACGTGTTGAACATGATTTTGCCAGGTTTCAAACCCTTGTGGCATTTGGCGCAATCGCCGGAAGAGGCGAAAGCATCCTTACCGTTATGGCAAACGCCGCAGGAAGTGCCCTTTTCCATATCAACCATGGTGCTTTTGCCGACAACGGATTTGAAAGGGAAAATTTTGGTATGGCACTCTTTGCAGCTGTACGCCTGGGTATGGATAGCGTGGCTGAAGGTTGCCGGTGCTATTCCTTTCAGGGCAAAGGTGACTTCCGCCGGTTTAAGCCCCTTGTGGCAGCGGTCACAGTTTGCTGTAACGGCAAATGTGCGTTTACCATTGTGGCAGGCACCGCAGGTGCGCCCTTTTTCCATTTCTGCCATTGTTACCGCTTTATCCTTGCCGGTTATGACTTTGCCGTTGTGGCACCCTTTGCAGGCGCCGCCTGTTTTGGCGATATGCAGTGAATGGCTGAACTGGGTGGTGCCGAGACCTTTTACGGCATAGGTAATATCACGCGGTTTGCCGATGTGGCAGCGGGAACAATCTTTCTCGCTGGCAACACTGAACGCTTTCACCCCGCTATGGCATGCACCGCACGACTTGGTTTTTTCCATCTCGGCCATGGTGGAGCGTTTTTTATTTCTCAGGTTATAGATAGCATCGTGGCATATCTTGCAGTTGTTGTTATACTTTTTCAGGTGAAAATCGTGGCTGAATACGACGGAGTCGGCATTTTTAAAGTTGAACTTGATGTCTTTGGTTTCGGCCGCGCCGGCGCAGACGACTGAAAACATGCATAGTGCACAGGCCAACAATAAAATTCTCTTCAACATAGGGACCGCTCCTCTGTAACAGTGTATAAGTGCTATTAAACCGCGCCACTATACAGAGAGCGGCAGGTATCGTCAATTGCAAATTATACCGGTTATTGCGGGAAATTCTCTACGGCCATTCCCCCTTTGGCTGCGGACATTGCTGAATCTTGACTTTATCACCTCCTTTTGTTAGCTTCACAGCGCCCGAAGAACCATAATTTACCTGCACCGGAGTTGTTCGCCATGCATAAAAAACTCTTTATTCCCGGACCGGTTGAGGTTCATCCCGATATTCTGAAAGCCATGGCCTTGCCAATGATAGGGCACAGGATGAAGGAGTATGCAGAACTGCATGGTCGGGTCACCACCGGTTTGAAAAAGCTGATGTTCACCGAAGAAAAGGTTTTCCTGGCGACATCGAGCGCCTTCGGAGTCATGGAAGGGGCCATCCGCAATCTGGTCGGGAAGCGCTGCGCCAATTTCTGCAACGGTGCCTTTTCTGATAAATGGCATGATGTCACCCTGCGCTGCGGCAAGCAGGCCGATGCCATCCGCTTCGACTGGGGAACCCCGGTTACCCCCGAGGCGGTTGAGAAAGCTCTCGCCACGGGGAAATACGACAGTATGACCATGATCCACAACGAAACCTCCACCGGGGTGATGTCACCCCTGCCGGAGATCGCTGCCGTCATGCAGAAATTTCCAGAGGTCATGTTTATCGTCGATACGGTATCGTCCATGAGTGCCCTCAAGATTCCGGTTGCGGAGTTTGGCATCGACAGCTGCATCTTCGGTGTGCAGAAGGCGTTTGCCCTGCCGCCCGGCCTTGCGGTTTTTTCGGCCAGTGAAAAGGCGCTCCAGCGGGCAGCAGGCATGGAAGGGCGCGGCTACTATTTTGATTTTGTGGAGTTCGCAGCCAACGATGCCAAAGACAACACGCCTTCAACTCCGTGCATCTCCCTGATCTATGCGCTGGATTGCCAGCTGCAGCGGATGTTTGCCGAAGGGTTGGAGAAGCGCTGGGCACGTCACGAGGACCTTGCGGGGTATGTGCGCGGCTGGTTGACAGAGCGCGGATTTGCTTCGTTTCCGGCGGATGCCTACCGTTCGCAGACATTAACCTGTAGTCGCAACAGCCGCGGCATCGATCTGGCGTCTTTGAAAAAAAGGCTGGGCGAGGCGGGCTTTGCCTTTGATGACGGGTACGGCAAAATCAAGGGAGAAACTTTCCGTATCGCCCATATGGGTGATATGACGCGAGCCGACCTTGATGAACTATTTACTGCGATGATAACGATTATGCCGGAGCTGGCACGCGGGGTTTGAGGCGGGCTTTATGAAGGAAAACAGGGTGGGGCGGGCATGAAAGCCCGCCCCGGCTGCTTTTACTCTTTTTCGAAAACGTCCTTACCGGCGCCGCAGAGTGGGCAGCTCCAATCGTCAGGCAGATCTTCGAATGATGTGCCTGCTGCGATTCCACGATCCGGATCGCCAACGGCGGGGTCATACACATACTGACAGATAGTACAGATCCAACGTTCCATAAGGTAGTGCTCCTTTACAGGTTTTAAGTCCAGCGGATACACTGGACGGGACAGCCGTCAATTGCGCTCTGAATTTCCGTTTCAGAGGCTCCGGCAGGGTCAAAACATTCAGATTTGCCGGAACTGTCAAATCTGAATGCTGTCGGGCAGACCGAGATGCAAAGACCGCAGCTGATACAGTTTTCTGATTCAACAACCGCTATTCTCATGGGCTTGCTCTCCATATACGTACTGCTAGTTTCCGGGACAGTGTAGCATGTATGCGGGGGATGTCAATAATCTGTACCACCCCGACACCGTCTGGGTGCCGCGTAATCCGGGTTTATACAAAAACGAGAGGTGTTATGATATTTGAGTCACTTGCCGTAGGTCCGCTGGAGGTTAACTGTTATATTGTCGCCTGCGAAAAAAGTCGCGAAGGCATCGTGGTTGATCCGGGGGGTGATGTGGACCAGATTGTCAGCCTGGTTCAGAAGCACCAGTTGAAGATCGGCACGATTATTAATACCCACGGTCACTTTGACCACCTGGGGGGAAACCGCCAGGCCCTTGCTGCCTTTGGTGCCAAACTATTAATCCACCAGGAGGATGCGCCGATGTTGAGCCGTTCGGCCGAGGTCGCCCGCAGGTATGGGCTGCAGGGGGAAAATTCCCCTGAGGCGGACGCCTATCTGGTGGACGGGATGGATTTTTCCTTTGGCGAATGTCATCTGAAGGTGCTTCATACTCCCGGCCACACACAAGGAGGGTGCTGTCTTTATTTTGCGGAAGATCGGCACGTGATTACCGGCGATACCCTTTTTGCTGATTCAATCGGGCGCACCGACTTGCCGGGAGGCTCACACGAACAACTCCTGGAATCTATCCGCACCAAGCTGTTCACCCTGCCGGACGATGTGATTGCCCATCCGGGGCATGGTCCCGACACCACAATCGGTCACGAAAAACGTTGCAATCCCTATTTCTGAGGCGGGCTACCATATGCTCAACAATAAAAAAATAATTCTGGGTGTGTGCGGCGGGATCGCTGCCTATAAGGCGATTGAGTTGCTGCGCCTGCTGACCAAGGCCGGGGCTGAAGTTCATGTCATCATGACACCTGCCGCTCAAGAGTTTATCACGCCGCTGACCTTTCAGACCCTTTCCTCTAACCCCGTGCACACTGAACTGTTCAATCTGATTGCCGAGCGGGAGATCGGCCACATTGCGCTTGCCGACCGGGCCGACCTGCTCATTGTTGCTCCTGCCACGGCAAATGTTATCGGGAAAATTGCCGCCGGTATTGCCGACGACATGCTCACTACGACGGTCATGGCCACCAAAGCTCCGGTGCTGTTCGCCCCGGCCATGAACGTTAATATGTTTACCAATCCGATCTACCAGGAAAACGAACAGAAGCTGCGGCGTTTTGGGTACCTGTTCGAAGCCCCTGTCAGCGGCACTCTTGCCTGCGGCTGGGAAGGTGCCGGAAAGCTGGCAGCGCCGGAAACAATCTTTGAGAGTGCGGTTGCGGCTTTAACGGAAAAAACCCTGACCGGGCGGACGATACTGATCACGGCAGGGCCAACACGCGAGGAGATTGACCCGGTCCGTTACATCAGTAACCACTCGTCAGGCAAGATGGGCTATGCCCTGGCGCGTGCGGCGCGGCGCCGTGGCGCGAATGTGCTCCTGATCAGCGGGCCGACCGCCCTGGCAGCTCCGGATGGCGTTACCGTTGTAAAAGTTACCACTGCCGGCGAGATGCAGCTTGAAGTCATGGCGCGGGTGACCGGGTGCGACGCGGTTATCAAGGCGGCGGCGGTGGCTGATTATCGTCCGCTGGTGAGAAACAGTGTAAAAATCAAGAAAAAAGCCGATTCAATCACGATGGATCTGGTGAAAAATCCGGATATTCTGGCCGGACTCGGAGAAATGGTACGGCGGCCGTTTTTGGTCGGCTTTGCAGCAGAGACCGATGCACTGTCTGAAAATGCGGTGAAGAAGCTGAACGAAAAGAATCTGGATATGATTGTAGCCAACAATGTAACCCAGCCTGACGCCGGATTTAACGTGGATACGAATCGGGCGCTGCTGTTTTTCAGGGATGGCAGCTGCAGCGAGTGCGGGCTGATGTCAAAGGAACAGCTGGCCGGCACAATCCTTGAC
>Ga0007794_10000146_pt1 | contig 22322 bp, 8 predicted proteins | sample CryBogmetaGMA5M_FD_60365 | JGI IMG/M metagenome (GOLD analysis project Ga0007794, IMG submission 60365) | Freshwater microbial communities from Crystal Bog, Wisconsin, USA - MA5M | ecosystem: Environmental > Aquatic > Freshwater > Lake | place: Crystal Bog, Wisconsin, USA | collected 2009-07-06
CATATACATTGCCATTTGGTGCTCCTACAATTAAATTAATTGCGCTAGAGTCAATACTTAAACTAGCACCAAATTGAGCGTTAAATGTTGGGGCAGGACTTAATATTTGTTGTGTAAATACTACTGTATTGAATCCTAATAAATCAAACACGGATGATACCACACCTGGAGTTACTGTTATTAAATTATGGGCAATACCAGCATCAGCATTTTGTACAGAAATAGTCAATCTACCAGATACTACTGTTATTTTTACGCCAGATAACGGAGCGTATAAAAAATTAATAGTTTCAGTGGATGGATCATAGGAATAATTAATTCCTGCAATTTGCAATACTTCATTTAGATAAACGACGGTGGTATATGAACTAGCATCAGTATAAATTGAACCAATATTGAATGTTTGTGTAGATCCATCACCGGTAAAAAATAAATCTGAAGTTGGCACTGCCACCACATTAGGAATTTTTGCTTCGTTAATTGCTGTTGCAAACCCAGCTACTGTATTATTAGGTTGCAAAGGTACTGATACAATGCTATTATTAATTCTCAGAGTACCATATGCTGGCAAACTTGGATTAGCCACAGTAGAAGTAGTTACGCCATACACACGAGATTGATTAACTTGATGATCAACCGATCCCGCTGCTAACAAGTAAGTACTATCGAATGGAGAACTTATATATACACTGCAATTCAATGGACAAGTATCAATTGCTGCACCATAATTTGATGCGGTATGCTGAGTATGACTGATTAATTCTTGTATTTGTGCAAATTGATTTGTTCCAAATTCAATTATATCTCCATAATTAAATGTTATGTTGACAAAAGTAACATTATTACCATTTACACTGTATTGTCCGTTGATTGATACAGATGTTGAAGACAAAAATACCCCATTTACATTAACAGATATAGGAGAATTAATATTTCCAGGAATGGCATACGTCATTTGAGAAGGAGTTGATACTATATAACGAATCACACTTCTATCAAATAGATAAACGACACCAGCATCAGTCATATTATTACTATCAGCATTAGGTGCACCAATGAATATTTGTGATCCATCCGTTGTAGTTGAAATTACCGCACCAAAATTGTCACCGTATAATGAATTAGGAGATGTGATATTAGTAACATACTGCCAATAAGTTGGAGTTGTTATCACAATTTCTGCGCCCACTGCAGGTATTGTTGTGAATGTTAGCTCAGTATTTGCCGTATTAAATGTATAGTCAAAGTATGGTCGTTGAATTACTTTGTTTACTATTACAGTAAAAGTTTCAATTGTGGTAGCATTATACAAGTATTCATTAAGAGCAAATGTATTAGTTGAATAAACTAATTTTGCAGCAATATTTCTAATTATTACTAATTTTATACCTGTAACTGGGGCAATTGCTAAAATTACATTATTTTGATCTAATGTATAATCTAATCCAGCAATCAATTTTACTCCATTTAGTAAAACTAAAACTTGATTAGGATACAAGTAATTAATTTGCATTGAATTGGAATAATTGTATGTTAATATGGTATTAGATGTAGTATAAGACACCGATTGTTCTTCTACCGGCACTTTTTCGTAAGCGTATACTACATTTGCACCTGGTGCTCCAACATACATCCATTGTTCATCTTTACTGACCGCACCTGCTGTGCCAAAATTGATAGGATTAAAATTTTGGTCAGGTGGAACTAATAATTGAGTAATAGAAAAATTGTTTAGATCGGCGTTTCTTTTAATTACTGCTGCATAACCAATATTTGATGCGCTGGCATTTGCCCCTGCAACAGCCCAGTCGGAATTACCCAACGATATCATGTTACCAAAATTATTTGTGCCTATTGAAGTAAGATTTATTGATTCATTGAATTGGTAATCAGTCAATAATCCTCTAAAATAAGTTAATATGCTGTTATCTCCAGGAGTACCAACTAAAGCAGATACATTGGTAGTTGCTTGAGCAATACTTACGCCATATTGAGCATTTGCCGTAAACCCAGGTTTAATAACTGAATCTGTGTTAAATGAAATTTGTTTTTTGACAGCTTCCCAATGCCCTGACCCGTCATTGTCAATCCAGGCTTTTGCCCCTGGAACTAAATCATTAACATATGGCAATTTTGAAATATCACTTGCTTGACTCACTCTAGCTGATTGTAAATGAAACACTAATCCAGTGCCTGCAACAGTTGTTACATTAGTATTAACAAAACTAAATGAAATAATAATAGTAGTAGGGGTAGGTACTGACAATACACGATATACACCATCGACTCCATCATTGAAATATTTTATAATGATTAAATCAGCAGCAGATAATCCATGGGTAGCATTAAATTGTGCAATGCTAGTTCCATCAAGATTATCTGATAATTTTTGCATTTGTCCGGGCACGCCTGCTACCCGATAAACTCCCCAGTCATATGTATTGATTTTTGCAATCCAAATATATGTACCTATGCCTATAGTATTGATATTTTGATCAATCGCACTTGGATCTGCAAGACTGAATACTTTAACATCAACATCATCCAAGCAAACGTATCCAGCAGACGGTAATCCTGTTGGCAAACTACTTGATTCATAAATGGTAGGGAGAATATTGGTGCTAGTAATAGCAAAACTTTCTTTCCATAAATTATTTAAATATAAAGATTGATTAGCTTGACTTGTTTCTCCAGCATTTATGATTTGAATTGTAGAAGGATTGTAGGATAATAATGCTTCATTTAACTGAATTTCAAAATAACTTTTGTTGGCGTTTGCACCATACGTACCAGATAATATTCCCCAGTTTTCGTATATATTATAATCACCACTTTCTTTTTTATTAATCTTGGCTAGATTGAATATTTCAGCTGCTTGTAATGTACCTTTAGTTCCTATGAACTGTTGGTATAATTGAACCTGAGTCACCCCATTAAGATTCATGCCTGTCATGTACGGTCTAGGACGAAATCCAATTAACCCAAATGCAAATAAATCATTATCACTGGTTAAATTAGCCTGATACACATCATATGCGCTTACTAATTGATCGGCTTTATTAGCCAAATTAGGCAATAATCCATTATCAATAGCTTGATAATCAGTTTTAACCCAATCGTTGTAGTTAAATGTCTGCTGAGGCTCACTAATAACAATTGCTTGCCAGTATGTATTTTTATATAATACCATTTCACCTTTCGTGTATTTGGTATTAGACTGCCATTGCTTTACGTTGTTTAAATTAAGTATAAATCCTTGTGCATTAAGTTGTCCATCCCACTGTGTTGATGTTGATGCAATTAAATTTAATCTAGTTTGGCGGTCTGCCGTAATAGGATTATATATAAGATCAGTAAACTGAGTCACGTTATTCAATACAATTATATCTTCATAATTGGTGAATTTTAATGTCAAATAGTTAATAGTTTGCCCAGTGGTTGTAGAAATTGAAAATTGATTTCCACTCCTATTAACAACCATTTTGCTTACATCTAATGCATTACGGCTCTGATCTAACAACATATTCTCAGGAGTCACGCTTGCAATTGTATCTACTATACTAATAGGTTGACTTGCTTTAATAGTGGTAGCACATGGATTTAAGTTAATCATAGTGTTACTTTGCCAACCTTGATCAGCAAAATACAGGAATTCTTGTGCCATTTGTTTCCAATTTAACGTATAACCATTAAAACGGTCGTCAAATATTAAACCCTGACTTTCTAAATAAGCCCCATAACTTAATAAAAAGTCACACACACTAGCAGTAGAAGTAAAGACATATCCATAAGGAATTTGTCTAATATTATTTGTAAATTGTGATGGCACTTGTACTGCAATATTACCAGCATTTATAGTTTGATATATTCCAACAGGACTACTTACTAATATGTCAAAATAAGGTTGTACATTGCTATATCCATAAACACTGTACCCAATGCCGCCTGTACCCAATTTTTCTACCTGTACAATTACTGAACTATATGTAATTTTGTTAAATGGTTGATTTTTATAGAATAATAAATCGTAACTAGAAGGTGGAATCAATAAACTACTGTTAGTGGAACTTGGGCCAGCACGTTCCGTAAATAACTGAACATACACAGGATCAGAAAATGATGCCATACGATAGCATAGACGTACATCTAGATTTGCCAACTCGTCTGTCAATTTTTTTGTACTGTTAATACCAAATTGTTGATTATAATCAACTATCCAGTTAATATAACTTGCTTTACTAACTCCATTGCCATATATTTGCACGCCAGATGCATTTAACCGATAGCGATTGTTAAGTAAATATTGACCCAATGTGTTATCATAGCGATATAAATCTCTATCTGCAAATAGTGAGAAAAATTGTGCTGGTTTTGTAAGTGCTAACAAACGCATTATTGCAAATGGATATGAACTACTATTCCACCATGATGCTTGCACAGGCCCACCATCACCAGCTACCCATGATTGTTGGAATCCATATGGATTATTAGATCCCATTACACATTCAGTTGGTGGTAATAATTCACCCTCTGGTCCAGCAGGAATAACTTTATTTAATCCAGGACGAATGTATTCTGGTAAAATATATGGACCAGATGGATCACCCACAATGCCAGCTTCTAAATCATCCCAAAGTACGGTATTACCTGAAGTATAAGGAGCTGGCCCATACCTAGTGATCCACCATACTGGTTCTTCGGTAAAACCTACCATTTCCCATGGGGTTGAATTAGGTGTTTCTGTATCGTAAAAATAACGATAAATTCCACGCCAATTTCCCTGTAAAAATGATTCTTGGTCAATACGATTGGCAGCTTGGCTATAATTGTAGGTAAATGGATTAGATGCAATATAATTTTGTTGCGTGTAATCTACTTTATTTTGCCCAACCCAAGACAAGAAGCTTTCGTTCATTATCTGATTTACTTCTTGATAAGTATACGGCGTTTTACGGAAAAAACCTGGCAATAATGCCGTGGTTTGAGCTGGATAAAAATCAGGATCAACTTGGTCTGTTGTTAATGGTATAGGATTATCATCAACTTTGATATTATTATAAATTCGTTTTTCAAATTCAAGTAATACTTGATCACGTATATCGCCAAATGCAATAGTAATTGACCCATCATGGCCTTGAATTACCCAGGTTGGCTCTGAATACGTTTCATCAACATATATTGAAGGAGTATATTTGGGATATAATCCCATTTTACTTGGTGTATTTGGACACCAGTTAGGACTTGGATTCGTTGACGTGGTACTTGTTCCAGTTGTTGTCAATACTGGAATATATTCATTAATTGTAACAACATCACCAACTTGTAATGGGATTAAAATTGTTAATTTAAGTGACTCAGTAGATACAACATATTCACTTCCGCGCAATAACAACACGTTATTAACATAAACCAATAATCCCTGATAATTGCTTGATTTAAAATTATAAGCTTGTATGGTATTGAACGTATTTGTTGTTATTGGATTAACCACAGTGGTAGTTGATGTATAATTCGTTCCCACTGGCAACATATCAGACCAATAAAATGAATTTGTACTGGTATTATTTTTAGTTATATTTCTTATTCCAAGATCAAGAATTTGAGACACAGTTTCATTGCCAGTAAGATCTAGTTGAACAACTGCTGTCAATAACTTATTCTTATACTTGATGTACTCTCTACTATTAAAACTTAATGCACCAAATACGTCATAGTTGATATTTCTCAAAAAGAATCCAGCTAATGTTAATGGCGATGACTGTTGTAATATCAATTGTCCGTAGGGTATAATATTGCCCAAATCTCTGGTATTATTACGACCGTTGATTGGTCCTTGTAAATCGACTAAATTTTCGCAAATAGTTGCATAATGTTGTCGAACAGTGCCTAAACTAAACTCTGGACTATTGCCATTGAATGGATTATTTTCTAAATTAATAGGAATTTCATAAAATCCAAGATTACTTACTTGTTGACTATATACCAATATTTCAACAATGTCTCCTAGTACCAACGTAGGACTGTTAAGAGTCACCATTGATGTATTAGTTTGCGAATTAACTGACAATGTGTAGGTAGACGGCAATTGATACACACTATTCACAAAAACCTGAACAGGAGTAACATTTAAACTAGTATCAACCAGTACATCAAGCTGTGCCGGTGTGCCACCATATGTAAATTGAAATTGTTGTCTTGGTAATGATGGTATTGCGGCAGTTTGCCATCCTAATTCAGGCGTAAATGAAATTCTGTCATAATATTGATATACAAATCCATCACTTACATTGACTGTTTTTCCAGTGGATCCAACTGGAGTGTAAATGAATGTATCTGTATAAAAATTATTAATGAATAATATGTCACCAATATTCTGCAAACTAAAAAAGGCTAATGGTATGCCTAATACAGGATCAATTGTATTGTCTGGATTTTCTGCATAACTTAATAATTTGCAACCTGTAAAATTTGTACTTGGATATTGGGTAGAATCACCAAAACTATAACCATGACTATCATATACATCAAACAATGGAGCTTGATTAACTGAAGTTTTTTGTTGTGCATCTATCCATGTTGTACCATTATAGTAAAAACTTTGGCCCTGTATTCCAATTGTACCTCCAGAAATATATGTGGCAGTAGTTGAACTATTGAAACTTAGTAAATTTGTTGTACACTTTGTTACAATATAATTTCCATTATATGTAGCAGGAGATACTCCTGTTATAGTTATAGATTGTCCGACAGTATATGGCGCGGTGGAACGTGGTGTAAATGATAATGTAACTGTTGAACCGTTGCCAGTAGCTGAAGTAATAGGCAAAGTAAGTCCATTTAGACAAACTGTTGTTTGATCCGGCAACACAGGACTATAACTAGCAGGCACTAAATCAATAATAGGAGTTGTTGATACAGTAGGATCTGGAACAATAAAGTTTACCGTATAAATTTGATTACGTACATTTGGATTATTATCCGCAGCAAATATAACTAAACTGCCTTGTACAAAATTATATCCATTAACTCCATATCCTATTTGCCCATTTACATTTAATAATGCATTGGTTTGGGTGAAGTCAATTACGTTAACAGCAGGAACACCATCAGTTCCAAAATTAAATAATTTTGTGCCTGCTCTGAATTCTAAAATAGGACGAGCTGCACGTTGTAATCCTGTATATGATGGTTCTACTTTATTATACGCGGCTGCTGCATCAATAACGTCAACGTGAAACCAACGATTGCCTCGGGTCCATGGGTTAAGATCAAGACTGGCCATATTAATAGTAATATATTCAGGTATAATAGGTTGTTCATTAATAGTGGTAGCGTAAGATTCAACTACTATTAGATCTTTTTCTGGTATTAATTTAATACCAGTTCCAACTCCTTGAACATAATAAATGTTGTTTACATATGATGAAGGATATACATTTCCTTCTAATATAATTTTAAGTCCGTTGGTAAATATTACTCCATTTGGACTTGTGTAATTTTTTTGTCCTAATATATCAACATCAACATTGATATATGCATTTACGCTGATTGAATTTATTACACCACCACTTGCATATGTTTCTGTATATGTACTCTTGTATGTTACAGAAGTAGTAGTACAAGCTATGACTGTATAATCACCATTATATCCAGGTGGGGTAATTTCCGATACAATTATAGTACTGCCAATAGAGTATGGAACTGTTTGTTGTTGTACAAACGACAATGTTACTTGAGATCCTGTTGCAGAAAGCCCAGTAATAGCCAATGCTGGCACTGCTGGGTTAATATTACCTTCAATTAGATTAATTACACCAAAAATAGTTGGATCTTCACTATCTTGATAGTAAACCTGTGGCAATGCCGCAGTAAGCAAAGGCATTTCTGTAAAAAATCCAGAAGAATTTTTATACCACTGAGTATTGACATATTGTTTTCCAAAAGTAACAATAAATTGAGTTAAATTTGCTATAGACAAAATACTATTGAGTTGAATGAATTCTACGCCATTTTTGGTAACATATTGAATTTGCCACAATCCAAATTGTATAGCTGGATCTGTAATTGGCACTGCTTGTGCATAGTCAATAGAATCATATGAGCCTGGTTGAAAATTCTGTCCAGTTTGCAACGGATCAAACGGTTGAATATTATACCAACCACCAGGCTCAGGATCAGATGTAGATGTTGTGAAAACTAACGTTCTACCATTAAGATTAGTTACACCATCAATGCCATTTGGGTAAGTTGTTAAAAATTCGTCAACAGTTACACCATTTATTTGATCATATAATATATTAGAACAAATTAAATCTACTTTTCCAGTTGTAGTAGTTGGATAACCAATATATGGCATAGAATAATAAAAATTCTGTGCATTAACATCTGGTACGTTAAATGTTACTGTTCCAAGATCAGTTCCATTATTGGATACTCCTAATACACTACGACTGCTGATATTCGGCGATGCTAATAGAGTGCCATTAACACCTGGCTGTGATTGAATCCAAAATTCTGGACCAGTTCCAGGTGTGGCACTAATTACGTTGAATTGGCCTCGTAAGTTAAATTCTAAATCATTACAATAATATAATGTATTAGGAGCGTCTTGCGGCACGGTAAACGTAATAAAACCTTGCCCAAGCCCGTTATTAATAACTCCTTCATTCCATAAATTTGTAGTTCCAAAACTAGCCTCTGTTTTGATATAAAATGCATGATTAGCCGTTTGTATCAAATCAAAAACATAAGTATTACCTCGTATAAGAGTCAATGTTGGATTAGATAAAGAATTTATAGTCCAACTGCTAGTTCCATTATTGGTAACACGATATTGTATAGTTGCTGGAGTATTTTGTGCTACAACAAATTTATAATTTCCATTACGTACTAAAGTCAATACTGGATTAGCTCCAGCATATCCAGTAAATGTGTACTCTCCATTACCACGAGTAACAGTAAACGTTTCTTCCACAGGAATTGCGGTTGGAGCAACTGTAACTAAGTCTGGTCCATTAGGTAACCAATAATATTGAGAATAATTGTTAAATTTGTCAAAATCTACAAATGGATCCCATGTATAGTATTCACTTTCAAATAATCTATCAGCTTGATCGGTAATACCGCCCTCAGTATTGAGTGCATTAATTATTCCAGGATAGGTGATTACATCAGTAACTTTAGTAGTTTCTGGATCTAAACTTACCACGCCAGGTTCCAACTGATATTCATTACGAGTAGTAGTTGGTTCAATAACATAATTATCAGTTGGTGCAACACCTGGTCCAACTTTTCTTCCAATAAAACCTTGAGTTTGTTTATATTGTGGTTCTTGAATTAATTGATCAAGAGTTGCGGATAAAAATTGTGCGTTTACCGGAGTTTGAAATATTTCCGGTAAAAAATCAACAGATCGAATTGTTGCAGCCATTAAATTGCTCCACTACCAGGGGCAGTTTGTAAGTTAGTACTAGTCAACGTTTGAATAATTTCAATATTGTTAATAGTGGCACCATTGACAAAAATTTGATTTGGTGCACACTGTATTTCATATAAATCACCAAATGATTTTTGTGGATTTAAAGGTACTAATACAACGGATGCAACGTAAGTACCAATTTGAGAGTGTATATATGCTGCTAACTCAGAAAAATAAAAAGTTTGTCCAAAATCCCAATTAGAAATATCAAAATATGCGTTCATCGTGGCCAATACAAGATTTTGAATTTGATTATTACTAGCATTAGTATTTGCCGCAGGAATAACACGAATAGTGGCGCGCAATGTTTCAGGAGCTTTGCTACCAAATAATGGCAAAAATTCCACACTATTAAGAATCATATTATCACTTATCATCTTATAATTTTGTAACCCAACATAAGCGGTTGTCAAATCGTTTATTGTAGGTGGCAATGGTTGAACTACAGTATTCGTAGTATCACGAATCCATGCTACATATGCTGCATAGTATGCTCTAGTTACGACATACAAATCAATAATATTTGAACTGCCAGGATCAATAAGATTGGCTAATGCTGCGTTATGTCGATATTGAAAATACAAATCTTGACGTCCAACTTGTGCTTTCCAACCTGTAGTTAAAGTTAATACTCGTGTTTCATTTAATGTTAATGTTAATATGTAAAAATTGTTATCTTGATAAGCATAAAATACTTGTCCAGTTGGATACTGTTCTTTAACTAATTGAATTGCCGGCAATGTTGCATACTCATCGTTGACAATACCATTTGGCTGCAAAATATAACGTTCTAAGTTATCAAAATCCGTGGTTAATTGAAAATATACATATGGCTGAGGCATGGTAGTGCTTGCTGGCGATACGCCTACAATTTGTTGGAAAAAATCTGGGTCAGACGGAATTCCATCATTATTATAATCCTGATATCCAACTAATACTTGATAATCATCTACCAATCCATCACTTAATACCGGTTGTCCAATAATTTTAAGAGAAATATCCGATAATAACGGTGAGTTGTTACCTGGTTGACTATTAGATCTTAAAACTTTAGCAAAATCTGAAATAACTGTTCCTGTTCTACTATCGTAAATTGCCTGAGCAGTTTCAAAGAAAAATCTTACTTCTAACACACTACCGAAGTAATAGTTAAGACTACGTGATATAATAGTATATTGTGTGCCATCATATGTAGCCTGCAACATCCAACTTGCATCTAGAGATGACCCCGATGTGTTACCAGCGTACTCTTGACTCCATGTTGCACCTATTGCAAGATTAGGCGCCGTTATAACATACCATGAATATTGTGTGCCAGTAATTGCTCCTGTGCTGTCGTACCCAAGACCAAAATTTTGATTTAAATAAATTTGATTAAGTATCGTTGACTTCACATTTGTGCTAAAAGTGGTTGATAATAATGGAATAACATCAACCGCAATCGCTCCAGATGGAATATACGTATTCAATACTACAGGACCTGTGCCATTTATTAAATTACCTTGTCCATTGTTAGTACCGTCGTTGACAATTGCAGTTGGACTTGCCCATATATATAAATGATCTTCATTCGATGTAGGGATACCAGGTTTTAATTCATTATTAGAATTAAAATAATATCCAGATGGAGGAACAAATTTAATCAATGCAGTTTCTGTAATAAATTGAGCATTATTGCTAACAGTTGATCCAATAGGCATAGGAACACCATTGCTATTTTGAAAATAACCAGTGGTTTCATTTACTATAGTTGTACTTTCATGCCATATATAGTTCAACGAGGTTAAACTTGGACGTGGAAAATAAGCATAATAAAATTGTCTGAAAGTTGCTTGCAATAATATAGGAGTAATATCATTTAAAATAACATTGTTAATATCATTAACAGTTTGATATGTAAATGTAAATGCTGGTGTGTTATTAATATACCATATTGCTCCGTCATCCGCAAATATATTTGTTGACGAATACTTTCCTGTTGGATCAACCAAATCCAAATAGCGACTAGTGCCAATGGAACTACGATTTAATGCTGCACTTTTTATAATTGAATTATATGTGGTAAATGGAAAATTAGTATAATCTTCACCATTAACCATACGATTTTGTGTGTAATAACGAGCAGGCGCACGTTGTTTAATTTGTTCTATAGTTTCACGAGGTGCTGCATTAGTCACCGGTGTAGTAATTCCACAGGTAAATGTAAGAGTTTCAATTTGTCCTGTTCGACTAACATAAGAAATAGGAACTTGTATCGATTGCATATTTTCTGGATTAATGATATACTGTAATCCATTGGATGCACGTACATAATTACGGAATTGTCCCACAGGAATTGCAGCAAATACATTGTCGCCAAATACCAATGTAATTTGGTCATTTGTGCGACTTGTTACTGAATAAGCAGTACGTATATTAGGAGTCATTTGCTCAACTGCCGCTGCATATACTGATGGGACTTTATTCCAAATAGTTTGCACACTACCAGTGTTGCTTATTTGGTATAACCAAACATCAGAATTATTAACACCTTCAACATTTATATCAACAGTACGATTGGATATTTGTTCCGATAAGGTAAAATCTTGACTTTGCAATGATCCTTGTTTAAAGTAAAAGAAAAATCCCGTATTTGCCGACTGAAATCCCAAATAATCATTGCGAAACAAAACATTAAATTGTCCATTCGGTAATGGTGGCGGTTCGTAAATAGTTGATGTCCCGATTGAAGTTGAATTAACCACTTCAAATGGCATATTGACACCATTAACCACTGCATTGTATGGAATAACCGGTAAATAACCTGGGACTAAGTTAATAGTATACTCTTGAGTGTCTACACCTAGTATAACTTGATCATTCCCAGGTGAACCTACGTGTTGTGTATCAACAAGTGAAGCATTTAAAATTGAAATAAACTGCTCTTGCCAATCAAAATTACTTGGATCTGCCCAGTTAACTGTGATGTTGGCTAAATCTACTCCGTTGTAATCAGTTACGTTTTCTGTAGTCATAACGGATAATACTTTAAGATAACCGTTGGCAGCAGTATTGCGTTGTGGAGTATAAGAAACTAAATTAGCAAGTTTAATAACACTATCACGCCGTTCTGCTGTATCAATGTAATTTTCACGAGTGTTTAAATCTGTACGGAATGCTAATGCTTGCCCCATAAAAGCCATCACATCAAGTAATGCAATAAATTCTGAAGATTCAATGTAATCGTTAAACGTTTCTGGGTAATATTGACGCAGATAATCTATGAAACTCTTGCGTAGAGTGTCAAAGTCATAACTTTGGAAGTCTCCTTGACTGTAGGTTTGATAGATTTTTTTCCAATCTTCAACTCCAAATAATACGGTTTGTCTTGTAGATGTAGCCATTCTTTTTCCAATGTTACATTATTTATAAAATTAATAATGTAAGTATATTATGTTAGACGTAACTGGCAGATCGCTGAGTTTCATTAAAGAAAATAGATAATATCTGGGCAGAAGTGGTAGCAACGGTTTGTAGATCCAATTGCAACAATATGCCATTTTGTTGAGGATACATATACAGATTATTCAAATATAATCTAGGATCTCCACCAACTACTCGCTGTACTTCATCATATATTGCAGTTTCCAGCTCTGGAGTTTGGTTTTCAAACAAATAATTCCATAATAATGTGCCATACCCTGGTCTTCCAACAAGTTCACCTTGTCTAATGTTAAAAGCATTTAACAAGTCCCGCTTAATTAAATCGTAGTCAATTAACACAAAATTTTTGTTTCGATTGATCGTTGAAAATCCAATAAAATTTGCCATAATATGTATTTACCCTAATCCTTTAATGAATTTATTGACTACAGTTTGTGCTCCTTGCGCAGTATTCAATACAGATTGAACTTGTCCGACTGCACCTTGTATTGGATTTGTTAGATTAGATAAATTTGCCAAATTAGGTATACCGTTTATTGCTGACTGAGCTTGAGACAATAATTTTTGAGCAGAGCTAATATCCAACGCTGTTCCTAAACTTTTAAGAGACGGTAATTCATACACAGGAGGTGTAATTAACGGTGATCCAATAACACGATTTATTGCTGCATCAACGGACGCACGATTTACCGTGTTACTGAAAGCTGCAGCAGGTTGTACTCTAGATATTAAACTGCTCAAAGAGAAATCACTGAAATTAATACTGGAAATAGCGGATTTAGCAAGACTATTAATGCCAGACGAAAGTGAATTTAGTTGATTTGTTATTCCCGAAGTAAGTGAAGTAACACTTGAAGTAATACCAGAAGTCAATGCTCCCACACTTGCTCCAATTCCAGAAGTTATTGATGTCACACTAGATGAAAGTCCGGCTGTTATTGATGTTACGCTTGAATTAAGTCCTGCTGTTATTGAAGACACGCCTGAACTAAGACTTGTGCCTAAAGTTGACAATGATCCAGTAGTACCTGCCCATGCACTGGCAATACTTGTGCCATATTTGCTTCCCACAGCCATTAATGCACCGACATCACCATTGACAGCTGAAGTTAAACTACTGGTTACACTAGCAATAGCTCCACCAGTTAATCCAGTTGCTAATCCTGATAGTTGGTTAATGCTTGTTCCAACCGCAGCAGAAGCATTGTTTAATATATTTGATGTAAATCCTGCTGCACCAGATGTCAGGGAAGATAATCCCGACGTATATTGAGCTACCGCATCTGTACCAAGTTTTTGTATGTTTACAGGAATACTTCCTAATTCTTTTGGTAATAAATTTGAAAATGCACTAGATACAGAACTCCCAGCTTGGCCTAAAGTACTTAAAAAATCAATTTGCAATTGAGTCGCATCATTTGATCCTAATGCAAGTAATCCCAATACCGAAGCAGATACCATTTTTCCATTTGCGTTATATATTTGTCCTGTGCTTATGCTGGGTGTTGTTACCTTGGCAGCAGGCGGAACAATAGTGCCATTAGATACTAATTGATCATAGCTTTGTTGCAATAAGTTTTGTTGAATTTGATTTTGTAAACCTGCATCGTTTAATATATCATTAATGCTGGTAATTCCATATAAACCTGTCCATGGCGTCGGCGATTTCATAAAATCAACAAAATTTGATGGGTTGGCTCCAGTAAATGCATCAGTTGGACAATATAATTGACTCATTCCTGGTTTTACTATTCCCGCTTGTTCAAGTTGATGACAATTAAAACCATAAATTCCAATGCCATCAGCCTGTGAAAAAGTTTCTGCTGTGTTATTCGCTAATGATGCCATTTGCGCCATTAACGACTGTGTTTGCTGAGGTGTTAGTTGCCCCGCTTGTAATGATAAATTAACAATTCCGGTCGGTGTACTAGTTACTTGTATATAACTAGATTGATCAATTGGATTTTGCACAGGTTGATTAGTCAATGCTGGCAAAGGTGCAACAATAGGCAATCCAGCAATTATAGCAAGTAATGTCTTATCATCAACACCAGCAGTACCACGCTGTAACCTGGTAATACCAAAGTTACTAAATGCTTGCTCTGGATGTGTTAGTGTATCACCTATTTTATAATCAACAAATGTTCCTGCAGCTACTTGTGAATAGAAAATGTTATCTGCTTGTACTTGAGTTGTGCCAGTTGGAACACTTACTTGATATTGTGCGCCAGAAGGTAGGGTATAATTAAAAATTGCCATATTAATTTGTCTTTGTTATACTTGTTCCAGTAGGAACAGTTGGTGCGCCAGGAGGACTTGAATTAGTGCCATCACTCAAATTAACATTAACTTGCACACCTTGATTATGATACGGCCAGGGTTCATGTGCAGGTGCTCGTGTTACAATACTTTTAGTTCCAGCTGAAGCTACTGCCCACCCAGCAGATGCGTTAAAACTACTATCAGGCATTGTATATTCTACCAATCCTTGTGGTATAGCAACTGATGCAGCTGATCCTGGATTTAAATCTATTGTACCTGCTTGTAGTGCCAAACTGCCACCACCGTTCCATGAACTAGTCTTGCCATCAAGGCATAATGCACCCCCACTTTTAATTCCTATAGTTGCTTGACTAAACAAAGTCAATACATCTTTATTGGCGCAGGTAAACGTACCTTCACTTTGCATAGTAGTTGATACATTACTTTTCATGTTGATGTTTCCGCCTGCCCATACATTGAAATCTTTGTCTGCGTGTAAATTTATAGTACCTTCAGTCCGCAAATTAATAGAATTTGTGGTATAAACATCTAATGTACCTTCTTGCCCAAACTCTAACCATACTTGACCATTTGCATGAGAAATATAAAGATTATTGCCATCGTCACTTAATGTAATCTGATGTCCTTTTGCAGAACGAATACGTATTAATGAAGTTTTCCCCCCTACATCCCCGTCATCCATAACCATAGAATGCCCACCTCTACGGCCAACTATGTTAGTATCTTCAGGAGAAACTGAACCAGATGCTACTTTTTGCTCAACAGTTGAATCTTGCATTCCACCTTGATAAACTGGTCTACCTGGAGTACTAGTTCCAGTAACCGTACTGGGACTTTCACGCTGGCTTGAAGAATTTATTGGACCACGAATTGGATCATTAACTATGCCCTGTTGAAATATGGTAGATGCCAAATAACTATGCACAGGTTTTTTCTGATCAAAAAACTTTGGATTTTCTGTTATAGCTGTATTTTGCTCGGCATTATTAATTTCAGTTACCGGCAATTGTGGACTTTTGGCAAAATATGTTGATTGATTTTCATTCTGTGGTACCGCAGCAGACGATGCACCAAGCGCAGGTGTCATATGATTTCCTCCTTGAGAAGGAACTGTGCCCATATAATAACCTTGGTTCGGGTCTCCTGCTACAAAATAACATATTACTTTTGTGCCTATGTCAGGTGCTGCTGACGCAGAACCATAACTTTGTTGATTACTAGTTGATCCGTATGATCCAACACCAGAAGATGTACTTGTTTTTGGAGTAGACCCACCACCAACAGGCTGAATCGGTGATACTGTTCTTCTTCCCCAAATAGCATTCTTTTTTCCACCACCAAATTGTTCTATATATACTTGCAATTTTCCACTACGGGTTGAATCAACGTTGTTGACTACTTCGCCTATAAGAGGACCAAAATCAGCAGGCGCATTACCTTTATCAAATGCAAATGCGCTTGCTTTGCCACTTGATCGTTGTACCATTGTTACCATTAAAAATCATCCTTTGGTGCACCAACTTGCACCCGTTTTCTAGAAATGGGAATTCCCCACATTGCAGAGCGTGCAGCTTCTGATCCCGGACCTGAAACTGTTGTAGTCACTGACGAAGACGAAGACGAAGATGTAGTCTCTGTAGTCGAAGCAGGTGCTTCATTTGGCACTAATACAGTACGTCTTGCTCGTAATGAACCTTCCGCTATAGGCACAACAGTAGGTGGTTCTTTTAATAAATTAATTGTTTCCACATGTTCACCGTTTGATGCCGGCGGTGATGATGTTAAAGGTTGTAATTTTGCTCCTACTGCTGCATATGTAGGAGATGTCTCGTCACGCGGATATCCGTCTTCAGTTTGTTGAACTGCTGATACAACTGGAGCTGGAGATACACCTACCCCATATAAAAAAGCACTTGGATCTGTTGCTGCTATATCATTTACGCCTTGTGCCATATTTGGTGTTCGAACCGAAGACGTTGGCATAGCACGATCATTTGATATAGATTCTCCAGCTGTCACTAGTGCTGGGTATCTTGAAGATAACCTAGAAGTTTCATCAATCACTGGAGTAGTTGACGCTTCCGCAGCAACTGCAGTTTTATTATCTGCTGGTCTTGCCGCTATTGGTGCTAGTTGTTTGGAATTTAAATTCTTAAGTGCATTACCTTTTAATTCTTGTTCAAATCTTCCCTTAGAAAAAGTACTTTTCACAAAAGTCGCGGTGTATGCCGCACTTGCTTGTGTGGGACTTTTTCCGGATTTATTATTACCATTTTGAGGCGTGGAATTAATGTCCATCAAGCCGGTGCCACTGTATGGGCCACTTGATCCATTATTATAATCAGTAGGAGCATTGAAATTAATCGCAAATACTAGTTGTTGTGTTTCTGGATTTACTGTTCCATCTGGATAAAATCCGTCAAAACTAATTCCAGCCGCAGTTATGCCTTTAGTTTCTCCTTGAACTAACCAAGCTGGATCTCCTACAATTTTTAATGTAACTTCTTTTTGATCACTAAAACTATACAAATAATCAGCACCAGTTGCCGCTGCATTATTAGCATCATTGCTTGCTTGTTGAATCGTTTCCCCAGATGGGGATGGCACATTTCTATTTGGTCCTATTCCATAACCAATTGAATTTACTAAATCTGCATTTCCACTATCTTGCCGGGCTTGAGTTCTACTTTTAGATCCCATAACATTGATAAATTGATTATTGTAACTTTGATCAAAACTCAAAACTTGAGTATTTTGACCTGTAAACCAATAATTATAAACTTTATGTACTCCTCTAAGCTGTGCATCATTGAAATATTGACTTTGCATCTCATTAATAGCATAAGGTACTATTATATATGATATTTTATAAGGATAATCATTTCTTTTTTTATCTTTTTTGGTACCAATAGGCACAGCGTTAACTATAATATTAAACCAAGTAGTTTCTTTATTTGAAGCATTTGCATTAGGTATTGATGGTTTAGATACATCAAGCTGATCGTTAGTGGCATTTAATTGATCAGTAATATAGGTGCTGTTGCGCATGGTAATTTCAATAAATTGTAAAATTTGTGTTCCTGCAGTTATTGAATATCTTTTTCCTTTTGTATTGGTAGTATTTGTTTTTGGATCAAGTTTAGTTTTTGCAGTATCACTTACTTGACTAGGTGTTTTTGTGTAGTCAGTTGCTCCCGGTAATTCTACCCTAGAGTCACCTAAGCTTTTTGGTGCAAATTCTATTACATATTGGTTTGCATACTCAACAGTTTTGGATTCTACTAAACTTTTTTCATATGCGTTCATTGCATCACATAATCCAACATATGCATACATCGTGTCGCCTTTGGGTGCTGCATCTGCTTTTGGAGGCGGGGTAGATTCTGTTTTTTTACCATATTTTGCCAATAATCTAGCATCTTCGCTAGTATCGCTCCATGCTGCACGAGATTCATTCTGAGTTACTGTATTTGGCTTTATTTCAGTGACAGGAGCATCAGGAGACACAGCAAGACGGTTTTCATTTTGTGACATTGCCCGCTTAGTTGCCAGCGGATTTCCAAAAGCCGCACCACCAGCATTAGACTCAAATGCCGGAACTTCACCTTTAGGTAATGCAGCTGCTGCTCTTGCTTGTCCCGCTTCCCTTGCTTGTCCTTTCGTACCTGGCATGTTTTATTTTCCTTACATTGGTCCGTTGTCAAACGCTGCTTTAATATCACGAGCTTGTTGTCTGGCGGATTTAATATTGACCATCTGTGCTGCACCACCTGCAGTTTCTCCAGTTTGAGGCACAACTGGTATTGCTTGTGTCGCACCTTTAATTGTTCCTAATTCAGGTTTTGCTTCAGTATATAGTGGTTTAGGTGGTTCTGGCGTTGGCTTTTGTACTGCAACAGGTGCAGGAGTAGACACGGCTTCTCTGCCATCACTAATTGGAGTCGGTGTTAAATTGCCATCACCAGATAAAACTTGTCCAACAGTTTCACCTGTGATTTCAATATTATATGGAACACTACCAAATCCTGTTGATGAGGCATACTCAAACGGCACTGGACCACAAGTTATATCGTATTCAACCATTTTATTTGATATTTTAAAATTTAAATTTTTTATTATAAATGGATAATATTTTGTAATTATTGAATTTTTATTATTTGGTGTTAATCCTGGCGTACCAAAAGTTTGCCCGGGAACGGTAACTAAATTTCCATTAATATCCCATCCGTAAAATTTTATAACCAAACAATAATGGGCTTGTGCAGGAGAATCATTAAAAAACGCTCCCAACTCTCTTACTGCATTATTAAGATTTGGTAATAATGTTATTCCATTTGGTTCGGTAACTTTAAAACTCATTTCAGTATAAGTACCTGGTTTGCCGCCGGCAACTTGAGTAGTTATTTCCAAATCATCTAGATAATAATCTAAAGTAAAATATTTATTTCTACCTGGTTTTTCTCCTGATACCGTGCCATTTTTAGTTTGAGCTGACGAAGTAGTAAATTTAAGAGCAGGATCAGGTGATGTTTTTGCTGATCCTATCTGCGAAGCAGTTTGTACTTGGTTAGATGCTCCGCCACTTTGTACTAATAATGACCATTTGCTTATATCTATTTGTCCGTTGGTACTAACAAATGTCATCTGTGATGGTGTAAGTAAATACCATCCAATATTGTAAGTATAACTGGCATAACCATCTAATACATTATCCCTAGGTGTTATTAAACCACCAGGTTGTCCTGACGCATTTAATAATACGTTAGTTCCAGAAACAGTTCCCTGACCTTGTGTGGCATCATCTGGCGCTGAACCAAAACCTGCACTACTAGCCGCTGATGGAGCATCACCTACTGTGCCTTCTCCAGTTGTACCACCTGTTCTTGTATTATAATCTGTATATATTCCAGAAAGGGCTTCACTACCTGCATTATTGCCAGCAGTGGCACTTATATTTTCAGCTTCTTGTTCCGATTTTCCCTGGGCTCTTGCTGCAGTATAAGCTTCTGCCTTAGCATTAAGCTGTAAATCTTGAATATTATAACTAGTAGTTCTTACACCATTTTCTATAGTAACTTGAGGTGGTGGGGCAACGTATCGAACAGGCCCAGTTGGCGCACCAGAAGTTGTGCTTTGACTTTGGGATAATGGTATAGATGGTGGCACATAATACTCATTAGTAGAAGGCCATCTACTTACTGTAGTAGATTCTCCTACTATACCACCATTTGGAGTTATTGTAGCCATATTAAATTCCTAAAACTGACTTTAATGTATCGATATTTGGAAGATAAATTTGTACTCCAGCCATAAAATCCAATGGTGGTTTATTAAGCGTATTGGGATTACGTTGATAAAATACCCACCATAGGCTACTATCATCATATAAGTCAAATGCCAATAAATCTGGTCTATATTGATATGTTGAATTTATCAAAAAATTTTGATCCGATGCTAATCTTGGTATAGAACGATTAACCATTACGTCTAAAAAGTATTGACTATATTGAGTTGAATAATACGGGCTTGTTTGATTATATATAGCTGTCATTACCAAAATCCTCCAGAAAGACCTTGTCCATTTGCAAATTTTTGTAGACTAAATTGTTGACTAACCTGTTGACGTGTATTTACTGGCAACAATCTGATAGATATATCTATTTTTGTGGGCACATAAGTTGGAGAACCTTTTGCTAAGTTTGGAGCCGTTTGTGGTTGACCTGTACCAAATGGAGTTACTGGCAACGCACCTTTTGTGGCAAATGCATTTGCTAATCTACCTAATGAAGCAAATATGTTATTGGTTGGAACTGCTTGCTTAACAGAATTTTGATTTGTTAAATTAAGATTTGCTTGATTTGTACTTTGCGCACGAATATAATCTACATCTTCTGGTAAAGTATATGAAAATTCAGTGAGTAAACAAGGATGATTATTAAACTGATACTGTCCTAGTCCTGTTAAGAATAGTAATGGCGGCGGAGCTCCTCGTTGAGCATCTTGCCCATAAAACATTTTTGTGGCAGAACGAAAAAAGTGTATAACAGCAAGCAAATAGTTTGCTTGCATTGTATCTTGCGCTGTAAAATGTGCTGTTATGCCAATATCACCAACTTGACTATTTTGATAATAATAACCACGGAAATTTGAATGTGTTGGATCATAATTTTGATAATTGGCTTTGTATATAATATCAATTTTAGGTGTATACGGAAATATAACACCTCCAGTGGGTTTTAATGGTTGTAATATTCCAGGCTGTGGGTCATTATACAAATATGACGCACCTTTTGCTAAACTTAATTTAACACGCCAATCACCATTAGTTGCATCATTGCCTATTTGAGTGGCTATAGCAGGTTGTTTCTGTGCTTTTTTTACTCCTGCCATAAACATATCTGCTAATGGACTGCCACCAGGTGCTGTTAAATCTAATGTCGCAACAGGCGGGGTAACAGATTCTGGTGCAACATAAACTGGATCCAATCCAGCTTCTACCGGATCAACTGGATCCGCTTTTTTTACTGGTTGTGGTGGTGTTGGTGCTCCGCCAAATTCACTGAACCCTGCCATGTCTGTTGGATCAACTGGAATAGCTTGTGTAGGTGGTCCACCAAATTCACTTGCTCCACCCATATCAAATGAAGGATCAATTGCTGGTCCTCGTTTAATTCCAGTTACTGCACCTGCACCATTTTCAACAAATTGTTTAGTTGTTGCTTCTTTGACTATTGGATCCGATGCAGGCCCAGGAGGAGGTGGAGTAGGGTTTATGCCTGCTCTTTCTAAATCTGCAGCAGTAACCTCTCCTAAATATGTTCCATCTTTATCATAAACTGGGCCTAACCCATGAGCAGCCGTATATTTACTTGCAGCGGCATCTGCCGCTGCTTGTTCTTTTGATGCTGGATCCGAAGTTGCAGCCTCTGGTGAGCTTGATGCAACTGCAGCGTCAAGCTCAGATTTAGCAGCATCCACTGCAGCCTGTGCAGCGGCTCTTTTTTTAAGAGGTGCCGCAGCTAATGCATCAAGGGCTGATTGATATGCTGATTTTAATGTTTCAATTTCGGCTGGTGTTGCCATTATTATTTTTTCCTATATTGTTATTTATATTTTAAATAATGTACATATATTATAC
>Ga0007794_10000149_pt1 | contig 22193 bp, 30 predicted proteins | sample CryBogmetaGMA5M_FD_60365 | JGI IMG/M metagenome (GOLD analysis project Ga0007794, IMG submission 60365) | Freshwater microbial communities from Crystal Bog, Wisconsin, USA - MA5M | ecosystem: Environmental > Aquatic > Freshwater > Lake | place: Crystal Bog, Wisconsin, USA | collected 2009-07-06
CAAGAAATTTCTTTAAATCACCATATAAATTGGCCAACATAGCCTCTTTGCTGTCAAATAATACTAGATCAACATTATGTTTATACAGATGAAGATAATATGGATGTTTTAATTTATGATCCAACGCTAGCAACATTGTAATACTAACAGAAGGTACATTTAAGTCAACAGTATAATGCTCTAACTCTAGATATTTACTGAATAATTCATATCCTTTGCTAGTTAATCTAAATCCACCATCTTGCCTAAAATTTCGCCAGATATCAGTATACAAATTGTCTATGTTTAATTCATTCTCAATAGATAATATTTTGACTAGTTCTTTGGTGAGATCAAGTTTAGTAGACATAGATCTCTATGGATATACTTTATTGCCTTCTTTTAACAACACAACAGAAAACTTATCTGTTTTAAATTGAGCGTTAAGTTTTTTTGCAAGATTTATTGCATGTCCGGGATTACTGAAACTTACTTTTTTATACTTGGGTCCTGGATACTGAATCAACATATTAGAAGTTTTGATATTGATAGGATTGTTCTCATAATAAACAGCCCATATGCCGTCTGACGCCAAAATTTGTTCAGTCTTGTAGGTCTGTTTATTAGTTAATTCAGCAAGGATTTGGGGCTTGGGTCTAGACATAGTATATTATTTAGTGGTAATATACAGAGATTAAAATTTCCCACCTGAAATTTTAACTTCAATAATCTCTTCTTTTTGTGGTTGAAGTGCTGCTTCCTTTAGAGTCCTAAGCTCTAGTAATAGCTCTGTTAAGTCAGCGGCCATTCCCTTTGCATCTTTCATTGGCATGACAAAATCTTTGCCACCCCTGGCATCGTTCCCACGAACTCGTTCAATGAACTTTTGTAGGTGTATGCTCAATGTTCTCTCGTTAAAAATTTTGCCAAATTAGGTGGTGTCCATCCATCAGGTTTTAAAATTTTCCCGTCATCTCTGCGCCGTACCTTGCCTAATTGTCTGTCAATTTTGGCAAAGTTTGTGGCCATTACCTCACGCCATGCACCTTCGCCATCTGCTCCCATACTATTGATAGCACCGGCAACAACAACCATAATGTCTATTAGGGCATCAAGTGTTTCAACTTTATCACCAGCAGCAATAGCTTCTTGTAATTCTGTGTATTCTTCAGTAATCAGTGTAGAATACATTCTAAACTGGTCGTCATTCATGCCTGTGATTGTTTGTTCACATGCTGTCATGAATTTGTCGCTGTCGCGGAATGGATTTGTCATTTAAGTTCTGCCTCTTGTTTAGTATGAAATGGTCCCTTATAAGGGTATCGTTTTAGTACGATTAGTTTAGGATCTTGTTCAGTAGTCCAGTGTTTACTTTTATTGACGGTATACCATCCGGCAGCGTACCAAGATTTACTCTTTCTAGTTTTGGTATAAACAGGTAACTTATGTGGAACATCCCATACAGGATTATATACACGCCCTGCTGCTTGATAACCATGCACTATGTTTGAAGTTTTCTTTTCTGGTTTGGGAATAGTTTCAAAAGTAACATTGATGTTACGCTCAACAAGTTTAATCGTCTTGTATTGTGCTACAACTTGATTATTGATTTTAACTTGATATCCACCATCACATGCTTCGATATTGCCGATCTTGTTGTTATCTTGTTGTAAGATCCAAAACTGTTTGTCTATTACAGGCTTTGCTATTAATGTCATTCTTTAATCCTCTTTTACATTCTTCTATTACCACTTTCGGGACATCTGGATGCCAGTTTCCCATTAGCATACGGCAATCATATGTTACCGTAACACGATCTTTGTCTTGCTGTACTAGTATAAAAGTTAATACTACTACAAATGATACTACTACAAAGATTACAGCACCAAACAGAAAATTAAGCATCTAATACCCCGCTATAAGTTTTATTCAGCCAACTACCAAATGCTTCAGCATTTTCACTTAGCTTAGCAAGATCATATTTTCCGCAAAACTGTAAGAATCTAATGCCAACTTGACCTACATCTTTGTGACTAATTTGCTCTTTAATGCTAGTATCAATGATCAATTTAATATCTTCAGGTTGTGCAGTTAAATCCACTAGAGTTACATTACGATGATAGTCATCAAGTACACGATGTTCAACCTCATCCGGATCAGTCCACCGCTGTAACATCATGTTGTTCCAGGCGTATCCTTTTTTATCTCTGTCGTCGAACGCTTCCGTAAGGCCAATCTTCTTTTTAGTACTATTGACTCTAACTCCCGGGTAGGCCGAAAAGATGTTATCCGACGAATCGCCGCGCATACACTTCTCGAAGAGAAGCCACTGCGGGTTAACTGGCGGCTTAGGCTCTTTAGTTTTCTTATCGATAACAATTTTTCCCTTATCATTAAAAGTTCCTTCTAATGTGATTAATTCGTCGGTTATACCGTTATATTGTTTGACATTGGGTGCTACTAATTGAACGATGTCGGTATCACTACTAACAACAACATGTTCATCATGAGGATGTAATGCGATCCAACGAGCCATAACATCATCACCTTCTGCTATCGGACAGCGAATGACGCTACAGTTTGTTTTCTCAGACAAATATTTAGTCAAGGATTCATATGCCTCCCAAAACATTTTGTCTTCTTCTGCCTGTTGATCTGTCAAAGCTTTTTTAGCTTCTGCTCGGTTGGCTTTATATGGCTTGTAAAAGTTTTTACGCCATGATCGCCCTTCAAGAGCAAACACTACATGGTCAGCTCCTACCATTCGGGTTACTTTATTAGCAGAGGAAAGTATGATATGAAGACAAAATGCTGCTTTTTCTTCTGCTGAAGAAGCACGACCAGCAATATGTCTAGCACGAAAGAAAAGATTTGCTGTATCAATTAAAATATATTTCATGTATTAAGTATAACAGTTATAATGTTGGAGGTCAAATAAAATCATGTGTAATGATGTAATTTAGTAAAAATCTATTCCAAAATACATGACCATCTTTGCCAAAGTGCTTTGAAGTGGGTGAAACAGTCTCAATATTGGCAAGTTGTAATCTACGTTCATATGTTCCATCCGCATCAGTGGGAGAAATGTAGGCATAATTCCAATCATATGAGTAATCAGTACATGGAGTATTGCTATTGAAGAATATATGTTTGATATTTTGATTATCTAACTTTTTATGAAATTGCCATATCTTATCTTCATCATCTGGTGTAATATCAGACCATTCAATTATTACAATGCTATTCTGATTCTGGGAATCTGCCCATGCCACTGTATCATCTATAATTTTATCAACCGTATTATCTACAATTGCACCACATTGAAATCCTGACCTAAGTGCGACACTTAACATTTTTCCCCAGCCAGCAGATAAATTAACAGGATGTGGTAGTTTACCCAAATGAATTAATGCAGGATCATCACTAGCTACAGTATACGTAGTAGCAGCTTCAGCCGCCATGGTATGCGTACTGCCATTGACATATATCATCATCAGCTAACCTCACTGCGACCATCACCCATATCTCGTGTCTTAACAACACGATTGCTCATAGCTTCATATTGTTCATATGTTTCTAATACTACATTGCGACATACATTGGTAAACCAACGATCCACGATGTCAGCATCAGTATCATTTTGATCCATCATGTAACCATGCCTGACTAGATCAGCAATAAACTTTGCGTTCCAGTCTAGCTCAAACGATCCCATTCCCATACCATTTGGGTCAATATCCATGCTAATAATATTAACATAGGCTTCTCCCTTGTCAGTGGCTAATTCCTTGGCTGACTTAACTGGCGGTGGAGTTACTGTTTGCGCTACCTGCTCCACTGGTTTCTTTGTAAACCATCTTTTAATCATTTTAAACATATCTATTATTCCTAATGCTGCGTCTGGTGTTAACATTTTACCTGCCACGCCGAAAGGCATCTGCCCCTATGCGACTGTATCCAAGATGTCTATTTAGTTCACGACGATCTTCTCGCTTTGCTATTCTTTCTTCTTTTGTTAGACGAGGTCTAACAAACTTCATATGCGGAGCAATATCATTGTCAAATATCTGTGCCATTTGTTTCCATAGAAACTCACGCTCAGCTTGTGTTGTACCTGATGACAATTTACTAGCAAAGTCTTCACCCTCCGGTTTATCTAGCCCGTAATCATGCCGCCATGTATAGCACATACTAGTAATGATTTGTTCTCTTGTTTTCATATTCCCTTTCAAATTGTAAATGATGTTTCATTGCTCCACCACAGCAGAACTTATCATTTACTTTAAATTTAACTCCATTTAAAGTAAATGGTCTTATTACACGGTCACCATTCCACCAGTTACGCTGACATTCAATATAACCCTCTGCTTCCAGTGTATTTCGTAATGATTTAAACTCGGGACTATCATCATTAGACATGGTAGTAAACTGATGCGTATCTTTTAGAATCTTAATCAAATCATCTGCTGTAGGATTCTCTGGATTCTCTAGGCAACGATGAACGGAACGAATGTGTACATCAAATGGCTTTCCTTCGTCAATTACAAAATTCTTCATCAGTCGTTTTTATCGCCAAACAATTGTAACAAATTGAGGAAGATGTTGATAAAGTCAAGATATAGTGTCAACGCACCTGTTACTTCAACTGCTGAACTAGAGTCAACGCTAACCATTTCACGAATTTGTTGTGTGTCGTATGCTGTCAATCCAAGAAAGATAATAATAGCAAGGGCACTAATTACCATTTGCATTACAGTACTGCCGATAAAGATATTAACAATACTGGCAATGACAATTGCGATTAGACCAATAAACATAAACTTGCCCATACTGTCTAAGCTACGCTTGGTAAAGTATCCATAAAAACTCATTACTCCAAACAAAATTGCTGCGCCCATGAAAGCACTAACAATACTTCCCATAGTAAACACAGCAAAGATTGTAGCAAAGCTCAATCCCATTAGTGCCGCGAATCCATATAAACATAATAGAGCAGTACTTTTGCCTGGACTGCGTGCCAGTATCATCGCAACACCAAATACTGCTGCTAGGGGAGCAAAAATTACGATCCACTTTAAAATACCTGTGAAAAAGAATTTTAACAACTCTGGACTAGTTCCAACAAAGTAACTAACCAACATTGATACAATAACTGCTAAACTCATATATCCATAGACGCGACTCATTGCGCTATTAACTTCTTCTGCTGCCCGATAGCTTAATGCTATGGTATTGGTATCGATCTGATTTGTATTAAACATAATAATCTCCTATTGTAAAAATCATTTATTCCACCAGTTTTCCCATGGGAATTCAATCTGGCAATCTTCTGTAAACTTGTTAATTGTAACCGAACTATAGTTAATAGCAAGCTCTGATTTACTCACTTCATTATCGTACAGCGTAGCTACACGAGTACTCTTATTCCATACATGATCCCAACGTTCATCGTGTCCTAAACAGTTACTTTCCCAGTCACGTTTGATCCAATTTAAAGTAGCTCCTGTATCGTTGATATCGTTAAAAATAAGAATTTGCTTTGGAGAATCCTCGTATCCATATGCATCTTCAGACATCCATAAATTGCTTTCAGATTCTTTGCCATTGTGTACATGAACCTGTAACGTTTCCATTGGAATATTCAAATATTGACTAATCAGATTAGCAGGAACAAGCCCACCACGAGTAAGTCCAACTACATAGTCAGGCTTCCAGTTATCTAATTGAATTTGTCGTAGAATGTCATGGCACATACCTTCTATTCCCTGCCAAGTTACTGTTACTTTTTTCATTGTAAATCCTATAGATTGAGTAAAGTTATATTGTACACGATCTATAGGAATTTGTCAACTTAAAATTTGCCGAATACCTTCTTCAAAACTTAAAGGATTATAGTCAAGCATAATTTCACGCAGCTTAGTAAGATCAGGCCGACGATTAGCAACAGATCCAGCCATGCTTGGCAATTCTTCAAATACAGCATCTGGATGTCCAAGTTCTGTTGCGATAATACGAACAGCGTCACCGATTGATATTTCACGGTCATTGCCTACGTTTACTAACACTCGGTTAGCATTTTCAGCAACATATATACTGGCACGAATAGCATCGCTTACGTGACAAAATGATCGTGTTTCATGCGAGCCAATGACTGAGAACACCCCATTTTTGATCTTATCAATTTGGTCACCTAAAAAGTGTCCTTTCTTTGAGTTCTCACCATATACATTAAAGTAACGTAGCATAACATATGGTAACTCAGAATTTGCTAAAAAGTTCTCGCTAGTGATTTTGGCTAAGCGATAACTCCAACGAGCGTTGTGTATATCCTTGATGAATACATCTGAGTTTTCAGTAACAGGACTAACGGGGTCATCGGCAACAACTTCTGAGCTAGATGCGTATATCAATCGTTTTAAGTTTTTACATTTGGCTGCAAAGTTGAATACATTGATATCACTGACAAAGTTATTTTCCAATACCTTGTTTGGAATTTTATAAAAATTGGTTGTACCATTAATAGCACCATAGTGATAAATGTAATCAAAATCACGAGGTAGTGATGATAGGCCAATAAATCTATCATTGGCTAACAGATCCATTTTATGCCATTCATCACACGGAGGAATAGTTTCGCTGCGACTATGGTTATCTACTGCCCAAACTTCATGCCCTGCTTCTTTAAGTTGGTGACAAAATTCTGTGCCTAATAGACCACTGGCTCCTGTTACTAAGATTTTACTCATCATTCACCTTTGCGTTGTCATCAATAAGAGCTTGAATCATTGAAAACTTTAGGCCCAAACTTTTAACCAAATTGTTCCATGCGCTAGTATCCTTGGGCAAACAATGTCCGCCAAATCCACGAAGATTTTCATTGCACATTAGATAAGCTGGATTAATACTATCACGTTGAATGATAGCGTTGTATACATTGTTGTAATCTACCCCTAGCTTTTTGCATACTTCATATGCAATATTGGCAAATATAATTTGTGTAGCATGATTGACGTTGTTAAAGTATTTTACAACTTCTGCCTCAGCAGGCTTAACACAAGCAACGTTCTTTGGTAGGTTACCATGTATTGCCTTCATCATGACATAATCTTCTTCACGAGTACTGCCAATAATTAACAGATCGTGATTATACATAAAGTCAGCTAGTGCTGTCTTGGCACGAAGAAATTCTGGAACTGAACAAATGCGTAGATTAGGATGAGAGGCTGATAAGAGATCACTTGTGCCTGGAACTACTGTACTTTTAATACCCACTAGTCCTTTGTAACCAGCAGAGTCTAATTCTGATACTACACTTTCTACGATACTGGTATCGCAATCACCATTTGCAGCTTGGTTAGTTGGTACGCTAATAAACACACAATCAGTATCTAATACATCACTAAGAGTTGATCCATCATATGCAGGATCAAAGAAACTCATTTGATGTCCTAGGTGATTAAGTCCTTCATAAACTGCTTTGCCTACTGTTCCTTTGCCTATAATTCCGATTTTCATTTTGTTTCCTCTGGATACTTCATATCAACTAAATTGCTGCTATTAGTTGATGTCATAGTTAAAATTGCTTGTGCTACATCTTCAGGCTCTAGACAAATATCTTTAGTTGACATATCTATCATTGGTGTACGAGTTTTTACTGGATTAATTAAACTTATTGATACATTAGATCCTTCAAAATACTCGCTGGCACCTTGCCATACATTATATAGTGCGGATTTACTGGCGGCGTATAAAATGTAGCTCTTGCGACCAGATTTATAGGCACTAGATCCGACCATAATAATTTTAACTGGTTTGGTACTAATATTGTCTATATAATGTTTGATAATGCTCCAATTTGAGCCAACATTAATATTCATTGTTTTGAAATGAGATTCTTTATTGGTAACGTCAAAATGCCCGACGCAGTTAACAACCACGTCAGGCATAATTTTTCTCAATAACTCATCTACGTGAGCTTGACTTTCGGCCAGCTCAAAATTAACTATTTTACTACCAAAAGAATGTACAACATATCCGGAGGCACTGAAGGCATCGCAGGTAGCTTTACCTATTCCACCAGTTCCTCCAAATACAACTACTGTTTTCATGCAGGAATAATAGAATCAACTCTTACTGTATCTTTTTCGTAATCTTCGCCGCCACGAGGGCCTTCAGCAAAGGCTATAAAAACACATCCATTTGCCCCGGCTTTCATGGCGTGTATTTCTGTTGGATCACTAATAATAAAATCTCCGGGAACAGCATCATATGCTGAAACTGATTCAGATTTATCCATGGGTTGCGAATAGTAAGTTAAATTACCGGCAAGAATATACGTATACTGAATTGTATGATTGTGGTAGTGATTTCCACGGACAGCACCAGGGGTATTACTAATTACACAGCCATGATTGATAGATTTCTTATAAAAGATATCTGTAATAGAACCACGATCATCTTTGAATGATCCTAGCCCTGATTCAGAATTCTCTACGATATTATAATGCTTCATTGTGATAGGAACCTTGTATTAGGATTAATTTTTAACAACGCCTGTTTAAGAGGCTCACCGATGTTCCATGACAGAACTAGGGCATAGGGTTTTTCATGTAGAGCAAATTCTTCATCACCCTTAATAGGAATTCGTGATAGAGGAGTATATTTACCCTGTTTAAACTCACTGGCATCAGTTATGCAATGTAGAAGAGTTTTATCTAGCTTGTGCCAGTTAAGCCAGGTGTTTGCCTTAGCAGCAGCACCTACTCCAATAATAACAGCATCAGGTTCGTCAGCTAAAATTTGATAAAATTTACGGAGCCATTCATTGCGTTGTTGTTCAAATTTTGTTTGCAGTTTGTTATAAAATTTATAACTAAACAAACCCATTGCGGTTTCTTTTTCAATGGCGCTTTGAATTAACGCTGGCATTCCATTGCCTATATCCATTTTAGCAATAACACGAAGACTACCACCGTGGTAATCAACCACATCATAATCTACAATTGTCATTCCAACTTGTTGTAGTAAATTCCATACACTCTTAACTGTAAAATAAGAAATATGTTCGTGATATACCATGTCTACAAAGCGATCACTTTCAATCATACTGGCCCAATACGGCACTTCAAATACAAACATACCTTCATTGTCTAGCAAATGTGTTACACCAACCGCAAAATCAATTGGATCATTTGCATGATTGAATACATTGTTTGCCATAATCAAACTGGCTCGTCCATGTATATGTTCTAGTTTATCAGCTAAATCAATATTAAACAATCCCTTAACTGTGTTAACACCAGCTGCCTTGGCAATCTTGCACATATCTTTAGATGAATCAACACCCAGTGCTGTAACACCTGATTCTTGAAATTGTTTAATTAAGTAGCCATCATTGCTGCCAATTTCTACTACTAATCCTTGCGGGTTAAATCTACTCTTGATAGTAGTTGCATATTCATCCCAATGATCTCTTGCCGTTTTGGAGTTGGAACTTGTATAACTATAACTGTATAAGTTATAGCGATCCTTGGCATCACTAGCATAACCTAGCTGAATACCACCTGACTCTGAACTTAAGTATAACTGAAGTGGGAATACAGGCTCGGATAAGTTTAGTTGATTTTCAGCAATGAATGTATCAGCGTATGCGTGTTGACCAAAATCTAAAATTTTGGTTACAGGAGCATTGCTGATTACGCATTGCCATAAATGTTTACTTTCTGTAATTTTGCTCATTGTTTTTGTACCGAAGTTTGTGCCATTTGTTTGTTGATATCATTGGCCCTGAGTTTTTCCCAGGGGTCTTGTTTTCCCATTTTAACATTATGCCAGAAAGTAAGATCTACTCCCCTAGTGGCTAAATGTTTTGAGATAAATTCAGCATCCATTAGCCTACCATTGCCATACGATGTATGATGAAAGTCCAGCGGATTGCTGGGATTACCTTCTAGTATATCACGTTTTTGGTAAGTATGATCATTATTATTACCAGTTAAATCGTGTCTATCATGTGTAGCATAGATTTCTACAATCTCCATAATGTCTAACATATAAGCAATTTGGCTAAGTTCTGCATCTGTCATTTGATGCCTAGTTACAAATCCAAATAAATCATACCATTCTTTTGGATAGATAGGAAAAATAGAATATGGATGTTCACGATGAACGTGGATTTTAAGCAACTTGAATTCTCCTGTGTGACTAGTTACAACTTTGTCCCAGCCAGTAGTTTCCATTAGAGCGTCATCATTCCACACAAACAACCAATCAGCAGTTGCTTGAGTTGCTAATCCATTATAGTATCGGTTTAGCCCATTGTAACCCATGGGTTCAAATATCATTACACTATAATGTATACCTTTGTCTTCTAACCAAGGTTGTATTTCTCTGGAAAAGTATCCCAATCCTATTTCGTCATCTTTATCAAATCCCAATAATAATTGTACTGTTTCTAATTCAAGTACACGATTGAAAATACTAATGATACTGAGTTTTAATGCGGTGGTTCTACCTCTAGTGGGTAGTAATACTGCTATCTTATATTCGTTTGTGATGCTAGCCATTGTTGTCCTTTTACAGTTAAATTATTTACTGTATAATACTAGTAGTTAATTTTATTTGCTCTGTTCAGCAAGTGTTGTGATAACCTTAAATTTATCACACGCCTCTAGCCATTCAGCAAGGGCATCTTGAATGGTTACATTATTAGGGGCACGGACTTTCACATATTCTGTAACCTCACTTACAGATTTTTCTATATGGTGTCTTATAGAACTTAATTCAACGTCCATGGAAATAGTGATCCATGTCAAGCCATTCCAAGTTTCCATCTGGCCTGTGATATTATTCATACGCAAAGTGCCGGCTGCTAGGGTAACATTGGGAGTGTTATACCCACTGCCACTATTTGTTACTATGATGGAAGTTACTAAACTCATCTACGCAGCATTTCCATTGATACTAACTGCCCCACTGTATGAGCAACATCTTGTCCCTCTGGAATAACATGTGTAACAGTTTCCCATTCATGTTCTTTCTTATCCCATGATTTAATTTCTAAAACGCATCCACCACGAGCAGGAAGAACAGAGAATTTAATAGACTTGCTCATGTTGATTTCATGCTCATCTACCTCACGACTTGACATTAACTTCATATCTGTTTCTTCCACAACGTGTGGTTCATTGAACTGATCACGTTGTGCGTCTGCTACCCATTTAAGTAGTAATTTTTTAGCCCATTTCATTGTAATTTCCTTTCATTATTCATACTCATTATTTGTTGAGCAAATTCTGGATCATCCTTCATCAAATCTTCTAGATTGACTACATCAGCCATATTCTCAATTTCATCCCGCGTTTTTCCCGCAAACTCTGATTGGATTGCCGACATAAGTTCAGCTAGTTCTTCTTGTGTTCCTTCAAAATTATCAAAGCAGCCTGGCTCAAAAATAACTTTCATTGGTTTAACTTCTTCATCTCCCCAATCAATTTCTTGTGGATCCTGTAATGCTGCGTATTCTGCTTCTGATAGAGCATGGCTGCTATCGCAATAGCCTTCAAGGTCTCTAGTACGACCACATCCACACTTGGCAAAGTTTTTAACCATTGGTGTCATTTACCTTCTCCGTTAATAATAATTCCAGACAACCGCCAGATTTCATTCCAAATTGGGTCATTCTGTTCAAGCGACATTTTACTTGGCTTTTCTTTCCAAACCTTATCAGCATATTGCTTGATAGCTTCGTTCAATAGTTCTTGAGTGCTCATTTACCTTTTCCTGTTAAAATTAATACTAGTTTAAGTTTTTCTTCAGCTTCTTTAACCGAAGCCAACGCATCTGCCACGGTGGGATTCTCCTTGGCCAATTTTTCAGCAAGTTCCTCGCGCATCATTTTATTTTCTGCCCAGTCTAATATCTTGTGCGCTTGAGGTGTCAATGCAACAGAAGCGGTTGTTCCGTTAAACGGCATCCATGATGATCCATCGTACACTTGGTATGTGCCATTCACCATACGCAACACGCCCTGCATGGGTTTATCATTTTGGGCAACATATGGTTTATTAGGATTTCCGGATATTACTACCCAAGGTGACGACGAGGCAATATAATCAATCACTTTCATCTTCCCTGCTAAGCGCATCCAGCATTGCTTGCTTTTCTTTATCTTTAAGATCATTGACATCATATTTTTCAAAACGATATCCATACTTCATAGAAGGCATTAGAGCTACTTTCTCAAATAGATCCATTTGCTTTGATGTGACACTAAAGACATGTCCCTGCAATGTTCCACTGGTATCGGCATTCTTAAGTTTAGATATACTCTTAGCCTCTCCCACTAGCGGACTAGCCCAATCATAGTATTCTGCATCAATTGCACTGATAAACTCACTTAATTTATCATCATCTCTTTTTTTTATCCATGCAATGTATAGATTGTCAGAGTTATATAGTCTATCGTATTCTTCTGGAGTTGAAGTTCGTTTTTCAAAAATTTCATGCAACATTGGCATATTATTGTTTCCTGATACTACTATGTTAATGGGATTAATTATAGAGCATTATACTATAATAAAAATATAAAAGCAAGCTGGGAAACAGCAACTATTTCCCAGCCCTATAGTTAACTTGATTTACCAAATCTGCGAGCATCTTCAACCCACATGTTCTTGACATTTTTGCCCTGAACAAATTTGTTGTATTGCTGCCATGCGTAACTTCTGAAGTTATATAGATCATTTTCGTTAAACCGATATCCATACTCCCTACAAAATTCTAGAAAGTTACTAAGATCCTCTAGAGTTTGATTAGCACGTTCGCTAGATTTATAAGACAATTTAGCCATTTTAATTCCTTTTAATTACTATTGTTAAAGTTATATAGATGAAACTGCATCTAAAACAGTACTGCATTTATTAAGATTTTGCTGGAATAATATAAGTGTAAACTGCTAATCCTGAATTAACAATAATTTGAGCAGCGCCTTCATCACTGATGCGCATAATCTTGTCACCGGCTAAATCTAAAATAGAAATAACAGTTTTAACAGGCCAGGGCCAAGGACGCTTGATATCACCGACAACAGCAGGCTGAAAAACAAAACTACCGTCATGAGTACTATGATTACCAAAGAAAAACTTTAAGTCACCATTTTCAACTTTAGCTTGGAATGTAGGCTCTTCTGCATTGGCAGCGGCTTGCATTTTTAATCGCATAATAGCAGACGCACTTGGCTGAAATTCAACATTCCACTTAACGCCTTTAAACTTAGGTGATTTAATTTTGTCATTGGCCTGAGCTCCTTCCATAAACCGATAATTATTTCTAAAGTCACCTGTTTTATTTTCAAATGTTATTTGATCAGGCTCGCCCGTTGTTTTGTACCCGATAGACAACTTAGCATCTTCTTTGTATTCTTGTAAGTTTAAAAGAATCTTAAGTTTTTCTAAATTTGGCATACCAAACGTTCCGGCAAATTCTGGAACAGGATTAATTAATCCACCTTCTAGCACAACTGAGCGATCTACAGCTATGCCATTGAAATTTGTTTCTGTATCAGTACCTACTACTCGGATCTGTTCAATACAACCTAACCCATTGGTGTGACTGACTAAATCTAAAAGATGATCTCTCATTTATATTTCCTTTGTATTGTATTAGTATAGCAATTTTACTTAGCAGGTACAACTATTTTGGAACTATTCGAGCTAAAGATTGCCCGCCGCGTAAAGATGTTAATATACCTGGTTTTCTTAATTCTATCCAGGTACTTGCCTGTCTAGTATCGTCAGTAAAGACAATTTCGTATCCCGTATTAACCGCTGATTCTTTAACTAAAAATCCAGGAGTATAGGGACGTTGCTTTTTTAAAACTAATTCCACTGCACTTGCTTTATCACAATCGTTAAATGTAAAAATAAAAGTACCACCTGGTTTAAGTTTTTCATATACTTCCTGTAAATATTTTTGTATTATCTCTAATGGTCGATAATTCAAATAATCGTAGGCTAAACAAAACCCAAACTGATTATGAGGCATTTTAGATAATATATCATCATCAAAATTCTCAGTAATAACATAGGTCCGTAATCTACTTTGGTATTGCTGATTAAATTTATCAAGCGCAGGTTGCAATAAGCTATGTTTTATGTCTAAAATATACAACGGATCAAACCCCACCATATCTTCTATGAATGAATTAGTTCCTGGACGAACTATAATAGCCGGATATTTCCAATTCACATATAATCTTAATCTACTAAGATGTAATTCTTTATTTGGTTCATACCCATTGCGCATGTTAAATAAATTATCAGTATCAGTATTACTTTCCCAGGTAATCATATCTCTGTAAATATTATAACTTTCTTTGAATAATTGATTACCTACATTTGTAATTTTTTCTTTCAGTTTTTCTTTAAGTATGATAATTTCATTATCAAAAGACGTAAACGCATTCGTTATGTTACTTAACTGAGTTTCAAATTTGATATTATCAGATGGTGAATATTGATTAATCAAATATAGAAATTCAGATAATGAAGAACGTGCTTGGTCATGTATAGGATATACTGATAAACGATCAATTAAATTTTTAAATAATACTAAATCTGCTGCTGTCATTTAAAACTCAAATAGTGATTGGAATGTATTCTCTGTATTGGTAGCACTTGCGATATCCCACTCTAGCACACTTAAAAGATTATCAATTTTTTGATCAACAATAGTTGATTCCATTAAACTGTCATCAAATGGTAATTCTTTAAACCATTGTGGCAATCGTTGTTCATCGGTAGGATAACCAATACTAGACCATCCTAGTGGATTCGACTTCAATTTACATACAATAGTTTTCATGCCATCAACAACTGCCATACTGTAATTATCGCCATTCATTCTGCGCAAATTATTCCAGTTCAATGCGGCACGAACATGCCCCGGAAGATTAGCTTTACCTGCCGCTTCTTCTTTCTTAGTATACGTTGTTAGATTATTAACACGTTTGGGTGTACCTTTTTCCCATGATGGACGATCCTTAAATTCTAGTTTGAATTCTAGTATACGTTCAATAATCTCGGCTCGTTCAGTACCGGTAAGAACTTTTTGCAATATTTCGTACAAAAACTCTTGTACAACCTTGGGAGTATCACTACGTTTTAAGTCTAACCCCATTGCTTTCAATTTGCCAGACTTGCCATCTACATCTAATCGTTGGCCTTCTAGATCATAAATTAACACTGCATAGCGTTTCTTAGTAATGAACAAACTATTTGATGCAACTAATTCACGACCTGCCTTGATCAATTCGCCTGCTTCGCGAGGACAATGAAATGCCTGTTCCATAAATGATGGGAATGAATTATTGACTTGTTCGGCAATGCTATCATATAATTGAATACAGATTTCTCTGTTCCATTCCATATTGCCTTTAGCTACTTCATTCTTAATAGCTGGCCATGCTGTAAAATAGCATGAGTCAGTATCACCATATATAATTGCATCACCTGCATGATCCTTAACACCCATAATACATTCATTAATATATGATGCCATATGTTTGGCAATAGTCCTGCCAGCTAGAGTGGTTGATTGTCCTATGCGCTTGTCAAAGAATCGACAATGTGGATTTAAAATTGCACCATATAAACTGTTTAGATTAATTTTCTTAACTAACTGGCGTTTATCCCAAAATGCAATTTCTTTTGGATCTGTAGCTTCTTTTTTCTTGGACTGGAGTTCTTTACGCTCAGAGTACCAACGTTCAAGCAATCCTGGTACTACACCCTTACGTTCATATGTGACAATGGTACCGTTTGCAGTCAACATCCAAGGTTGATTACTATTGAAAATCATGTTCCATATTTCTGATCCTGAATGTATAGAGTTTTCTCCATTTTGCCAGTCTATGGTGATTTCTGTGCCACGATTTTGTTCCATGACCGCATTGTACTCTAATGAAGCAAATAATCCTTCCCATGCTGCAGTAGAGGATTTGCCCTGACTTATAATGTCATTAATATACTTGTCAGTCATTATAGGACGCAATTGCCCGACAACGGTTTCCATCCCCATATTTAATGCTCTAATCGCAGAAGGATACAGTGAATTAATATCAACAGCTCCAATCCATGGATGCATACCTTTCTTAGGGAACGCCACATACGCACCTGCTGCTGCAGTATCATCTTTGTCGGATCTTTGTTTACGATTAGGCACGACAAGTCCACGCTCATGTGCTTCATTAATAATTGCCTGTTCAGTTACAGCAACAGCACCCATAGTAGTTGGCAGTAATACTGTATTAGCATGCCCCAGTTCATTTGACAAATCTAAAAACTTTAACTTAGTGTCAAGTTTATGAAGAATCATTGTATCTTGTCTATTATACTCAATGAACTTTTTAAAGTTTTGATTATACAATTGATCAAGAGTGCCTTCATATTGCGTCTTGTGTTCACCTAATTCATGCTCAGCAATAGCATCTAGACTATAGCTATGCCGTTCTTCATAGGTATATTTGCGATATAACTGCATGTAGTCCATGTGAATACGGCCAACTAAATCATATGTTGTACTAGTAGCGCCGTATCGTTCAAAATCACGTGCCTTAGGATATTGCCCCCATAGACAAAATCTACGAGTATCATCCTTACTCAAAATACGAATGATACGATTCACAGTATATGGAATATCATAGCCTTCACTATTCCATCCTGACAATACATCGGCATCTTCGATCAAGTCTAAGAATGTCTTAAGCATTGACGCTTCATTATCGAACACAATTGTATTTTCAAAATCAGCGGCAATTTCTAAAGCTGTTTCCATACTCATGTGTTTTGGTGGAATTACCAATGTGACCAATTGTTCAATCCACTGCAGATATACAGAAATTGCTGTTATTGCATTGAATGGATCTGATGTAGGCGAGAAACCTTTTTCTTTATGAAAGTCTACTTCAATATCAAAAAAGGCAGTATGTAGGATAGGAGCATCTTTGCCTTTATAATTTTCTTCTAAACAACGAAATATTGGATTAATATCCGATTCATATAGTTGTTTACCCTGATGCATAGAAACTTCTCTGCGAAACTCTTTTGAGTTACGTGTAGAAAACCTGGCCACAGGAGTTCCATATATTGATTGAAACTTACCTCTAGGATCGTCATAATAGTAAATGTAATTGGCAGGATATTCTTTATACACTCTCTTGCCGTCTACTCGTTCTACTACATGGATACGATCTGACTCTTTGGAATATAATGCGTCTACATAACTCACTTACAGTGTTTTTCCCACTTGTGTTAGAATAGTTTCTAACAAACTATGATCCTGTTGTTCTTTGCCAAATTCGGCTTTATGTGCCAGCCGGATTGCTTTCTTAAGAATGCCTGGTTTGATTTCTAATTCTTCTGCTACTGCTTTTACCGTATCGTTTAATCCACCTGTAAGGGTTTCAATTTCCATCATAACCTGCATACCTTCGTTAATCATGGATTCTAGTTTTTTGGTTTGTTCGCCTGAAAATGTTCTGTCTGACATGTAATTCTCCTGTTAATGTAACTATTATAAACTAATTATTACTTTGTGCAACAGAAATTGGTGAAATGAGGGTTACTTTATCCCCCGGCTCACTACGCGGAGCAGTTCAATTGCGCGGACGCCTATACCGTTTCGTCAAACGGATCCTAAGGTGGATTCTTTAGGTAGGCGCATAGGGATTACGTTTGTGATCACTATCATCGCCTTCTTCTTGTTCAGGATATACTGGATACATATTATGGTTTTTGTGGAGCATTGCCACCGACAGGATATATAGCACCCTCAGCAGCTTGTGTAAATCCAGTTTGGCCTTGTTTAACATGGTCATTAGTCCATGGACTTTCCATTATAGGACCATAACATGATGCCAATTTTACGCCATTAACCTTAACTTCCTGTATAAAACATGGAAAACTCCACATATTGGACATGCCAGTATCTTGCGTGTCACCAATGGTAAAACTTCTGAATGCGGCTGGAGCAATATCCCAAGTAGGTGCCTGTGGATATTCAGTTTCTGGTGGAATACCAAATAATGACCATACCTTGCCGGTTTCAATATTGCATGAACCTTTCATTAGATCCAGATTTGCAATACTTGTGCCATTTAATACAGGGCATACTGCCATTCCTTCCCTAAATACCTTACCATCAACTAGCATGGTTTTGCCAGTTGGTGTTGTTGCTGATGCTGCACATAAAGCATACTCACCCTGGCAAATTCCCAGAGCGTGCGCTGCCACTGCGCCTGTAAATATTGTTAATAATAATGTTACTACAATTTTTTCAATTTTCATTTAGTTTCCTTTAGGTTCCCAATTATAATCAATATTTACGACTACTTGATTTTTATCGGCATAATATTTAGCCACATCAAATTTTTCATCTTTAATTTTTACTTGTTTACTGCTGCCATCATCAAAATGAACAGTCCAAATGAAGTATTGTCCTGGTTTTAAATCAGTTTTCTCTTCAGTTAGTAAACGATTGTATATGCGTTTTGCATTCTCATACACAGCAGGATTGCCAATAACATTATATCCAGCTGATATTGCCCAGGTCAAGAAATTAGGTGATTCTGAAAAATCAAATTTACCTTTATGCTTTAGTGAACGTGTCAACCCTTTTTTAACATCAAGTGCTTTATTTTTATGGGCGCCTGTACCTGGTCCAGCGGTTTGTGCACCTTTTGCCACAAGATTTCGTGCTTGCGCCGCTGCTAGATTATTATGATTAGACATACCTTTAAACCGGTCTGGCTTTTTCATTTTCAAATCTTCTGGTTCTTTTAATTTAGTTAACGGATCAGAGCGTACTTTCGTCATGTTACCTAAGGCACCTTCTTCCATAGGTGGAGCAATTTTGCGTTTTTGCAATTCGTGTTGAAGTGCTTGTAATTTATTAGGAGCACGAACAATAGCATTACGAATATCGCCTGCCACCTTTGATGGCAGTTTTCGTAGTACATCATTAACTATTTCTTCTGCATGATTGCGTTGCTTTCCTAATAAGGCATCTTTACTAGGAGCATCTACCGTAGCTGAAGCGCCGTAGCCATCACCCTCATCATCGTCACCTTTGCCATTAAGTAACTTATTAATGAAATCTTCGTAATCGTGTTTATTATAAACCCACGCCTTGGCATTCTTTGCTAGTGCTTCAGCACCCATTTTGGTACCCATCCTAGCAAGAATTTCAGGAAGATCCTTATTGAGTTCGCTAAAACTCTTAGGCATTACAAGATTATCTTTTATCATTTTGCCACGCAGAAACTGTTTCAGTTCAGCTGCATGTGATGGGCTTTGTCTAGTTAAATCATACAAGTCTGTTTGCATTTTATTAACATAGTATTGTTGAAACCAACGACTTCCGACCCCAGCAGCTACTAACCCAAAACGCTTTAGGTCACCATTGTTGTCATAGTATTGCTTAGCCATTTTTTTTAATGTAGCATACAAACTAGTAATTGGTTCACCGATGTCATTCGCAATAGCTTTTACAGTAGTGTTTAAGCTAATAGACTCTTCCATAGAACCAAAACCTTGTCCTGCCCGCGGTGCACCTTTTTGTGTACTTTTGTAATATCCACCAAACTTAGGACCAAGACTTTCTTTAGTAGTCGTTGGTGTTGCTTTTGCTGCTGCTCTAGCATTACGTTTTCTCACGGCATTTGGACTTTGACTTACTTGCCCGGAAACCCTACCACCAGTGCGTTGTTTTGCAGGTGCAGTCGGTGGCACTGTTGTCTGTGCTGTTGTTGGTGCTGTTGTCGGTACAGCATTCGGTTTTGCCGCAGTTAAATTTCCCAATTGGTTTACTGCATGACTAAATGGATCTGCATTAGTTGCGGCCGGCTGTTTAGCTTGGGATGGTGCTCTCGCATTTGTATTATTAGGATTATTTGGATTCGCGGTATGTACTAATCCATTGGGTTTTTGTTGAATAGTACCACCAGTGGACGAAGTCGTCGGTGTTGTTGGTGCTGCGCCAACTGTTGAGGGTTGTTTGCTCAATTGATTTGCCATTTGCCCAAATGCGTTTGCACCAGCTGACGCAGATGGAGAAGATTGTGTTGTTGCAGCCGTTGTTGATTGGTTGCCCAATTGATTTGCCATTTGCCCAAATGCACCTGCTCCACCTGTTGTTGGGGCGGCATCTGCATTAGCTGGCGCAGGTATTTTCATAGAAGTATAAATCTGAGTAATAATCTCTGAATCAACACCAGCATTCTGTAATATTTTAGCAATCTCATCACTATCTGTTGGACTGCCGGCTTTTTTCCATGCTGTCTGCAGCTTGTCTGCTGTAACTTTAGTAGTTAAGTTTTGCCCTTTAGTCTGTGCCCATTTTCCAACCTTACCGGCGGCAGACTTAAACATATCGCCAATGCCTTCATTGGTTAAATGAACACCACCTCGTGGCAATCCAATACTTTCATTCAATGACCATGCGTAAACTGTTAAATTTCGATCAATCGATTCTGCAGTAGTTGCTACTGGTTTTTCTGGCGGTTGATCTGAATTTCCGGTGGCAGCTTGTACTGCGCCTTGTGCCCCAGCTGCTATAGCTTTTGTCAGCTTAACAGTATTCTGATACAGATTATTGTTGGCTATTGCTAAAGCGCGATCTAAATTGTCGGCAATCTCAGCACGTTCAAAATATTCAGGTTCTGCGCACTTTGCTAACAGTTCTCTAAATTCTTCAAATGTCTGCATTTTAGTCGCAGGATTACCAGTACTGTTGAAAGTTTCAACCAATTGTGATAAACGATCTGCATCAGCATTTAGAAAGTATCCGCTATCTAAAGATTTAGATAAAGTTTGCGATCCGCCATTTTGTGCATCACCCCACGAAATTGTTTTGCTCCATTTAAATTTGGCTTGTCTGATATCTGGTGTATATTGCACCATATCTAATGTCCACGTGCGCAACCAGCTACCAATGCTGTCTAATACTGAACCTGTCAGATAACCAAATGCGGCAGTCTTTACGCCTTTGCCAATCGCAGTTGAAAGTTTTTCTCCTTTCATCAATTCAGTAGTGCCGCGTAATATTTGCCCAGCAATAGCACCACCAGCTGGTCCAGTTGTTAATGCAGCAATAGTGGTTAGTACACCAATAATAGCAGCAGTTTTTCCTGGATTTTCTTTTGCCCAAGTACCGATTGATGTAAGTTTGCTGTCTAGTTCTGGAAACTTTTTGCCAATTTTGCCTTTAAGTTCTTCAAATTTTCTGTCAAAAAATTGAACTGGCGTTGTATCTTGTAGCCATTTGCCTACTTTGTTAATTGTATCATTAACTTTAACTGCAACATCTTTGCCTTGCCCTATTGCGGTACGATTGCCACCTGCCGCGGTAGAATCTTGTTGTGCAGTTTGAAATATCTGTTTAACTTGATCAGGATTTAATTCCATTTCAGTTAATGGACGTAGTTCTTGTACAATACCTTCAACAATTCGTCTTTGCTCACTAGTCATTGAATGACACATACTTTCTAGCAATACGTTATTGTTGTAACTACTTTCTTTCATAGTTTCTGGTTGTGATTTTTTAACTTTTTTATGACCATGCGCGTATGCGCCATACGCATTGTCAAGTTTATCTACCGCACGTCTTGCTGATTTTAAATTTTTGTATATAGTTTTGTTTACTCGCATCCCTTTTTTTGGATGATTGCCGTTGTAATAAAGATGATATTCATGATCATCATTATCTTCCTCGGTTACATGTTTCTTTTTATTTTTGTTATCTAACATGCCCCGTTTGTTGGCTGTTGCCCAGGCAATATTTTCGGCATCTTTGGCAGATTTACCAGCTTTTTTCTCGTTAGATTTAATGTGGCTGACCATGCGGTCAACTTTGGCACCTTCTGATATTGTGTTGTTTCTAATAGCATCATAAAAAAGATTTGGATCAATGCCATAGTCTTCGGCTCTACCTACAAAAGAACTTTTTTGACTTCCAAGCATTCTTTCCCAATAGCCTTCATCACGCTCGTTACCGCCAGCATTTTGGGAATCTACCCCATCATTTGCTAACGCTCCACTAGCTCGGGGGTATTTTTTTTCTAGTGCCTGCAACCATTCATACCGTTTGTAATACGTCTCTTCATTTTTTTTATTATCATCGTTAATTTTATCTTGAATGTGATCGTTCATCAATTCATC
>Ga0007794_10000151_pt1 | contig 22069 bp, 18 predicted proteins | sample CryBogmetaGMA5M_FD_60365 | JGI IMG/M metagenome (GOLD analysis project Ga0007794, IMG submission 60365) | Freshwater microbial communities from Crystal Bog, Wisconsin, USA - MA5M | ecosystem: Environmental > Aquatic > Freshwater > Lake | place: Crystal Bog, Wisconsin, USA | collected 2009-07-06
CGTGTAAAGGGTGCGGGATTTGTATTTCCGGAGTACCAGAAATAAAAATTCCGCACCCACCCCTCGGTAAAGGCAGAAAAACCATTATTCCTTAAGCAAGCCGTGGCGTTTATTTTGATGCCATGTACCCGTGGCAACGAAATAAACGCCACATTTTACCTTTGCGCACTTTGCGACTTGAGCGAAGCGGGTGTTAAGATGCGTTTGCGATTTAGATGCGGCTGCCCTGGTACTGAGTTTGACAGATGCCGCCCGATAGGGTACTGTATGGGTGCGCTGGTGATTTACGGAAACCTACGCCGGCGCCCCCCCTGAAAGAAAATAAGCAAATATGCATCGACCTGACCTGATCCGGAATGTTGCCATTGTCGCGCACGTTGACCATGGCAAGACCACCCTTGTGGATAAACTGTTCAAGCAGAGCGGAATGTTCCGGGATAACCAGGCGGTCGCCGAACGACTGATGGACTCCATGGATCTGGAGCGCGAGCGCGGCATCACCATTGCCTCCAAGAATGGTTCCTTCCAGTATGGGGACCACACCATCAACATCATCGATACGCCCGGGCACGCCGATTTCGGCGGGCAGGTGGAGCGTGTGCTGCAGATGGCCGATGGCGCCCTGCTGCTGGTGGACGCCCAGGAGGGCCCCATGCCCCAGACGTTCTTCGTGCTGAAGAAGGTGCTGGCTCGCAACATCCCCGTGATCGTGGTCGTAAATAAGATCGACAAGCCGGCGGCGCGGATCGATTGGGTGGTCAATCATGTGTTTGACCTGTTCGTGAAGTTGAATGCCCACGACAAGGCCCTCGACTTCCACACCCTCTACGCGTCGGCCATCGGAGGGTATGCCTCGACAGACCCCCATGTGCAGGGCACCGATATGCGGCCCATCCTGGATGCGATCATCAAGTATATCCCCATGCCGGGGGGGGACCCCTCGGCCCCGCTTCAGCTGCAGGTCAGCTCCATCGACCATTCGCCGTTCATGGGGCGGCTGGGCATCGGGAAGATCACGTCAGGGTCGATCAAGACGGGTATGCCCGTGGTGGTCGCCAACATGGCCGGCAAGCTGGCCCCCACGCGCATCACCAAGCTGTACCGCTTCAACTGCAACCAGAAGGTCGAGACCGAGGAGGCCGGGTTGGGCGAGGTTGTCGCTGTGGCCGGACTGGATACGGTGGCCATCGGCGATACCTACACCGATCCCGAGTTCCCCAGTCCGATCGCCGCGATCCCGGTCGATCCGCCCACGCTCTCGATGAATTTCATCCCCAACAACTCGCCCTTTGCCGGCACCGAGGGGACGTTTGTCACCTCGATTCACGTCGCCGACCGGCTCAAGCGGGAGGCCCTGTACGATGTGGCGCTGGAGATCGAGGTGCTCGCCGACGGGTCCGGGCACAAGGTTTCCGGGCGTGGCGAACTGCACCTTTCCATCCTGATCGAGAAGATGCGCCGCGAAGGTTATGAGTTCCAGGTCAGCTGTCCCAATGTCATTTTCCGGCAGGAGGCCGGCAAGACGCTTGAGCCCTATGAGGAGCTGACCATTGATGTGGCCGAGCAATATATGGGCACGGTGATCGAGAAGCTTGGCGTGCGCAAGGGGATCATGCTCGAGATGGAGAAGGGCGCCGGCATGTCGCGGCTCAAGTACCGGATTCCCACGCGCGGCCTGCTCGGGTTCAAGTCGGAGTTCATGTCGGATACCAAGGGAATGGGGGTCCTGACCTACATCTTCCTCGAGTACGGGCCGTTTGCCGGGGAGATGCGCAAGCGGAGAAACGGCGTGATGGTTTCCATGGACACCTGTTCCACCGTCGCGTATGCGCTCTTCAACCTGCAGAAGCGCGGCAAGCAGTTCATGGGGCCCGGAGTGCGTGTTCAGAAGGGACAGATCGTGGGCGAGCATTGCCGGGACAATGATCTGACCGTCAATCCAGCAAAGGGCAAGCAGCTTACCAACATGCGGTCGACCGGGTCGGATGAGAATATCATCCTCACGCCCCCGACGATCATGAGTCTGGAAGATTCCATTGCCTACATCAACGAGGATGAGCTTGTCGAGGTTACGCCCAAGAGTGTCAGGTTGAGAAAAGATCCCCGCGCCCGCAAGGCCGTCAGGGTTCAGGAAGATTGTGAATAAGCCGCCTCCACGCCGTTTCCAGCCCCGCGGGCTCGAGATCCTCCATGAGGACCGCGATATCATTGTGGTGAACAAGTCGCCGGGGCTGCTGACCATCGCCACGGAAAAAGACAGGGCCCGGACGGCCTATCACGTGCTGACCGACTATGTCCGCCGGGGAATGGCAAGGTCGCGGGAGCGTATCTTTATCGTCCACCGCCTGGACCGCGACACCTCCGGGGTGCTGGTGTTTGCCCGGACGGAAGCGGCCAAGCGGCAGCTGCAGGATCATTGGGATGAGACCGAGAAGCACTACCTTGCGGTCGTCCACGGGGCGATGGCAACGAAGGATGGCACCTTCACCTCCTACCTGACGGAAAATGCGGCGTTCCGGGTCTATTCAACACCCGATCCCGCTCAAGGTCTGCTTTCCAGTACAGCCTACCGCGTGATCCGGGAGATGCCGGCGTTCAGCGTACTCGACATCGTGCTGCTGACGGGCCGGAAGCACCAGATTCGAGTCCATCTTTCGGAGCAGGGGCACCCGGTTGTCGGCGATGACAAATACGGCCGCCCCCGTGATTCCCATAAATTTCTTGCCCTTCACGCCCGGTCTCTGGCCCTGAATCATCCCGCCACGGGGCAACGCATGGTGTTTGAGGCCGACCCGCCTGCCCATTTCCGCCGTTGGTGGCACCCGGGCGAGGGGTGATGAATCATATGGTAATGCAGCCCGATTGATGCGATACTAAAGAAGTGAAGATTTCCATGAGAAGCGGGCCTCCCGCCTTAAACCGTGCAACAAGCTGCGGGCGTCAACCGGTCGAAGCTAATGCCGTTGTAGAATCGGAGTCGTTATGAAAAGTCAGGAAGCTCTTCTTCGTCGTCGGGAATCTGAAATCAAGACCGGGCAGGAGGATCTTGCCCGCGCGTTAACGAAGACCCTTGTGATTCGCCGCTACAAAGGCAACTGCAAGTGCGGGTTGATGCTGGCCGAGCAGGACAAGAATCCCAATGCCGAGACCTATCGCTGTCCGCATTGCGGGCGCTCCGGCCCCCTCGTTCCTATCGTCGCCTGAAGAGGGACCTTCACCACCCGCTTCGCCGGCTTTCTATTACCCACAAGTCGGGAAGAGTTCTTTGACCACTGATTGGGAAATGAAGAAATCCTGATCCAGACGCAAACGACTCCATCGCGAAGCCTTGCGGCCGGAAAGAGAATGTTGCGGCATTTGTATGCGGCGGAAATACCACCGCATAAAAATTCCGCAACGGGCTTCCGTGGGAATAGGAAGACATGAGCTCAACGCCAGCATACTTCTTCAATGTCCGGGAAAAACACAAGGCCATCCCAGCCCTGACAAATCGCAAAACATTATTCGTTTCCGGAATTCCGGATTTCTTCATTTCCCCATCAGTGGTGAATCTTCTCTTTGAGACAATGCATGCCTCAACGCATGTCTCATGCGGGCTTTATTCTTGTTTCCGGCGTGATTCCTTATAGAGTATCGCCCGGTTCAAAGGATGAGGAACGTGCCATGAAAGAAATCGGAATTGGACTACTTGGGTTCGGGACGGTGGGCGCTGGCGTGGTGGAGACGCTGCAACGAAACGGCGATCTGCTGGCCGGGCGTATCGGCGTGAAACCCGTGCTGCGACGCATTGCGGATGTGGATCTGGACAGGGACCGCGGCGTAACGGTCGACCGTTCCCTGCTGACCCGTGATGCCAAGGCCGTGATCGATGACCCCGCGGTGGATATCGTGATTGAGCTGGTTGGCGGAACCACCATCGCCAGGGAATTTGTCCTGCGCGCGCTGCGCCTCGGCAAGCCCGTGGTCACGGCCAACAAGGCGTTGCTGGCCGACCATGGCGAGGAGATCTTTACCCTTGCCGCCGCAAACAATACCGGGGTCTGGTTCGAGGCCAGTGTCGCGGGCGGCGTTCCGATCATCCGGGCCCTGCGAGAGGGCCTCGTGGCCAACCGGATCGACCGGATCTGCGGGATTCTGAACGGCACCTGCAATTACATCCTGACCAAGATGGAACGCGAGCAGGTGACCTTCGAGCACGCCTTGAAAGAGGCCCAGGCCGCCGGCTATGCCGAGGCTGACCCCGGGCTGGACATCGATGGCTTCGACACCGCGCACAAGGCGGCCATCCTGGCCTCGTTGGCGTATGGCATCCATGTGCCGATGAACAAGATTTTCGTCGAGGGGATCCGCGGGTTGAACCGGGTGGACATCGAGTATGCCCGTGACTTCGGCTACCGCGTGAAGCAGCTGGCCGTGATCAAGGCCGCAGGCAGCGAGGTCGAGGTGCGGGTTCATCCTACACTCGTCCCGCACGAGCATATGCTTTCCTCGGTCATGGGCGTCTTCAATGCCGTGGTGGTGGATGGCGACATTGTCGGCCAGACAATCTATTACGGGCGGGGCGCCGGCCGATTGCCGACCGCCAGCGCCGTGGTGAGCGACTTGGCCGAGGTGGCACGCAACATGGCCGACGGCGGCAGGAAGTCCCGCTATAGTCCGGTCTGTCCGGCCGATCCCATCACTCTGCGCCCCATGGGCGAAGTGGAATCCCGCTACTACCTGCGTTTGTTCATGATCGACAAGCCGGGTATCCTCGGGGTGGTCGCCACGATCCTGGGGCAGCACGGGATCAGCCTGGCCTCCATTCTCCAGAAGGAACCGCAACGGGTGGGGCGCCATGTTGTGGTTGTGTTCCTGACACACCGTGCGGTGGAGAAGAACCTTGTGGCCGCCCTGCGGCTGCTGGAGGAGCGGCAGATCCTGGGCGCGAAGCCCGTCAGTTTGAGGATTGAGGATCCGGGAGTATAAAGGTGTTATGACAGCGAAACAGAAATGCGGATTGAAGGTGGCGAAGTTCGGCGGGTCCTCGGTGGCGGATGCCTCGCAGATTTTGAAGGTCTGTTCCATCATCAAGATGGACGCGGATCGCCGGATCGTGGTGGTTTCAGCGCCGGGCAAACGCCGGGCGGATGATACCAAGGTAACCGATATGCTGATTGCCTGTGCCGAGGCGAAGCTGGCCGGCCGGTCGGCAGATGCCGAATTGAAGGCCATTGTCGAACGCTACGCTGATATCCAGAAGGCGGCGGGCGTGGGCGACGGTGTCATCCGCGAGATCGAGGCCGACTTGCGCGGGCGGCTGGCATCGGACCTGTCGCACCGCGGTCGTTTTCTTGACTTGATGAAAGCGGCGGGCGAGGACAACAGCGCGAAGCTGGTGGCCGAGATCTTTCGCAAAAACGGGGTTGATGCGCATTATGTCAACCCCAAGTCGGCGGGCATGCTGCTGAGCGACGACTTCGGCAACGCCATGGTGCTCCCCGAATCCTACGAGAAGCTGGCCTCCTTGAAGGACGCCCCGGGTGTCAGCATCTTCCCGGGTTTTTTCGGGTACACCAAGTCCGGCGCGGTCGCCACGTTCCCCCGCGGGGGTTCGGATATCACCGGGGCCATCCTCGCCGCGGCGGTGAATGCAGACTTGTATGAGAACTTCACCGATGTGGATTCCGTCTTTTCCGCCGATCCGCGCATTGTGCCTGATGCCGCGCCGATCAACCTGTTGACCTATCGCGAAATGCGCGAGCTGGCTTATGCCGGGTTCGGCGTGTTCCACGACGAGGCCATCATCCCGGCCGTGCGGGCCAAGATCCCGATCTGTGTCAAGAACACCAACCGCCCCGAGGCGCCCGGCACGGGCATTGTCCCCATCCGGAAGTATGAGGGCGGAGCGGTGGTCGGTATTGCCAGTTCGGACGGCTTCTGCGCGGTGTATGTGGACAAGTACATGATGAACCGCGAAGTCGGGTTCGGCCGGCGGCTGCTCCAGATCATGGAGGACGAGGGCTTGTCGTATGAGCATTCGCCCTCGGGAATAGACAACATCTCCGTGATTTTCCGCGAAAAGGATTTCACGAAGGAAAAGGAAGAGCGTGTCCTGGGACGCATCCGGACTGAGCTGGGGCCCGACAATATCGACCTCGACCGGGGGCTTGCCCTCGTCATGATCGTGGGCGAGGGGATGCACTACACGGTGGGCGTCACCTCCCGCGCAAGCACTGCGCTGGCAAACGCCGGCGTGAATATCGAGATGTTGAACCAGGGCTCCTCCGAAATCAGCATGATGTTCGGGGTCAAGGCCATGGACCGGAAAAAAGCGGTCCAGGCCCTCTATGAGGCTTTCTTTAAAAAAAACACGTGATACGACTGGCGGTGACTGATGAGCCAACGACGTAAAGTCTTTATCTATGACACCACCCTGCGGGACGGCTCGCAGGGCGAGGGCATCTCCTTCTCCGGATCCTCCAAGATCCAGGTGGCGCTCAAGCTGGATGCGTTCGGCGTGGATTACATCGAGGGCGGCTATGCCGGGTCAAATCCCAAGGATATGGAATTTTTCCATGAAATCCGCAAGCATACCCTCCGCCACGCGAAGATCGCGGCGTTCGGCAGCACCCGCCGCGCGGATGTGCCGGTGGGCGAGGATGACAACGTCCTGCGCCTGATCGAGGCCGGGACGCCGGTGGTGACCATTTTCGGGAAAGCCTGGCAGTTGCATGTCTCCGATGTCCTGCGTACCTCGGTGGCGGAGAACCGGCGAATGGTTTTCGAAACCGTGCAGTACCTGAAGCAGCGGGACCGGGAAGTGATTTTCGACGCGGAGCATTTCTTCGACGGGTACAAGGACAGCCCTGAATTCGCCATGGATGTACTCAAGGCGGCTGTTGAAGCCGGCGCCGATGCGATCGTGCTGTGCGATACCAATGGCGGTTCTCTGCCCCATGAGGTTTTCGCCATCACGGCCGAGGTGGCCCGGGCGTTTTCGATCCCGGTCGGCATCCATACCCATAACGATTCCGGCCTGGCAGTGGCCAACAGCCTGGAGGCGGTGCGCGCCGGCGCCGTTCAGGTGCAGGGCACCATCAACGGCTACGGCGAGCGGACCGGGAACGCGAACCTCTGCTCGATCATCCCCGCGCTGGAGCTCAAGATGGGCTGCCGGGCAGTTCCCGAGGGTTCCCTGAAACAGTTGCGGAACCTGTCGCTTTTTGTGGACGACCTGGTGAACCTGCGGCATGACGGGAAGGCTCCGTACGTGGGCGGCAGCTCCTTCTCCCATAAGGCGGGCATGCATGTGAACGCCGTCCAGAAAAATCCCCTGAGTTTCGAGCATATCCCGCCGGAGAGCGTCGGGAATGAGCGGCATATCCTGATCTCCGAGGGCTCGGGCTCCAGCAGCGTCCTGCTGAAGGCCATCGAACTGGGAGTGGATCTCAAGAAATCGTCGCCGGAAGTGAAGGAGATCCTGGACGCCCTCAAGGGGTTGGAAAAACAGGGCTATTCCTACGAGGCGGCCGATGCCTCGTTCCGGATCCTGGTGCAGAAGGTCCTCCGCAAGCACAAGTCGTTCTTCGAACTGGAGGGGTTCCGCGTCATTATCCAGAAGGGCGGCAAGGACAAGCCGTGCGTGTCGGAAGCCAGCGTCAAGGTCCGCGTCGGAAACGATGTGGAGCACTGTGTGGCGGAGGGTGACGGACCTGTCAACGCCCTGGATCGCGCCCTGCGGAAAGCCTTGATGCGGTTCTACCCGGCGATTGAAAAGGTGGTTCTAACCGACTTCCGGGTTCGCATCCTCGATCCCGAGGAGGCCACGGCGGCCAAGACCCGCGTGATCATCGAGTCAAGCGACGGGGAACAGCATTGGGGTACGGTCGGGGTTTCGGGCAATATCATCGAAGCCTCGTGGGAAGCGCTTGTGGACAGTGTGGAGTACAAGCTTTTCCGGGAAGAGGAAAAATGAAAGAGCTTGAGAAGCAGTACGATCCGAAATCCGTTGAAACCCAGTGGTACAACTGGTGGCAGGAAAAAGGTCATTTCCACGGCGACGCCTCCCGCGGGGGCACCCCCTATTGCGTGATGATCCCGCCGCCCAACATCACCGGCATTCTCCATATCGGTCACGCCCTCAACAATACCATCCAGGATATCCTCGTGCGGTGGCAGCGCATGGACGGCAAGAATACGGTGTGGATGCCCGGTACGGATCATGCCGGCATCGCGACCCAGAACGTGGTCGAGCGCGCCCTGCGCAAGGAAGGCAAGACCCGCCATGACCTCGGCCGCGAGGTCTTCGTGAAGAAGGTCTGGGAGTGGAAGGAAGAGTATGGCGGAACGATCGTGCGCCAGCTCAAGCGCCTGGGCGCCTCCTGTGACTGGGAACGGGAACGGTTCACCATGGATGCCGGCCTGAGCCAGGCCGTGGAGGAGGTCTTCTGCCGGCTCTATGACAAGGGGCTGATCTACCGCGCCAACTACATCACCAACTGGTGCCCTCGCTGTCATACCGCACTGTCGGACGAGGAGAGCGAGCACCAGGATACCACCGGCAAGCTGTATTACATCCGCTACCCCGTTAAACGTGACGGCAAGTTGACCGCCAGCGAGTTTGTCGTGGTCGCGACCACCCGGCCGGAAACCCTGCTGGGCGATGTGGCCGTGGCCGTGAGCCCCAAGGATGAGCGCTACAAGGCGCTGATCGGCAAGACCCTGAGCCTGCCGGTCCTGCACCGGGAGCTGCCGGTGATTGCCGACGAGTTCGTGGATCCCGCCTTCGGCACCGGCGCCGTGAAGGTCACGCCCGCGCATGACCCCAATGACTTTGACATGGGGCGACGGCACTCCCTGACCCCGATCAATGTGATGAACCCCGACGGCACCATGAACGAGGGGGCGGGGCCCTATGCCGGCCTGGACCGCTTCGAGTGCCGCAAGCGGATTGTCACCGACCTGACAGCTGCCGGCCTGATCGAGAAGATCGACAACCACCAGCATGCCGTCGGGCACTGCTACCGTTGCGATACCGTGGTGGAGCCGCGCCTCTCCCTGCAGTGGTTTGTCCGCATGAAGCCGCTCGCCGAGCCCGCCCTTCAGGCGATGCTCGACGGCCGGGTCCGCTTTGTCCCGGATCGCTGGAACAAGGTTTATTCCGAATGGATGACGAATATCCGCGACTGGTGCATCTCGCGCCAGATCTGGTGGGGGCACCGCATCCCGGTCTATTACTGCGATGCCTGCAACCACCAGTGGGCGGGCCGCGGGAAGCAGACGGAATGCCCGAAGTGCAAGGCGACGACCATCCGGCAGGACGAGGATGTGCTGGATACCTGGTTCTCCTCCTGGCTGTGGCCGTTCAGCACGTTTGGCTGGCCCCAGGAGAACCCGGACCTCAAATTCTATTATCCGGGCAACACGCTGGTCACGGCATCGGAAATCATCTTTTTCTGGGTGGCCCGCATGGTCATGGCCGGCATCGAGTTCATGGGTGATGTTCCCTTCCGGGAAGTCTATATCCATGGCACGGTGCGCGATGACAAGGGTCGCAAGATGAGCAAGAGCCTCGGCAACTCCATTGATCCGCTGACGATCATTGACGAGTTCAGCGCCGATGCGCTCCGCTACAGCCTCATGATGATCACGGCGACGGGGCAGGACGTGTTCCTGTCCAACGACAAGTTCGAGATCGGCCGGAATTTCGGAACCAAGATCTGGAACGCCGCCCGCTACATGCAGATGCAGGAGAAGGAGGAGGGGAAGACCCCCGCACGTCCCTCTGCCCTTGTCCCGGCCCTCAATCCCGCCCTGTTGAGCGCGGATGACCGTCATATCCTCGCCAAGCTGAGCCAGGCTACGGAATCCTGTACCGAGAACCTGAAGCGGTACCGGTTCAACGACGCCGCGCAGGATCTCTACGGGTTTATCTGGCACGAGTATTGTGACTGGTATGTGGAATATTCCAAGGATGTGCTCTACGGGCAGGATCCGGTCCGGCGGGCGGAAGTCCTGAAGGTGATGCACTATGCCTTCTCCACGGCGCTGCGCCTGCTGCATCCGTTCATGCCGTTCCTGACCGAGGAACTGTGGCATGGCATGGGGTACGGGGCGGACGAGGAGACGATCATGATGGCGCCCTGGCCCAAGCCCCTGACGGCGGAGCTGGTCCAATGGGGTTCCTCGCCCGACGTCGTGGCTTATGTCGATGCCCGCCATGAACTGATCCGGGCCGGCCGCATGCTGCGGACCGACTGCGGGATCGCCCCGGGCCAGAAGATTGACTACGTCATCAAGTCCAACTCAGCGGAACTGACCGCCCGGTTGAAGGCCGACACGGCGACGCTCAAGGCGATGCTCAAGGCCAGGGAGGTGACGGTGGACGAGGCGTTCACGCCCGGGACCGCCATGCCCGGCACCCTGACCGGCATCGGGACTATCTATATGCCCATTGAAGGGTTGATTGACGCCAAGGCCGAGTCCGCCAAGCTCACCAAGCAGCTCGAGGAGCTGGGCGGGCATTTGGAACGGGCCAACCAGAAGCTCAACAACCAGGCCTTCATCAGCAAGGCGAAACCCGAGGTCGTGGCCCAGTTCGAGAAATCCCGCCAGGACCTCCAGGAGAAATACCAGAAGACCAAGCGCCTTCTGGAAATGCTGGGCTAAGGCGCTGTCTCGCAATCAGGGTGGTCATCTCATCCGCCACATAAGCCGGAATACTTCACCACCCGCTTCGCTTGAGGCACCGAGACACAGAGAAGATAATGTTTCGTGAATTTCACGGAAGCGGAGTACCGTTTCCGTGAAATTCACGAAACACCTCTTGAAGGAATACAAAGAGGGGGAGGAGCGGTCTAGGCTGTGGAATCTCCGTCTATTTTCCCCGACCTGGAACCACTAGAAGGGCTTGAAGTAATTCCAGGAGAACGGAGGATGGAACAACACACAAAACCTCTCCTCCCCCTGGCTGCTTCCTCCTTCAAGAAGGGTTTCACGAATATTCCTGAATCGGTACTCCGATTCAGGAATATTCGTGAAACATTATCTTCTCTTCTCTGTGTCTTCGTGCCTCCGTGGTGAATCTTTTCTCCAAATTTGTGGGTATATGGGAAGCTAGCGAAGAGGGTGGTGATTTTGATGATGTTTCGTCATGATTGCCGCCACGATCACGGCGTACTGGAATGTAAACCCGGTTACAAACATCACGCCGCCGATGATGGTGCCGTGGGGGCCAAGCTGATTGATGAGCGGGTGAAACAGGAACAGGTTCATCCACCACCCGTGACAGAAGGATTCCGGAAATCCCGCATAGCGGAGCAGGCTGGGGATAATCGCCCAGGTTCCCACCGCCCAGGAGACGATCAGCCAACGCATGACGGAGGGTGCCAGTTCCCGGCCCCGGTCCCAGGCCTGCCTGAGCGCGGGTGCCTGCAGGGCCATCCCCACAGCCAATCCGACGGAGAAATGGAGCGCGGCGTGTGCCATCAGGTATTCTCCTGCCTGAAAAGTTCCCTTAACGCCACTGCGATCAGGGCCGCCGCCTCGAGGGCGATGCCGACGGCAAACCAGGACGAATCCTTCTCGAGCACGGCGCACCAGGCTGGAGAGGTCTCCATCTGGTCAAGACTGTAGTGCCAGAGGAATATGTCACTGTGCGGATTCTGGGCAAGCCGCCAGTAGAGCTCCTGATGCCCCAGCATGCGCGGGATGTCGGGCGCCACCGCCCATGCTGCCATGAAGGCCATGGACAACGGAACCAGGATCAGCATGACGGGAGTTGCCCGTCCCCTTCGCCGGAGATAGAGGAGGATCCCGATCACAAAGGGTATGGAGGCTCCGTATAGGACGTGGTTCATATCATTGTTTTCCGGGTATGGGGGGGATGGCCAGCCATGAACGCAGTTGTTTCGCCCGCCGGAAGGCATCGGTGGCCCGGCCATAATCCTTCAGGGCATAGCGGGTGTTCCCCAGTTCCTGCCAGAGCCGGTAATTCTGGGGGTCAAGTTCGGCCGCACGGGTCATGAATTCCTCGCCCTTGACGCAGAGTTCGCGGCTTTCCCGGTTCGCGCCTTCCCGGTACATGGTACGCCCGAGGTCAAGCCAGGCGGAAGATGTCGGCGCCCAGACCAGGGCCCGGTACAGGTCATTGTACTTGGCCGTGTAGAGATACGACGGGTCATCCATGTTCCGCAGGGTTGCGATCGGGCTAATGGCCAGCACCGCTGCGGCGAGAAGCCCCAGTCCCGCCGGCAGGCAGGCCGCCAGCGAGGCCGGAGGGGGCATGAGCAGGAGTCCGACAAGGGACCCCAGGACGAGGGCGTAGAGGGGCAGGTGGGCTGGAAAATCAAAAAGGCAGTGGACGCCTGTTACCATCAGGGCGCCGGTGACGGCGATCCCGATGACATCGGGGATGGGGATGCCCGTTTCGCGGATTCGCTGACGCATGGCCACGAGGAGCACCAGCGACAATCCCACTCCTATCAGACCGCCCTCCGCGAGAAGCTGGATGTATTCGTTTTCGGCATGGATCAAGCGGGCACCCACACTGGTCTGCCGTCGCTGCGGATACACCATGCGCAAGGCATTCATACCCGCCCCGAGTATGGGGTAGTCAGGCCAGACCCGAAGTGATTCGCGCCACTCCGCGAGTCGGCTCTGGACACTGTTGAGTTCGCCCGGCCTGTGTATGCCCTGGAGCCTTTCCCTGACGGCGGGAGATTGGGAGAGGATGGCCGTCCCTCCGGCAAGCATGAGGGCAAGCAGCAGGCACCCCCACAGGGCACGATGGCGGAAGGCGATGACCACCGCGGTAACTGAAAGGCCTGCGGTCATGGCCAGCATCGCCCCCCGCGAGAGGGAGAGAAAGACCGTCGCCATCATGACGCCGGTGAGGGCAAGGTAGAACAGGGAGGTGAGCCAGCGTCTTTGACTGAGGGCATGATGGGCCAGCGTGAGGGCGACGGGGCTCAGCATGGCTACAAAGCCCCCGAAATGATTACGGTTGAGGAAACACCCCACCGGCTTGGTCACGGCATGGGGCAGGGGGATGAACCACCAGAGGGAGTCGCCCTGCGGGATGATCCACTGTCCCAGATAGCCGGCAACACCGACGGCGGCTCCGGTCAGGGCAAGAAAATGAAGATGTCCGGTTTTCCATGACGGGGGCAGCGAGGCGGCTACCAGTGCGGCGCTGAATGCGGCGGCGAGCATCAGCAGGAATCGCAATGTTCCGGCGCGGTTCCGGGTGAGGGCAAACCAGGGGGTGCCCTCAGGCACAGGCACGCCCACCGTTCCCGCCTCATGGAAGGCGGATACGACCGCCTGATTCTGGTCATGCCGCAGGGAGCCAGCGAGCCCATCCAGTGCGGGGGGGAGGGGAATGGCCGTCAGGATGACAAACAGGAGGATGCTGAACAGGGTGAGCTCGAGAAAGGGGGTGGTGCGCGGAGTACTCCCGCAGGGGGGGAGACACGGATGGGAAGACCGTAGAACGGAAACGAGGCAGGCGGTGGCGCAGAGCACGGCGGCGGCGATGCCAACCGTGGCGGGGAAAAGACCGCCACCCGACACGGTCAGAAACACAATCGAAATCGCCAGAACAACAAATGTCGCTGCTGCGATCATGGTTTAATCCCTGCCCTTATGACTCATTCTCCCCGTCCCCGGGCCGCTCGTCCCCGGAACGGTGAAACAGGAACAGGATGCCGCCGGGAAGCCCCCAGAGCACTTGGAAAAGGTAGGGAATGAAAGCCAGCAGGAAGGCCTTCTCATCGGGGACTCCCAGGACGGACCAGAGCTTGATGGAGGCACCTTCCCGGATGCCGATACCGCCGGGTGTGATCGGGATGGCGCTGATCAGGGCCACCAGCGGGGAGAGGGTGAGGTAGGCCAATAGGGGTTGGTCAAGGCCCAGAGCCCGCCCCACCAGCGCAACTACCCCGACAAAAAGGAGTTGGATGGCCAGGCAGTACAGGGCCAGGCCCAGCAGCAGACGGGGATTCTTCCGGCACACATAGAAGGCGTTGTAGGCCCGCTCCAGGGTCTCCATGGTCTTTCCGACCAGCGCAATGTGGTTCCAGCGCTTCAACCAGGGGAAGACTTCGAAGAGATGGACGCTGAACGCCACCACACTGCCTGCAACCAGGATGAGGCAGGCGATGAGGGCCGGCCAGGCGAAGACGCGTGTGATGGGGTCCGACATGAAGAAGTCCCACCGGGCGAGGATCATGGCGCCCACAATCATGGCCATCACCAGCAGGCCGATGACCCGGTCGATGAAGATGGTGGTCACGGCCTCGGTTTTCTTGTGGTTGGTTTCCCGTGCCGTGTAGTACGCCTTGATGAGGTCGCCGCCGGTGGGACCGATCATGAACGAATTGAAGAACAGGCCGATGAAGAAGATGGTGTTCACCCGTTTCCAGCCCAGTTTCATGTCCTGGGCATCCAGGATCATTTTCCACCGCGCCATGCAGCCCAGGATGGGGATGAGGACCAGGGCAAGGCCGGCCAGCAGCCAGGGCCATTGCCGGACGGTGGCCTGCATGGCAGTGCCCAGTTGGGCCAGCCCCATCTTGTTCAGCAGATATCCCAGCACGGCAACGGCAATTCCCAGTTTTACAAGAATACCGAGGATTTGCCTGAACTTTTTCATGCGCCCTCAAGGATGTCTGCCAGCGTTCGCTCGATGGGGATTTGGGCGGTCCAGCCTGTGTCCTGCTGAATACGTTCAATATTCAGGACGGGGTTCTGGTCCCGTGGGCGGTAGAGGGCTTCGTCCCGGACGATTTCGGGGCTTACGCCAGCCAGCTTGCAAAGGCTGGCGAGGATGTCGCCCATCCGTATTTCGTGGCCGGATGTGATGTTGTAGGCTTTACCCGGATGCCCTTTTTCCAGCAGGAGCCGGTAAGCGCGGGCCACGTCCCTCACATCGGTGAAATCCCGGCGGTTGTCCAGGTTGCCGACTTTCATGACCGGGAGCGCACCATGGCGTATGGCGTTGATCTGGCGGGCGAATGCTGGAATGGCAAAATTCGGCGACTGGCCGGGGCCGATGTGGTTATGGGGGCGGGCCACCATCGAGTTCAGGCCGTAGTGGGTGGCATAGACCCGCGTGAGCTGGTCGGCGGCAGCCTTGGAGACGGCATATATCGTTTCAGGGTCCAGGTTGTCCTCTTCCCGGACCGGGGTCGCGCGCGCCCTCATCCCGTAGACATGGGCGCTGGATACACACAGGATCCGCGCCATGGAGCCTGCCTTGCGAAACCCCTCGAGCACGTTCATGGTGCCGATCAGGTTGACATCCATGATCGTCCGGGGCGTTCCGTTCGACGTCGCCGCCCAGCCGGCCAGGTGGAGGCAGGCGTCGGGCTTCAGGTCCGAGACGGTCCGGGCCACGGCCTCGGCATCCGTGATATTGGCCGAGACGAAACGTTGCGGCGGCAATTGCGGGGGCGGCGCGCCGATGTCCATGCCGATCGCCTCATGTCCGTTCGCGGCCAGCTCGTTCAAGACGTGCTTGCCGACAAATCCACAGGCCCCTGTAACCAGTACTTTCATGCTTCCCACGCTGTCCGGATGTGTTTCAGCCCCGCCTGGATTTCCTCGCCGGTGACGGAATGGCTCGGCTCCAGGACGCGGATAATATCATTTCGGGCGACATCCCGGAACAACTCAAATTTAATGCATCCGCCCGGAGGCATGAAGTGGTCCGCGGCAGGGGGGCGGACATCATGGATATGCATTCCGGCAATCCAGGGACTCAGGCGCTTGACCCAGCGGGCATGGCTGGTGAGCCCCAGATTTTCCCGGATCTGGCCGTGACCGAGATCGTGCCAGACGCGGAGCCAGGGCGAATTGAAGTGGGTCATCAACCGTTCAAGCTCCACTTCGGTGGGAATGGCCTCCCAGGTCGGGAGCAGTTCAAAGGCGAGGATGCGCTGAGTGCTTGCCAGGAGGGGGAGCAGCCGTTCGACGCCCGCGTAAAGGAAGGGGAGTTGGGCGGAGACAGCCTTTTCGCGGGCCAGAAGGAGCTTCATCCGGGCTTTCTCGTAAGCCTCATCGTATTGCCGTCCGGTCGCGGTCAGCTCAATCAGCTGCGGGGTGAGGGGCTTCATCTCGACGTTCCCGGCATGGGCGACGACCACGCGGGCGCCGACTTCCGCGGCGAAGCGGATGGTGTTCTCGAGATAGTGCAGGGCATTGGCCCTGACGTTGGGGTCTGACGCACACAACGTGAAGGGTTCCGGCGAGGGGTACGCCACCGGGGGGAGCGGGCAATAGGCGTGCACGCTGTCGGCCTTGACCCGCCCGGCCTTGATCATGTCGCAGACGCCGGGAACGAGGTTGGCGGTCAGGTCGAACCCCAATTCGACATGGTCAATGCCCAGATCGAGGATTTCCCCGATCATGGATTCACCGGTTTCGTGCCGGCGCGCGTTCCAACGGGTTGTCAGGCTGAAGATCATGGTTATAAACAAAGAAAGCTCCCTGAATGGTTGTCCAGGGAGCTTTCAGGGATTCAGTGACTGAATCAGATGTTGTACGCCGCGCGAGCGCGGGCACGGGCTGCCTTGCGGCGGCGTTGCTCACTGGGCTTCTCGAAGTAACGATGGGCACGGATCTCTTTCATGATCCCTTCCTTGTCCATGATCTTCTTGAGGCGACGCATCGCCTTATCCACTGTCTCGCCACGTCTTATTTTAACTTGTGCCACGTGTAAATGTCACCTTCCCTTCGTGGTCCGGAGCCGCGCTAGCGGGTCCTAGGACCAAACAGGCGCAAATATATAAGGCAGAAACGCTTGCAGTACAAGTAAAAGAAGCTGAATTCGTGCAGGGTTCTGGCTTGACCGTTCCTTGCCGGGGGGATACTGGTATGAGGAGAAAGGGACGGGAAGTATGAAGATTATCTGCGCCACCAATATGCCGTTTGTGCTGGAGGCATTCAACACGCTGGGGGAGGCCCGAGTCGTGGAGGGGCGCCATATCTCCGCAGCCGACGTGAGGGATGCGGAGATTCTTGCCCTAAGGTCGACAACCCAGGTCAACCGTGCGCTTCTCGAGGGGAGCCGGGTCCGTTTCGTCGGTACGGCCACAATCGGGACGGACCATCTTGATCTTGAGTATTTCAGGGAGGCAGGCATCCAGTGGTGTTTTGCACCCGGCTGCAATGCCAACAGCGTCTCGGAATATGTCACCGCCGCATTGCTCACCCTCGGGGAGCGTCATGGGATCACCCTGGAAGGCAAGACGATTGGCGTCATCGGTGTGGGGAATGTAGGAAGCCGCGTGGTCAGGAAGATGCGGGCGCTGGGGCTGCGGGTGCTGATGAATGATCCGCCGCGGGTTCGCGCGCAGCGCGAATTCGAGATTTCAGATTTGAGGTTTCAGAATGAGGAGTTTGTGGGCCTCGATCAGATCCTGGCGGAGGCGGATATCATCACGGTGCATGTGCCGCTGACCAAGGAGGGCCCCGACACGACCTTTCATCTGGCCGATGGGAATTTCTTCAGCCGGGCACGCAAGGGGCTGATTTTTCTCAACGCGGCGCGCGGAGCGGTAGTGGATACGCCGGCCTTGTTGAAAGCCCTGGATGCCGGACAGGTCAGTCATGCGGTGCTGGATACCTGGGAGGGCGAACCCAAGTACAGGACGGACATGCTCTCCCGGGTGGATATCGGGACTCCGCATATTGCCGGACATTCCTTCGAGGGGAAAGTGATGGGGACGGTGATGGTGTACCGGGAAGCCTGCCGGTTCCTGGGGGTGCCCTCCTCCTGGTCGCATGAGCCGCTGATGCCCCCCACACTGGTTCCCGTAGTGGACGTGGATGCCGCCGGACGGAGTGACGAGGCAGTGGTCCGTGAAGTGGTGAAAAAACTCTACGATATCGAGGCGGACGACCGCCGATTCCGCGAATCGGCGGTGGCGGACGACGCGGTGCGCGCGAAGGCGTTTGACCGGCTCCGCAAGGATTATCCCGAGCGGCGTGAATTTCACTACACGACGGTCCGGTTGGCGCATGGATCCGCCGCGCTGCGGGAAAAATTCAACGGGCTGGGATTCAAGTAGATCGTCAAAGGAAACAGGATGATTCAAACTTAACTGAATGCCGCAAGGCAGGGAGGATCCGATGAAAACGACTATCTGGAGCCGGGGTGTGATGATGCTGGGGTTGGCGTTTTTGCTGGCCGGGTGCGAGGACTCCAATGATGATTTCGACGTGACGCCGGCGCCGGGTAAGGGCGCCCTGACGGTCCAGAATCTTTCAGGGTCTGATTTTGACGTCTATGTGGAGGGTTCCAGCATCGGACACGTAAACTCAAATCACCATCTATCCGTGGACCTGGACCCCGGGTATGTCCGGGTGTTCCTGCGCGAGCAGGACGGCGATCACCGGGGGTATGGCGAGGACCTTGATATCCTGGAAGGGCGACAAACCATTATCCGGATACAGCGTGACAATCATGACTGGACCGACTACGACATCACGGTTGAGTACGATTGAGCCGGATGCCGTTTCCCGTCAGTCACTTTCCTGTCAAGGCCTTTTCGGCCTCGGCGGTCCAGTTCCCGTGATCCAGTTTGGCGGCGACCTTCGGCAGAACCTCGCCCAGTTTCGAGAGCGGGGTAAGGCCGAGGTCATGGAGCATGGGGTACACCACGATTTTTCCAGCCAGAGTGCGGTTCTCGACGGCGGCAAGGCCTTCCATCGCGCCCGCCATGCCGCTGATGGCATCGACGGAACGGTTGGTGTCCAGTTGCCCGGCCACGACTTTCTCCAGCACGATCTTCATGTCGCGGATCGTTGACCCGCTGGTCCCGAACATGAAGCACCTGTTGGCAATGTAGGTGTCCAGGTCCAGCTCATGCCGGGTGGGGGCGGGGATGCCGGCGAAGATGTTGATCAGGCAGCCCTTCGCGCTGTTCTTGACGGCGTCTGCCACGAGCGCGCCGATTGGCGCCATCACGACGTTATAGCTGAACGGTCCGGTGAGGGGGTGGGTCTTGGGGTTCACGGACCTGAGCCCGATCTTGTTGGCCTTGGCTAGCGGTTCGGCCTTCTCCAGCAGGGAGGCCAGGCGGGTATCGTCAAAGTCCACCGCGATGACCGTCATGCCCTTCTTCTCGATGCAGACGTCACGCAGGACATGCATCTGGCCCATCGGGCCGCCTGCGCCGACCACGCAGATGGAGTCATTCTCACGAACCTCGCCGGTGGCGGGGATGATCTTGTACGCTTCGCTGGCGTTATCGGAAAGGGTCCCGATCCAGCGGGTCATCCCGTAGTGGATACGGCCCACGCCGACGGAGACGGGCTGGCCGATCCTGCGTCCGCCGGTGACGATAGCGATGATGCCGCAGATGCCGAGCTTGTCGTTCAGGATCTCAATGGTCTGCCGGTCGGAACCAAAATAGACGATATCGTCGAAGGCTTCCTTCGGCAGCTCCGCGGCGCTGTTGAGCCGGGTGACGGGGACACCCAGCTTCTCGAGATCCCGCTGGGTGCAGTCGGCGCACACCACCGTGATGGAGGCCGGTTTGGCCTTGGGGGAAAGGCTTTCAGCCAGTCCTTTCATCTTGCGATCGCTGTCCACCACGACGGCGAGTTTGCCGCCGGCCTTGATGGTCTGGCGTTCGGGGGTCACGTAGGAATCCTCCACACAGGCCCAGGGCTCGACCAGGGCGATGGCCGAGGCGCTGAGGTTCTCGGGCACGGGAATCAGGAAGCGCTCGCCGGTGGCGGGATCCATGATGACGCGCTCATCCATCACGACATATTCCTGAAGCGCGCCCTCGAAGTTGTAGCCGAATGCGGCATTTGACCCGGCCGTCACGAACGCGCGGTAATCGGTCTGGACCAGGCAGCGTTCGCCGACCTTGTGGTGCTTGACCTTGTCGCCGACCGCCACGATCCGCACGACCGCCTCATGGCCGGGCACGGTGGGCTTCTCGCCGGGGACATAGCTTGAAATTTCCTTCAGGACATCCGGCGTCAGGCCGCCAATGACCTCGGTTTTCCGGGGATGCTGCGAAAACTGCTTGAGCAGCTTCAGGTCCGAGAAGCAGAGGCTGACGGATTCAATCTGGCCAAGGACCTGGTGCGGACCGGGTGCCACGACGGGCTTGGCGGTATTGAGCTTGAGGTCACCGGGACCGACGAGCTGGATGGCATACTGGGTTTTGGGAAGGGCGGTTGAGGGCATGGGGATCTCCTTGTTAGTGTTATGACAACATGACCTGGCCGCCGGTCACGGGGACCGCCTGGCCGGTTTCGTATTTTTGTTCCATCAGGTAGAAAATGGCTTTCATGACATCCTCGGCCATGCAGCCGCGGCGCATGGGCACCTTGGCCTCGTAGAACCGCTTCACATCCTCGACGGTTTTGGCGCCGGGGACCTTCCCGGTGCTCAGGTACTGGACGAAAAGGCCGTTCCTGGGGTCAGACCACAGCGGGCCGTCAAAGAAGTTTCCGGGACAGATGGAGTTCACCTTGATGTTGTCCTCCACCAGTTCCATGGCAAAGGATTGGGTCAGGCCGATGCCCCCGAACTTGCTTCCGGCGTAGGCTCCGTTCTTGTTGGAGCCTTCCAGGCCCGACTTGGAGTTGATCTGGATGATGTCGCTCCAGTATTCCGGGTTGGCCTGGTGCTGGGTGGCGAGGATCGGGGCGGCCTTCTGGACGCACAGGAAATAGCCCTTGTAGTTCACCGCGGTGACGAAGTCGAAATCCGCCGGATTCTGTGTCTTGACGCTACCCGCCTTGAGGACACCGGCGTTGGCGACAAAGACATCCAACCCGCCGAACGTCTTGACCGTCTCGTGCAGGGCGGCCTCCATCGAGGCAGGATCGGTGACATTCGAGGCCAGCCCGATGGCGCGCCCGGCGCCGTACTGCTTGCAGAGTTCCTGCGCGGCGGCGGTGGCGCCCGCCTGGTTCATATCGAGCAGGACCACGTGGGCTCCGGCGGCGACCAGCTGCTTGGAGATTTCCAGTCCGAATCCCTGGGCGGCACCGGTGACGACCGCGACCTTCCCGGCAACACGGCCGGCTTTAACCGGGTTGTCCGCGATCGTGAAAGTGCCCAGGCCGGGGACGATCACGGCGTCGGGTTTGGCGCCATGGGCCTTTGAGTAATCGGTCAAAGCCTTGCGAAGGATTTCAATGATGGCAGGGGTGGCAAGGTCAGCAGGAAGGGGGAATGTCAAGGTCCTGCCAGCCGTTGCAGCGTTGGCTGAATACGACACAAGCTTGAGAGCTTCGCTGCTGTCCGCCAAAAGCCCCCGCAGGGCCGGCCCGATGATGTTGATGATGGTGGTGCTCATGATTTGTTATATCTCATATTTCCTATTTCAAATTTGCTACTCAGCCTGCCGTTGCCCGCAACACTTTCCGGGGGGCGATATGGAGGCTCATGCCCAGGGCGTCCTCGGCGGCCTCCTTGATGCTCTCGCTGATGGTCGGGTGGGCGTATACCACTTCCGCCAGTTCCTGCACCGTGACCTTCTTGTGGAGCATGGCGCCCGCCGAGGCGATGCACTCGGTGGCATTGTGGCCCATCATGTGGACGCCGAGCAATTCTCCGGTTTCGCGGTGACGGATCACCTTGACGAAGCCCTCGGTGTGGCCGACCGCAATCGCCTTGCCCAGCGCCGCCAGCGGGAAGGCGCCGATGGCGATGGGGATGCCGGCCTTTTTCGCCTGGGCCTGCGTCATGCCCACGGCGCCGATTTCCGGGAAGGTGTAGACCGCCGAGGGGATGGGGGAGGTGAACGGATGGGCGTGGCCCAGCGCATTCTCCACTGCGGCGATTCCCTGAGCCGAGGCGGCGTGGGCAAGGAGGCAGCGCCCGTTGGCATCGCCGATGCAGTAGATGCCCTTGACGGGGGTTTCCATGTGGTCATCCACCCGCACAAACCCGCGGTCCGTGGTGAGCCCCACCGTTTCCAGCCCGATATCGGTGGTATTGGGGCGGCGCCCGATGGACAACAGCACGCGATCAGCCTCGATGGTCTGTCCGTTGCTGAGCACGGCCTTGACGGTGTCACCGGCGGTCAGGGTTTCCACCTTGGTGCCGGTAAAGCAC